>Ga0206107_1000609_pt1 | contig 13104 bp, 13 predicted proteins | sample 2B0metagenome_FD_148652 | JGI IMG/M metagenome (GOLD analysis project Ga0206107, IMG submission 148652) | Enriched microbial communities from leaf-cutter ant dump, University of Wisconsin, Madison, United States - 2B0 | ecosystem: Environmental > Terrestrial > Nest > Insects nest > Nest dump...
ATTGCGGGCACCAACCGAGTCTGGGTAGATCACGGTGTCGCCGGTGGTCAGGTCCGTCACGCGGGCACGTCCAACGAACTTCCCAGCAAACTCGCTGGGAGAGTCCGTGTCTGTGGACAGTTTGACGGAGAACGTTACCCGCAGGTTGTTGTCGGTGAACGCATGCAATGCCACGGACGCCAGTTCTGCCAGCACGACTGCTGGCGGGCGGTTGTCTGTTTTGAAACAGACAAGATTGAACTTGGGTGCATGTTCACGGTGGATACGCCCACCGGCAGTTTCGCGTGCTTGAACACGTCCGTGTTCGTCGCGGAAAGCCGCAAGTTGCGTGGATCGACCGCTGGTGGAAACGGTGGAGTCTACGGTAGGAATCATCAGGTAGACCTCCTTTCGGGGGGATACCTCACACAATGCCTAGACACAGCACTGGTCGTTTGTGAAGCTGTAAGAGACTGCACACGCAGTGGACTCTGCGGTGCAGCGATTCCGTTTGCCCACTGTGGCGGCCCGACCGTGTCACGCAAACCCGCACCGCTGACAAGCCTACCGCTGGTACGCGGCAGACCCTGGTAGTGTCCCTGCGCTACATCCGCTACCGCGACCGCAACACAATGAACACACCCGGCACACTGACCTGCACCACTATGTGTGAACCGTGAACGTGTGAACCAGTTTCACTAGCCCGCAGCTGCCGGCGTTCACGCAACTGGCGCAATCGGTCAGCGAAACACTGGACCTGCAAAACGGTCTGTGGCAGTCTGAACGGGCAGCGAAAGAATGAGCCGTCATACGCCCTGCGTTTTCCTCACACAATGTATGGGCACATGGTGGAGGCATTCGGTTGTATGCGTAGCGTGGACCGTGGTAGCGCCCGCCCTGACCCCGGGGTGAACTGGTGCGCACCGCAGGCAGCCCCGCTCCTGCAGCCGGCATGACACACGCGGCCCGGTGACAGCACCCGCACGGGCAGCGTGACCCGCAACCTCATTCACAGTCCGCATAGAGGGGAAACCGCACTGTGCGGACCGAAGACAATGTGAACGCATCACACTCTTCCGGGATACGCCTGCGTACCCTGTTGTGACCTGCACGCTGCATACCATGTTGGTCGGGTGCAGAACGGAACAACTATCACCAATGAACACGAACCCACCACTGCTGACCCGCGTATACCGTTGGGTATTCGTCACCGTCATGACCGTCACACTCATCGTCTACGGCGCAGCAACCATAGTGACGTTTCTTGAGGGGCTTCATAACCATTACACACCTGTGACCACAGCTGCCACACTGGCTTGTATCGTCCTGCTGCTTGCGTGGCTCGCACGGTTAACCACCGGACATCATTACGTGCAATGGGCACACTACGGGCAAGGAGGAACACTGGCGGTCGTCATCATCACACCCGCGCTGACCGCGACCTGGCTGCTGAGATCCACAGCAGCCTCTGTCACAAGTTCCACAACGATCACCATCAGTGTCAGCTGGCTCCTGTTCGGCATGACCGCCCTGACAGTCAACGCTGTGATCCGGTCGGTCCATCCAGTTCACCAAATCTGGTGGGCCAACATACGCAGAGACGACAACGGGATGATGAAGGACCGGCCTGTGCTCATTGTGTCCCGAGTCGGATCCAGTCATCTGAAGGTCGCGTATTTCACCAGCCGTAACCGCACGGGCCAGCCCGGCTACCATCATGTGCCTGCAGGCACCGTCAACGGACTGGACAAAGAATCATGGCTGAACCTTGCTGACATGAGAGTCATTGCACGCACCGATCTACGCCGTCGTGCTGGCGGAAGCTGGCTACTGCCAGCTGTGGCACCTGCGGCGCTGTCTCACACCACCACCACCTACAGCAAATCACATGGTTCTCATCACACACACTACTGACACAGGGCCCACCCTTTTTCACAACCCACCGGCCGCGATACCCGACAGCAGGACCCCGGAAGGATGTGACGATCATCTGAAGACAAAGCAGCAGCCCCCTAGATCCCGTTTAGGGGCAGGGGGCTGCTGGTGGTTTGATGACCTCAAGACATCAGGTACACGATTACGACTGCTTGAAAGCTCGTTCGGATCGGCGCGCTAGGAACCGTTGCGCCTGCTCGACGCTGGCATGCATCGCAGTCTCGGCAAACCCGTCATGATCGAACGATCCTGTATCAGCGTCATAATGGGCCAACACTTCGTGACGAGCACGCACCATTCGACAGATCCGCGTGCACAGCATCTGCCAGCGGCCCCTGTCATTTTTCGCCGACTCCAAATCGGTGGCCGTGACAAACGCGACCATGTCCAGCTGCGCCTGCTTACGCCATACCGGAACATTCTTCGACACGTCATCTGGTGCATCCCAGATCAAAAACGCGCCGACATTATGTTCATCAGCGGCAGCAGCCAAGTCCCAGATTTCCGGTGAAATCTTGACATCTGTGGACCCAGACGTGACCTGCGATTTGGCTTCACCGATCACATTGAATGCGAATTGCGGCAGTCCACGTTTCGCTTTTGTTGTGGGTTGCAGTTTCCCCGTCAGCGCTGACAGGCGGTGAATATGGACGGAATAGTCAGGACGGTACGTCGAAGCCATCGACAACCGTGACACTTCCACACCAGGGTTGTTGCGCAGCGGAGCGAAAAGTTTCGCCCATTTCGCTTGAACGCTGAGTCCATTATCTTGAGGTTTCGCTTCCTTCCTCGGTTCACGAACTGAGGTGGAACGTAACCGGCGGCTGGTCTGACCAGCCGCGGACCGTGCACGATTATGTGCAGCAGCCAAACCAAGTGCGTGGGCAGAGACCGCCATCTAGGCCGGCACTCCCACTGATTGCTTGTGCGATGGCACAACAAGTCACAGTGGCTGCACCTCACAGGTGAGCAACAGCTGAAGGGTCGACACTTTTTGCCGGTGTGTGGGTACACGCAGCCACCATCTCCACAGCACCCATGGTGGTGCTTGAGCTGACTGGTCATCCACGGCTTGGCTCGGATCTGCCCGGCCAGCGGTAGTGGTGGACAGGTGACCGGCGCACACAGTACCAGCGGTGACGCATGCCGACCACACACCCGACTGGAATCAGGTGCAGCGCCTGGCAGCAGATGCAGCGAAAAAAGCGGCGCAGCCGGACTTCGTGACAGCTGCTGCCGCCGCCTTAGACGACATCACCACCGAAACCACAGGCCATGTTCATGACGAGCACGCTGCCACCGCCGCAGCCATGGCCCCGGTGCTGGATCGTGTCCACAGGCGTGGACTGCGAGCACGTCTACGTTCGATCGTGGCCGCGGTAGCAGGCACGCGAACTCGCCAGCTGGGAACAGCAGCGGTCCTTGCCGCGATCACTGCTGCCTCGACACTGTTTGCAGGCATCTGTGTCTCACAATCCACTGTTGCAGCAGTCTCCACTGCCCAGCCAACTACCGCGGCTACCACCGACAGCCGGCCGTCGGCGGTGTGCGGAAACATGCACACCGCCGACGGGTTGACCCGCTTGTTCGCTGACCTGTCCACCACAGCGTGGGATGGCGCCGATGTGGGACTGTCCGTGCCGTTGTCCGACGGCCGCACCATGTGGATCTACGGCGACACCGTCAAAGGGGAGCAGACAGCAGACGGACAGTATGCGCCAGGATGGCGGTGGGTGCACAACTCTGCGGTCTTCACCACAGCTGACGGCTGTGCCACAGGTGCCGACAGTCGCGACGAAATACTGCCCAGTGACGGTGAGACGTTCTTCTGGCCGACAGCAGCTGTGCAAACCCGGCCCGGATATGTCGACGTGTTCGCCAGCGCAACAACATGGCCAGGCACCGGCGACCTGTCCACCATCCGCTACCACGGCACCCGCCGATTCACCGTCGCCGTTGACGGTGACCGCGTCCGCACCGTCTCCAGCACAAAAATCAGCAGTGGACCTATCGCATGGGGAGCCGGCATCTCACGGCAACGTGACGGTTCAGTTCTCATCTACGGAACAGAACAGCCGACCACCGCAACTGGTGCACCCGCCACGTTCGGTAAACGCCTCTACGTTGCCCGCGCTCAACATCCCGACACACCGGCTGGGCAGTACACGGTGTGGGCGGGACCGTCACGCGGGTTCGTTTCCGGGTTGGCCAACGCTGTACCTATCGTTGAAGGAACCCAGGGAGTGTCCACGGCGGTATCAGCGATAGACGGCACGACCAGTGTGGTCACCAAGATTGATGATGCGTTGGGAACCGATGTCAGTTTGCTGACAATGAACTTTGCGACAGGTGCGGTGAACCGGCAGAAACTGTTCACCTCGAAGTCCACTGCACACGATGCCACCTACCTGCCGTACGTGCACCTGATCGGCGATCAAGCGTACGTGTCGGTATCGCATAACCGGTTGAATGGGGCACTTCCCGATCACGGTAACGACTACAAACCCACGTTCCGGACCGTGACATTAACCCGGCACCAGCAAGGCACCCACCCGCGCACTGTTCTCAACAGCTAGGCATGTGTGCCGCAGGCCGGCACCGGTCGAAGACGGTGTTAACGGTCAGTAGGAGGATGCTCTAAACGACGTAGCTGCTGTATCAGCCGGGTAATGTCTTCCACATCCGGAACATTATCCAACTCAAACCCGTCACCTCCTGATGAATCCAGCGTAATGGATCCGCAGCGCATCAGCCGATCGGTGAACGACTGGTTGTAGTTCACGTTCGACACATGATCCAGCGGGATGTCGGCAGCATGGCGGGTGAACACACCCGAACGCGACATCACACGCATCGTCGTCACCGTGTATCGGGTGAACGCCCACTGCACCACCGGGCGGGCGGTATACCGGATCAAGACCACGACTGCGATGACACCAACAACCAGATTCGGCCACCGTGACCACGAACCGAACCACACATTCGTTTTCACAACCGCCAGCAGCCACAGCGGAACAGTCACCGCAGCGATACAGCAGCCGGCAAGTATGAACTTCCAATGCGGACGAGTGGACAACGCAACCTGTTCACCATCCATCAAACGCAGACCAGCCACCTGCACACATCACCGTCCTTTCACCACGATCGCAGGACCCACAGGCCCACGCCTGCCCACAGCGTCGGCCCTGCACCACATCAGCACCGGTTGACACCGGACCCGTGTCGTGGCTGGCATGCATAATCGTTTGCTATGGGGAAACGTTCAGATATCAACCCGAACACAGCAGTCACCCGCGCCTGCCGCATGTACACCGACACCCACGACATGCTCTCTGTGATCGTGACAGATCCTCAGGCATTCACCAGGTTCGTTGTCGCTACCGAAAACGACCACAGCATCGACACCGCCGGGCAGTTCAATGACGCTCTGGCGGAACAATCCTGGATCCAGCCCGGCGATATTGAGACGATCTATGAGGCCGGGGTAGGTACAGGGCAAACAGTCGGCGAAGACGCCATCATGATGCAACGCTGGAACACCAGCAAAATTGTGTACAGTGTTCACCCGCGTACACAAGCAGCGATCGTTGCCACAGATTGGGCTGACACCGTCATTCCTGCCACCATGTGGGATCAGTTGCCGCATCCGGATCCGTTCATCAGCTTGGCGTCACCGATCTATATTCACCACGACACCACCGGATTCGAACGCTACGACGCCATCCTCGTCGGAGGAATCCGTCCAACAGCGGACCGGGCATACACCCGCTGTTCCACCCATGATCCCCGCGCCACCGGCACCTACCTGAACTTCGTGGGCTACCACGTTGACGTCACCAAACGCCGCATCCTGCACCGGATGCCGGACCGGTGGGGCAGAACCCGAACCGTTGCTGAAGTCATCGGGATGCGTATCGCGATACCCCACATCGACCGGAGCCTGCCGGGCACCATCACAGCAACCGTCAATGAGGTGGCCGGTGACCCGGCACGGATCAGCGGCTGGCCCAGTGATGCACCCAGCGTCACAGACGCGATCACCCGGTTGGCAACCACCGGAGTCAGTCTTGCCGCCTACATCTGTTCCGCTGGAGCGGACATCACCACAGCCGCCACACACAAGACACCGGTGTCACCGTCACAGCCTCCCACACCCAAATCGGTTGCTGTCATGGCGCTTGGGTACCGCATCGGACCCAGCCTTCCGGCACCCCCGTCACCGTCTGGCGCTGGCCGGCCCGGCGCATCGACTGGCAGGTCGGTCAGCGGCCACATTCGACGAGCTCACGCACACACGTACTGGACTGGTCCAGGGCGCACTATTCGCACCGTCAAATGGCTGCCACCCATCGCTGTGGCAACGCCACTGTCAGCAGATCGTGTCCAAGTGCACACCATCACTTGACGCTCACCGTAGCTGCACCTGTGCAGTTGACCCAACGCGTGTACGGGCGCACCACCCGCAGCGTTTCTGATTGTTCTGCCGCCACATGGGGGACCTACTGGCCGGCGGCGGGTGCATCAGGCACGTTCGATGCGTGTGAAGTCATCAACTGATACTCGAAGCAACCTGCTCGGCGACATTACCGCCGGCACCATTGTTCTTGCCGGGGTCGTCTGGGTCCTGGCATGGTTGACCGGAGTATGGGTGCCCCCGAGCGCGGCGCAAGAATCCACACCAGCGCACACCAGCGCTGCAGCGCAACCTGTGGGCGTGCTCACCGCAGCCACTCCACCTGTCGGGGCTCTCTACGTCACCACAGCAACATATCCAGACGCCGCCCGCCCCACCTGCACCGCGACAGTGGCGGCACCGGGCAAGCTGCTGACCGCACAACACTGCATCCCAGAAGATGTCACCTCAATCACCTTCTACGCCGGGCAACACATTGACAGCAGCGGCACACTTGTGCGCCCACACGGGGCCTGTACCGTAAACACTCCGTCTGCCGATCATGTGGCGGCACCAGATCTGAGCCCGGCCACCGACACCACCTGGCTGACGTTGAACCGGTGCGACGGCGACACCGAGAGCCTGACCCCGTTGCCTACCCGTGCGGTGGACCCGTACACGTGGACACAAACCACTCCCGCGCATTCGGTCAGCATCTACGGATATCCAGGTATCACTCCCAGCGGCGACATCAACCCGGGCAACCTGTATGTGCTGCATACCGTCACCACGACCGATAACTACAGTTTCATTTCCTCGTTCATCGGCAGCCGCAACCTCACAGCAACCGGATCCTTAGCGCCCGGGGCATCCGGTGGCCCCTGGATACTGTCCACCAGGAGCGGACCCCGCATCGTGGCAACAACATCGCGGATAGAAACAGCTGACAGTTCCGGTGTCCGAGAAGCCGTCTCAGGAACCCTTCCCACCCCGCCACCACTGTCCTAGCTGCTGGCCATCTGCGGTCGTGTCCGCCGCGGACAGGTTCCCGTCACGAACAGCTGGAACCAGAGCCTGCCAGGTTGAGTCGGATCGACTCAACCTGTGTGACAGCACTGAGCGGGGCATGCACAGTGAACTGGCGGGCCCACAACCCCACATCAACGACACATAGTGATCTCCTGGCGCCGGTGTGACACCAGCGCATCCGGGAGCGGAAAGGAATCTGAACGACCATGGCACGTGCAGTGGGTATTGACCTCGGAACTACTAACTCCGTGGTTGCTGTGCTTGAGGGCGGTGACCCTACGGTCATTGCTAACTCGGAAGGGGCGCGCACGACTCCGTCGGTCGTGGCGTTCGCGAAGAATGGCGAGATCCTCGTGGGTGAGGTCGCCAAGCGTCAGGCGGTGACCAACGTTGACCGCACGATCCGGTCGGTCAAGCGTCATATGGGCACCAACTGGAACGTTGATATCGACGGCAAAAAGTACACCTCGCAGGAGATTTCCGCGCGCATTCTGGGCAAGCTGAAGCGTGATGCGGAGGCTTACTTGGGTGAGGACGTTACCGACGCGGTGATCACGGTTCCGGCGTACTTCAACGATGCTGAGCGTCAGGCCACTAAGGAAGCCGGCGAGATCGCTGGGCTGAATGTTCTGCGCATCATCAACGAGCCGACTGCGGCGGCGTTGGCTTACGGGCTGGACAAGTCCGATACCGAGCAGACCATCCTGGTGTTCGACCTTGGTGGTGGCACGTTCGACGTGTCGTTGCTGGAGATCGGCGACGGTGTGGTCGAGGTCAAGGCCACCAGTGGCGACAACAAGCTCGGTGGCGATGACTGGGACGCCAAGCTCGTCGATCATCTGGTGACTCAGTTCAAGAATGCGCATGGCGTGGACTTGAGCAAGGACAAGATGGCGATGCAGCGTCTGCGTGAGGCTGCGGAGAAGGCCAAGATCGAACTGTCGAGCTCCAACTCGACCACGATCAATTTGCCTTACATCACCGCGTCAGCTGAGGGTGCGCTGCATCTCGACGAGACGATCACTCGTGCTGCTTTCCAGCAGATGACGCAGGATCTGCTTGATCGATGCAAGAACCCGTTCGCACAGGTCATCAAAGACGCCGGCATTTCGGTGGGCGATATTGATCATGTGGTGCTCGTCGGTGGCTCGACTCGTATGCCGGCTGTGACTGATCTGGTCAAGGAGCTGACTGGTGGCAAGGAGCCCAACAAGGGCGTCAACCCGGACGAGGTTGTTGCCGTGGGTGCCGCGCTGCAGGCCGGTGTGCTGAAGGGTGAAGTCAAGGACGTTCTACTGCTTGACGTGACGCCGCTGTCGCTGGGTATCGAGACCAAGGGCGGCATCATGACTCGCCTGATCGAGCGCAACACCACTATTCCGACCAAGCGGTCCGAGGTGTTCACCACTGCCGAAGACAACCAGCCGTCAGTGCTGATTCAGGTCTTCCAGGGTGAGCGCGAGATGGCGGTCTACAACAAGAAGCTCGGCACGTTCGAGTTGACTGGGTTGCCGCCGGCGCCGCGTGGAATTCCGCAGATCGAGGTCACGTTCGACATCGACGCCAACGGCATTGTGCATGTGTCCGCCAAGGACCTGGGCACGGGCAAGGAGCAGTCGATGACGATCACTGGCGGCTCGGGTCTGCCGAAGGATGACATCGAGCGGATGATGAAGGAAGCCGAAGAGCACGCTGAGGAAGACAAGCGTCGTCGCGAAGAAGTCGAGGTTCGTAACCAGGCCGAGAGCTTGGTGTACCAGACCGAGAAGTTCTTGGCCGACAACGCTGACAAGCTGCCGGAAGAGGGCAAGTCGAATGTGACCGGTCCGCTGGATGAGCTGAAGAAGGCGCTGGAAGGTACCGACACCGAAGCCATCAAGACGGCTGCGGAGAAGGTCGCGACTGCCAGCTCGGCGCTGGGTGCGGCGATGTACTCCGAGCAGCAGGCACAGGCCGGCGGCGCTCCGGGCGGAGAAGCTGCGAACGCTGCCGGTGGCGATGACGAAGTTGTCGACGCCGAAATCGTGGACGATAGTCGCTGAACATCAACCCCTTTAGCACCCAGCTAACACACCATGAGCAGTGGTCATGAGCACCACATGCGCAGTGGGTGTGTTAGCTGGGTGTTGGGACTGTTCACGGTGCGAGTAGGGGAGCGTGGGCAACGTGGCTTCCCACGTAAGATAGCCCGGCAGAATCACTACCACCACTTGTGCACTTAGCGGGTGTGTTCTATTTCCATCACGTGCCGGGCACCGTGCCGGGCATGGGTTATCCAAGTGATGTGACGGACAGGCAGTGGGATGTGCTGGAGCCGTTGCTGACGGCGGGCAAGCGCGGCCCGCGGCATGCGGATCTGCGCAATGTCGTGAACGGGATCTTGTATGTGGCACGGACTGGTTGTCAGTGGCGTTCCTGCCCGGTGAGTACGGGAAGTGGACGCGGCTGTGGTCACAGTTTCTCCGCTGGACCAGCAACGGGACGTGGGCGCGGCTGCTGGCCGCGCTGCACCGGCAGGCCCGCAAGGCAGGCCGGGCTGAGGATGTTCCTTCGCTGGTGGTGATCGACACGCATCCCGCGCGGGGGTCGAGCAACGGCGGAAAGACGTTCCATGATCAAGGCGGCCCGTACGGCCGGGTGAAGGGCGCGAAACGTGCGGTGTGCGTGGATGTGACCGGTCTGCCGATGGCTGCTGCAGCGATTCCGGCGTCGGTGCACGAGAACCAGGCCGCGGCGCTGCTGCTGGAGCAGTTACGGGTCAGCGGTCCGGTCTCACGTTTGTAGATGGTGCTGACCGACCGCGGCGTGACCGCCCCGGCGGCTGAACCCCTTGGCGCCCGGCATGGCGTCCAGGTCCGCCGGGTTGGCTGGGACACGAAGTCGGCGGTGTTCCGCCCGATCCGGCACGCCTGGCGGGTCGAGGTGGCCCACGGAAAGATCGGCCGGGCACGAAGGATGGCGAAGTCGTTCGAGAACACCGTCGGCTCGGCTACCGGCTGGCTGCAGGTAGCGTGCATCGGTTTGGTCCTCAAAGCCGTCTGAACACGTTACGTGTTGATGGTGTGCTGTTGTCGGACCTGACCGGCACCATTGATGGTGTGCCGGGCCGTAAACAGGATGAGCCGCTGGTCTCCGCCACGGGGATCACGCTGAGCCGTGCGCGGGCGTTCAAATACGCCCTGGACCTGAACCAGGCGCAACAGACCGAGTGCTTCTCGTTCGCCGGCGCGGCGAGGTTCACGTTCAACCACCATCTCGGCCGGGTCAGCGCCGTCATGAGAGTCATGTCAGCGAATTAGAAGACCGCAACGATCACGAAGTGTTGAGCTGGCTCCACGCCTGCACATGATCAAAAGCAATACCTGTAAACCAGGACTCATCAGCAAACCGGCGCATCACCTGGCCGACAGCAGCCTGTGCTGCCGGCCACCCCCGGGAATAGAACGTTGACGATGCCGCAGACACATCACCTAACTCCAATCCCACAACCAGGCCAACCGCCCCGCCAGTAGCACGCACCAGAGCCACTTCACCAGCGGACACATCCACCACACCACCAGCACCGCTCACATGATTTCGGTACGCCATCACCAGCAACCGATCCTTCACCCGCGCCGCACCACCGGACAGCACGCGCACCACCTGGGCCGTCGGAGAAGCAGCGACACCGTCAATGCTCACCGTGTGCGGATACATTGTCCCGTCCAAATTCGGTGGCACAGCCACGGTCACCGGCACCGGGTACTCCATCGCATTACGCAGCGCCACCAGATAAGACACGGTATCCACGAACTGTACAGCGCGCACAGGGGAGGAGAACCAGTCAGCTGCCGCCCACGGCTCCACATCGAGCACCACACCTGCCACACCAACTCGTCTGGCCGACGCAGAGCCGGCATTCACGGCGTCGACCAGTCGGGTCACATACGACAACACGTATCTGACCTGAGGTTTCACCCAATGCGGTGACCCGCACGCCACATTCACAGACATCCCATTCTGGGCAGCAGCAGCAACAAACCGCGCCAGCCGATCACGTACCAGCGCCACCTTCCCTGAACGTGCAGCGGGCACAGGATCTTCAGCAGCGTCAACCACCGCGGACACATCCACAGTCACCGCACGCACACCATCTGCGGCCAACCCCGGCAGAACTGCTGCCATGACAGCAGGAGACGTCAGTTCCAACTGCCTCCAATCAAACATCGAGACATCCACACCAGCGTGAACAGCCTCACCTGAACCAGCTACAGCAGGCTGAACCAGAACAGCTGATGGCACACCGGTAAGCAGCGACATAAGAACACACCCACACATCGCCACAAGCCGGGCACACCAACGCATATCCGTGGTAACGGCATCCAGACATCAATTCTGAAGCATAAACGACAACAACCAACGCCACAGTGACCCAGCGTTATCACCGGGCATTCGGTTCGTGTTCACGTCGGTGGTATGACGCAACCGTATGTACTGCGCACTATCCATCACACCTCAAGACGCAGCCGCCACCCAGCAGACGGCCAACAGGCCATCGACCTTACGGAGAGTTCATGCCCACACCCGTACCAGACGCCGAGGACGATCAGATCGAGTTCCGCAGCGACGTCACAGTCGAACCGATCCGAGTCGCTGCCCGAGACAGTGACGTTGTCTGGGCTGCACGAGTCTCCACAGCTGGACAGGCATCGCGGGAATCTGTGGACACTGACGCAGCTGGTGATGCGGGATTGATCAGATGGCTACTGACACACCGGCACGGAAGCCCGTTCGAACACAACAGCTTCACCTTCCTAGTGTCTGCACCAATCTTTGTGTTCCGTGAGTTCATGCGTCACCGAATCGGGTTTTCCTACAACGAAGAATCCGGACGCTACCGTGAACTGAAACCCCAGTTCTACGTTCCGGACGACAGCAGAAACCTCGTCCAAACCGGTAAACCGGGCGCCTACCATTTCGTGCCCGGTACCGCTACCCAAACAGAACTCACGCGGGCCGTGACGATGCAGGCATGTACGTCGTCCTACCGCGCGTACAAACAGATGCTGAATGCGGGGATCGCGCGGGAAGTCGCACGCGGGGTGCTCCCGGTCTGCACCTATTCCACCATGTACGTGACATGTAACGCCCGCTCGCTGATGGCGTTCTTGAGCCTACGGACAACCCATCCGGACTCGACATTCCCGTCGTACCCGCAGAGAGAAATCGAAATGGTTGCCCAGGCGATGGAAACAATCTTCGCTGCACACATGCCCGTGACTCACGACGCTTTCACGACCGCCGGACGAGTCGCCCCATGACCATCACACATGCGCACCCTCACGCAAAATCTATGAAACGGACTGGTGACTGATGGCGGCATATGCAGAAAAGACGTCAGTTTCAGCTGAACGAACTCAAGCAGAAATCAGTGAAACAGTCCGTAAGTACGGCGCTGAAGGGTACATGTCAGGATGGGAAGGCAACCAAGCGATGATCGCGTTTCGTGCCCGCGGCCGGCAAGTACGGTTTGTTCTGACACTTCCCGAGCGCGGTGATGCACAATTCAGTCACACCGAGACAGGTCGTGTGCGCACTGACCGGGCTGCTGTAGAAAAGGCATGGGATCAAGAAGTCCGACGCCGCTGGCGGGCATTGGGATTGTGTATCAAGGCGAAACTGGAAGCAGTGGAATCCGGGATAGCCTCATTCGATGAAGAGTTCATGGCACACCTGGTGCTGGCGGACAACACCACTGTCGGTGAACGCGTGTTGGCAGAACTAGATGC
>Ga0206107_1000610_pt1 | contig 13083 bp, 12 predicted proteins | sample 2B0metagenome_FD_148652 | JGI IMG/M metagenome (GOLD analysis project Ga0206107, IMG submission 148652) | Enriched microbial communities from leaf-cutter ant dump, University of Wisconsin, Madison, United States - 2B0 | ecosystem: Environmental > Terrestrial > Nest > Insects nest > Nest dump...
GAAGATATCGCCCGCCACCGCACGACATTCCTGAACCCCGGGGCTTTTCCCAAACAGGGCCCCGTCGTTTTTGTCGGCGGGCATGTCGGAAACTGGGAAGTTTTGCCGCCCGCAATGCTTCACCAGCTGAAAATTGCGATGCACCCCGCCTATCGCGCGCCAAACAATCCTTATGTCGATGCGCTGATCGTAAAATATCGCAGTCATGGCGGGCACCTGCGCAGCTTCGGTAAAACCCGCAAAGGGCTTGCCGGCATCATGCAGGCCCTGCAGGGCGGCGAAAGCGTCGGCCTGCTGATCGATCAAAAACTGAATACGGGTATTGAAGCGCAATTTTTCGGACGTCCGGCCATGACCAGCACGGCCTTCGTGGAACTGGCGAAGAAAATCGGTTGTCCGCTGGTTCCCATTCGTGTCGTGCGCCTGCCCGGCTGCCGTTTCGTGGCGCAGGCGGCAGAACCCTTAAATGTGGGCGACCGTCCGACCGAAGACATCGTCGCTGACATGCACCGCGTGCTGGAAAGCTGGATTACGGAACACCCAGAACAGTGGCTATGGCTACATAGACGCTGGAAAAATTAGAATGTCATCCCCCTAGAAAATGGGGATTCAGTCTATCGGCTCAACTGGATTCCCGCTTTCGCGGGAATGACGGAGTGAATTATGCAGTAACCGCATCGCCTTCCGGCGTGCGGCGCAGTTTCAGGTAATACAGCGTATTGGCCGACACGAAATAAGACGAGTGCGTCCCGATCAGCATGCCGAAGAACAGCGCCGAGACGAAGCTCTGGATCACCATGCCGCCGAACAGCCACAGGGCAAACAGCGCCAGGATCGTCGAACCCGACGTCATCAATGTACGCGACAAGGTCGAATTGATCGAGAAGTTGATGATCTCCGGCATCGGCCATTTACGGTATTTGCGCAACGCCTCGCGGATACGGTCGAAAATGATGATGGTTTCGTTGATCGAATAACCGGCCACCAGCAAAATAGCGGCCAGTGTCGATAAATCGAACGTCATCTGCGTGACCGAAAACAGGCCCAGAATCCCCATCACATCGTGGATCAGCGCCAGCATGGCGCCCACACCGTACTGCCAGTTAAAGCGTATCCAGATATAGGCCTGAATACAGACCAGCGAAAAGATAATCGCGATCAACCCTGCGACTTTCAGTTCCTTGCCGACCTGCGGGCCGACATATTCGGTGCGGCGCCATTCGATCTGATCACCGAATTCCTGGCTTAACGCACCGCGGACCTTTTCAACGGCGGCCTTCTCGGCTTCCGCGCCGCCTTCCTGTTCGCCCAGGCGGATCATCAGGGTCTGGGCATCGCCCGCCTCCTGGATCGGCACTTCGCCGATGTCGAGGGCATGCAATTTCTGGCGCAGGTCCGGCAGATCCGGCGTATTGGGCACCCGGATTTCCATGACCGTGCCGCCGGTAAAATCGATACCGAAATTCAGGCCCCTGGTCGACAGCGACAGGATCGCCCCGCCGATAATGATGAAGGATACAAACAGCGCATAGAAACGGTGGCCGAAGAAATCGAACTTCGTATCATGCGGCACAAAGGGAATAAGCTTGATAATCATATCAGACAGCCAGGGTTTTGGGTTTTTGCCAGCGCAGCCAGCCGATAATCATCGCGCGCGTCAGCATGATGGTGGTGAAATAGACGGTGAACACGCCGATCGATGTCGTGACGGCGAAGCCCTTGATCGGGCCGGTGCCAAACGAAAACAGAATCAACGATGAAATCAACGCCGTCAGATTTGAATCGATGATCGTCGTATGCGCGCGTTCGTATCCGATGTCGATGGCCTGGAATACGCCTCTGCCCGCGCGGATTTCTTCCTTGATGCGTTCATACACCAGCACGTTGCCGTCAACCGCAAGGCCGATGATCAGGACGATCCCCGCAATACCCGGCAGGGTCAACGTGGCTTCCAGCATCGACATGATCGCCAGCAGCATCACCATACTGACCAGAAGCGCGATGGTTGCGAACACACCGAACAGGCCATAAGCGGCCGTGATGAACACACTGACGAACAGGATCGCCATCAGGGTCGCCTTTTTGCCGGCGGCAACCGAATCCGAACCCAGCGTCGGGCCGACGGTACGTTCCTCAACGATTTTCAAGGGCGCGGGCAATGCGCCTGCGCGCAGCAGAAGCGCCAGGTTGGACGAAGATTCAACCGTGAAGCTGCCGGAAATTTCACCCGATCCGCCACAGATCGGTTCGTTGATGCGCGGCGCGCTGATCACCTTGTCATCCAGCACGATGGCAAACAGCTTGCCGGTATTCTGGGTCGAGATTTTGCAAAAACGGTCCGTGCCCAACGCGTTGAATTTGAAATGCACCACGGGCTGGCCGCTTTGGTTGAAACTGGGCTGCGCGCTATCCAGCATATCGCCGGTCAGTTCCTCGCGCAGGTTCACAGGGATTTTCTGCGTCGGCTCGTCCTGCATTTCCAGCAGTTCCGATCCCATACCCGCACGGCCGGTCATCAGACCTTCGTTGTCCACCAGACGGAACGACATCTTGGCCGTGGTGCCCAGAAGCTCGCGCAGGCGTTGCGGGTCCTTGAGGCCCGGCAATTGCAGGACAATGCGGTTATCGCCCTGACGCGCGATGACGGGTTCGCGCGTCCCGGTTTCATCAACGCGGCGGCGCACGATTTCAATCGATTGTTCGATGGTGCGGTCGCGGATCTGTTTTAAGCGGTTATCGGTGAAAGCAACGGTAATCGTGCCGCCGTCCCCGTCGGTGATGTTGACATCCGGATCGATTTTGCGGATGGCGCGGTGCGCTTCGTCCGCATCGGCGGGATTGCGCAGGGTAACGGTATACCCGTTCGGGGCGCGGCGCAGGTTACTGTACTGGATTTTGCGGGTACGCAATTCGGCGGGCAGTGCCTGACGGATATTATCAGCCTGATCTTTCACGGCCTCGTCCAACCCGACTTCGAGCATCAGGTGCGATCCGCCCTGCAGGTCGAGGCCCAGAGACACGGTGCGCGAGGGCACCAGCGACGGGACTTTCTTTTGCCATGCCTCGACCTGTTCCTTGGGAAACAGATTGGGCGCGGCATAGGCGAACGATCCCACGACGACCAGCAGGATCAGAATGGTTTTCCAGAGGGGAATGCGGATCATAATGTCTCTTTATGCGGCCGGTGTCTCGTTACGGGCCGTCAGCGTATAACGCAGGGCCGTCACCTTGAACTGGCCAAGATCGACCTCAACCTCGGCATCGTTGATGATTTTGGAAATGACGCCCAGCAGGCCGCCGCCGGTCACGACTCTGTCGCCGACTTTCAGCGCCGAGAGCATCGATTGCTGTGCCTTCAGGCGTTTTTGTTGCGGACGGATGAGCAGCATGTAGAACAGCAGGAACATCACACCGATCAGCACGAACTGACCGGTCACACCGGACATCGGCGATACAGCGCCGGTGGTGGCAGCAGCGTCCGTCGCCACAGCAGCAGTTTCAGTAGCAAGGGCCTGGGAAATCAGCATAAATCAGTACTCCATCAAATGGTTGGATTCGATGGGGTACTATAAAGCCTTGAGCCTCAAAGGCAATGGCGTGAAATACAGGAAAACCGGACTTTTAGACTAGTTTTTTAAGACCCAGGCTGGCTTGGAAGGCTTTCCATCCGCAGCATCAGCCAGGTTTTTACGGAACGCCTGCATATTTTTATCGGGAATGCCTGCTTCTCTGTACGCTGCCATCAGTTCGTCCGTGAGCGGATCGCTCTTCCAGTGATTGATGCCAGCCTTCACGCTTTCTTTATCCATCTCGTATTCCGGTGGCATTTCCCTGGCCTGATTAATCGAACGAACGCTCCTTGCGTCATCGTCGTGAATTTTTGCTGCGATCGCCTTATAAGCCATGAGATTATCCATACCTGCAGCCATCATTTCCCGCTCGCTGCGCGTCAATTGCCTTAAAATGACATCTTCGTTGAAAAACAGCTCGGACAGAATCTGCACACTTGCGCTCACTATTTTGTCGATTTCCGCATCGCGTGGAGCCTGACCCTTTTTATATTTAAGCTCGTCAATGATTGCTTTGCCTTCCGGTGTTTCCAACTTGTCACCAAAGATGATGTGCATGCAGGCATCCATGCGCGCGACATCGTCTGCCCTTTTCAGAATGGGAAACGCAAAATAAATGACGCTTTTATGAATCTCGGTCGGCTTATTCGTGCCATTGTCGATTTTGATCGTACGTTGCGCTTCGCGCACCTCATCGCGCGCAATCCGTTCCTGAAAGCGCTGACTTGCCGATTTTTTTTCCTGGTTAATCACTTAACACACCCAAAAGCCGTTTATCCGGTTTAAATTTATTATGTAAATATAATGATTTTAAGGCATAAAATCAAGGTTTTTATAAGAAAAACCCTTGGTTTTGGCAAGTTTTACAGGATTTCAAGCCCAGGCCAGCATTTTGTTGATGTCGGCTTCCATGTCGAGGGATTCTGCGGCGACATCGGGCAGCAGCGGTACGAAACGCACCGGCATCAGTTCCTGAGACGTAAATTCGTTTTCCGACACACGGACATATTTGATCAATGTCTGGCTTAAGCCATCCGGACCTACGGGAACGATCATATTGCCGCCGATGGAAAGTTGCATCAGCAGTTCGCGCGGCACTTCGCCGTGTGCGGCGGCGGTGACGATGATCCGGTCGAACGGCGCCTGAACCGGCCAGCCCTTCATCCCGTCACCCACCAGCATGGTAATGTTGCGGATGCCCATGTTTTTAAAACGTTCTTCGGCAATATCGGCCAGTGGACGGTGGCGTTCCAGCGTGTAAACGCGGCGGCATAATTTGGAGAGAATGGCGGCCTGGTACCCGGAGCCGGTGCCGATTTCCAGCACCTTGTGCCGGTCGGTCAGTTCCAGCGCCTGGGACATGGTGGCCACCACCAAAGGCTGGGAAATGGTCTGGCCAAGACCAATGGGCAGCGCCCGGTCCTCGTAAGCCTGGTCATAGAACAGTTCGGGGACGAAGTCTTCACGCGGAATCCGCTCGATCGCGCCCAGGACATTCGCATCCACAATGCCATGGCGGCGGAGGTGCATGATCAGGCGAATTTTGTTTGCGTGCAATATGTTCATGGCTTTTTTTGAAGTAAAATAGGCGTTTATTCCATTCAGTGTACTGCGTCGTTCCCGTCCGGCAAGCACCCTAAAAAAAGCGACCGATCAAAAAATCCAATTATTTTCATAATAATTATTGATCCGAAGGCGGTTTTTATATTAAAACCGGACCATGCAACCCACAGCCATCAGCGAATTCAATGCCCATTTTGGGCAGTTTCTTAAAACCAGGGTACGCCCGGCCCTGAAAGCCTCCAGTCTTGCCGCGGCCGTAACCCTTGGCGGGAGCTTCTGGCTGGCGGCCACAGCGGGTACCGGCACAGGCATGGCTGTCATGGAAAACGCGCTTGGCCGTAACGATCTGGCTCAGGCCGATCCTGCCATTGTGGAAGATATAACCCGCTTTACGCCAAACAAGACCGATGCCTGCATTGAAGAGGAAATTAAATATCAGGGCGACCTGTTTTACCTCTCCATGGTTTCCACGGACAAGAATGTGACCGGCAATCGCGTATTGATGAAAGACCTGAGCTATGCCGAGACTTATCAAAAATGCACGGTCAGAACGGGAAAAATGCCGCCTAACTGGTACAAACAATGGCCAACGCATTTGCGTAACAAAGACACAAATGAAATTTTTGAACTTTCATACGATATCGTCGTTATGGGCAGAGATAATGGTGCCCCGGTTTACCGCATATATCCCCATAGCAATGAGGTTCAAAAACTGGTCAAAAAAGTCATTCACAAAAAACCTAAATGGTCTTTTCCGGGCGCGACCACGCCTGCGCCATAATTCCGGCAGAAAACTTGCGTTTTAGGACAGAATTGCTTTAAGAAGGCCGCATGAATAAGCCAAACCGCCCTTATGACTGGAGTCAACATGTGGCCGGCCGCGCACCGGCACGAACGCAGGTTATGCCCGATATGAGCAACGAGACTGCCGCGGTGGACAATGATTTTCCTGAAACCGCCGAAGCGATACGCAACCTGGCGGCAGAATTGAATATCGATGCGCAGGCTGCCGAAGCGCTCATCCAATATGACAGGGGAGATGATGCGCAGGCTGAGCCGGAAAACCGGGACCGCGCCTATATCGACCCGGTCCATGATCGCCGCTTTGATAAACCGCAACGCGCGCGCAGACCGTTCCCGGTCAAACGTGTTGCTGCGGCAGCCGTGCTTTTTACAACTTTGGCCGCCGGTGCGGGTGTGGCGATCACGCAACCTGGATTTATCCATTCAATAGGCGGCAGGATTGCCGGTCTTGGCAATTCATTCGCAAACAAACAAGGGGTATCCCTGGCATCACCCGGTATTGAAGCGTCAAATACAAAAACGGCAGCGACAGGCGATATCAAAATCATCCCGCTGGATCTGAATGCCCTCACACTCAATCCTGCCGATCAGTGCGTTACCAGAGCGATCCGCAATGCCCTGCCTTCGATAGGCAAGGAATACGACAGCCAGTCCGCCCATGAGACCGGAAAATATTTCGTGTTTCCCAGTGCGGCATTCAACGGTGTTGTCATGAAATGCCAGCAAGAGAAATTCGTTCAGGGTTACGCGCCAATAGAAACCAAAGTGAGAGATGGCTGGAATATCCTTGCCCGCGTCGATGCGCCTGGAACATATAAGATCGCGTCCATCGCAATGCCCGGTGCAGTGGAAACCCTGGCGCCATTAAGCGAACGCGCGGTCATTAAAGTTTCCGGTGTTGACCAGACGCAGGGCAGCCTTGCGCCAAACAAACCGATGGGATCACGCAAAGTGACCTCCGTCACGGTCCGCCCGGACGGCAGCATCGTAAACGATGCCGCCGCAGAGAAAGTCCTGTCTGGAAACGCGGAAGCCTTAACCCCGATCATTCAGAATTCCGACCTGCCGCCAATCCTGAATGAAAATGTCACGATTGCCAAAACGGTTATCACGCCGCTTGCGCAAAAAACTGTCGAAACAGCACCACAGACCGCGACACCGCCCGTCATGCCGATGCAGCGCCCGAAGGCGCTGTATAAGGAAAAACCGGTCAATCTCGATCTTTAAGCCTTTTTAATTGTATCAATTCCGCCCATATAGGGTTTGAGGGCGTCGGGCACGATCACGCATTGATCGGCATCGTCCCAGTAATTTTCCAGCACAGCGATCAGCGCGCGGCCGACGGCCACGCCGGACCCATTCAGCGTGTGAACGAATACCGTTTCCTTTGATCCTTCCGGCTTGAAACGCGCCTTCATGCGGCGGGCCTGGAAGTCCCAGCAGTTGGAGCAGGATGAAATTTCACGATAGGCATTTTGCCCCGGCAGCCAGACTTCGATGTCATATGTCTTGCGCGCACCAAACCCGGTATCGCCGCTGCACAAAACGATGGTGCGGTACGGCAGTCCCAGTTTCTCGAGGATCGTTTCGGCGCATTTGGTCATGCGTTCGTGTTCGGCCCCGGACTCATCCGGCTTCACGATGGAGACCATTTCCACTTTATAAAACTGGTGCTGACGGATCATGCCCTTGGTGTCCTTGCCCGCCGCTCCTGCTTCCTGGCGGAAACACGGGGTCCATGCGGTGTAACGGCGCGGCAGGGTTTTTTCATCGATGATTGTATCTGCCACGATATTGGTCATGGTCACTTCGGATGTCGGGATCAGCCAGTCGCCGCGCGTGGTCTGGAACTGATCGTCTTTAAATTTCGGCAGCTGGCCGGTGCCATACATCGTTTCCGTGCGCACCATCAAGGGCGACGAGACTTCCGTGTAGCCATGATCCTGCGTATGCGTATCGAGCATGAACTGCGCCAGCGCGCGTTCGAGACGTGCAAGGCCGCCGGTCAGGACGACGAAACGCGAGCCGGAGAGTTTGGCGGCCGTATCGAAATCCATCATGCCCAGCGCTTCGCCGATCGCGACGTGGTCCAGGTTTTTAGCGTTCCTGTGTCTGGGTTCGCCCACACGGCGCAGTTCGACGTTGGCGCTTTCATCCGGGCCATCCGGCACATCGGGCGCCAGGATATTCGGAATGACCGAAAGCATGTCAGTCAGTTCCCCGGTAATATCCTTTTCCTGTTCTTCGATCTGCGCCATTTCATCTTTCATGGCGGCGACCTCGGCCATCAACCCGTCGGCATTTTCACCCTTGGATTTCATCTGGCCGATCAGTTTCGATTTTTCATTGCGCCTGTTCTGCAATTCCTGCAGTTCCGTCTGCGCCGCGCGGCGCGCGTGATCCAGACGCAATACATCATGCGACATCGCAGGCAAAGATCGCCGGGCCAACGCAGCGTCGAAGGCTGCGGGGTTGGTACGGATGTCCTTAATATCGTGCATGAAAAATCCTTCAAAAATCGTTGGTTCAACGACAATAGCCGCGGATAGTACACTCTGTTAAGAGGGTTTTTTATCAGATATTCAATGCTTTTGGCCACGCAGCGCGGTATGGGCGGAATTTTGGGAATGCCTTGATCAGCCAGTCATTGCGTATCAGCGATATGCGTTGCATTTCCGGCTGATTAATCGCCGCGAATGTTGTCATGCCCTCATATAACTTGAAACCATAAGTTCCGGCACCGGCAATGATAACGGCGCCCGCTGTCAGAATGGCCGCACGGCGAAACGCAGAGCGCGCAGAAAGTTTGGGTTTTGCAAACCCGGGAAGATCAGTAAAAACCGTCGGCATGTTCATATCGCGGATATACAGGGGTTGCATCCCTTATGTCAAAATACTTCCGCAAAGCTTTCCTCGAGCGCCCGGTCCAGATGATACATCGGTACGTTTTTTCCCAACGCCTGCAGGGACGTGACGCCAAATCCCCGGATCCCGCACGGGACAATGCCGTTAAAATGCGACAGGTCCACGGTATTGTTGATGGCGATACCGTGATAGGTCACCCAGTGGCGGACACGGACCCCGATGGCGGCGATTTTCGCTTCGGTATCGCCTGTCTTGACCCAGATGCCGACGCGGCCTTCCCGGCGTTCGCCCGCGACATCGCATTTCGCCAGTGTGCGGATGATCCATTCTTCCAGCAGCCAGACATATTTCTTTAAGTCCGGTTCGGCCTGACGGTCTTTCAGATTCAACATGACATAGGCCACGCGCTGGCCCGGCCCGTGGTAAGTGTATTCACCGCCCCTGCCCGTTTCGAAAACCGGAAAGCGCGGATTTAAAAGATCTTCAGGATTGGCCGATGTACCAGCCGTATAAAGCGGCGGATGTTCCAGCAGCCAGACACATTCCGATCCGCCATGCCTGGCAATGGCATCCACCCGGGCCTCCATGAATTCCAGGCTTTCCGGGTAATTCACGGCCTCGTTTGCCGATTTCCACTCTAAACTTGTATTTTTCATATAAATTAATTATTGTCCGGTCCGTTAAACACACCCGTTTTATTGGGTTGAAAAACGAAAAGCAAAGTCCGAATTCATGCCGAATGCTGACGACACAGAAATAGAGATCAATCGGACGCTGATAGAATTATCAGCGACAGCGCCGAAACTCGATTTGACCAAACAACCTGCCGCGCTTGAGCTTCTGACGCGCGCGTTGCTGCGTGAATTCATTCCGACACGGAAGGATCAGCAATTTCCTGAATCGACACCCGAAACAACTGCCGATCTTTCGCAAAAAATCACACAGCGTTGCAAAGACGTCTTTGAATACCTGGAACTGGTCTACAACAAGCCGGACCCGGACATCGCGGGCGCGCATGTTTTATGCGCCGCCATCCTTATGTGCGTACCCGAAGCCGTGACCTACATCAAAATCCCGCGCCTGGCGACGCATCACATGGGCACTTACGATAGGGCCAGCTATGCCCTGCAACTGAGTAACGCCATTATCGACACTCAAATCGGCGCCGGGAAGACGATACATGTCGATCCCAGCATTATGATCAAAATGTCGCCCGATGCGCGTACGCTGATTACTTTGTCAGCCATTATCGAAGCGTTGGAATATAAACAGGCTATGAAATCCCCTTCCCTTAAGCGGAATTTCATGGAGCGCGGGGCAAAGCTGGCCCAGTACGGGGCATTATTGCGCAACACCGCCTCATCGCTTGCGGATTTCTTCTATGAAATCACGCCAGTCAAAGACCCCAAAATCAGCCGCGGCCACTTTAACAAGGTCAAATCCGAGCGTCCGCCGGTGACCCTTGTTAAACCTGGCGCTGAAGTCGTGCGGTTTTCTGATTTCGCCGATAAACGCAAAGGCAAAAAGAAACCCGAAAAACCCCAAAATCCGAGATTGTCATGAGTGGAATCTTAACACCCGAAGAATTCGTCGATCCGGCCTTCGATGCATCGCCCATTAAACGCGAGGATTATTGCGCCCTCTATGCGCTGATGATTGAAATCCTGTCCCATCATCCGGCGCGGCTTGGCGATTTTGGCAGCAGTATCGACACCCGGCGCGATGCATTGAACGCAGCCGTGCAGGATGCGATGAAAATCATGACCGTTGTCAAAAGACGGTATGAACCGCATATGGACGAAACCGACAAAGAGGAGATGGAAACACTGTTATGCACCGCAGCCCTGATCCATGTCGACAAAGCCGGTGATGCGATTGAGCGGTTTGCGTCCAGACTGAGCAAACATAATCTTTCTTACCAGAAAGCCCGGTGCATCAGGGACCTGGTTGAAGAATGCAAGCGCGAAGGCATCTTCCCCGGCCCAAACAGCACATGGAACAATGAATGCCGTTTTCTGGTGGCGATGAGCGGTGTTATGGCGGCAGACAAATACATAAAGCTGCGCAAAAATCCCGAAACCCCGGCACAGGATCTGAATGACGCGCACAAAGATATGCGCGCCTACAAAAAAAGCCTGTTCGGCGAAGCCAAAACCAGCATGGAAGCCGTTTTATTCGAGAAACTGGAAGAAGCACAGGCGCTGTTCAGACAATACAATCCCGGCGCCGAAATCGTACAATTCAGCAAATTCCGCCCTTTCCGCCCGCCGGTTCCCCAGCGCGGCTAAAAAACCCTTTCCTTGGTGCGTTGCACCGTGTAAGCGTGTGGACACCTTTCGGGGGATTTGGTACTGATTCCGGGCCAAATCACGTGATTGAAGTGCGCTCGTGGCGGAATGGTAGACGCGCAACGTTGAGGTCGTTGTGGGGTGACCCGTGGAAGTTCGAGTCTTCTCGAGCGCACCAATCACGAAATCGAATTTAACTCCGAAGGATTATTTCATTATGGATCGCGCGCTTTACGACGCAGCCCTCGAATATCACAAAAAACCGACACCCGGAAAACTGGCGATCAAGGTCACCAAACCGATGACCTCGGCCCGCGACCTATCGCTTGCCTATTCCCCCGGCGTGGCCGCAGCGTGTGAAGAGATCGCCGCCAATCCGCTCACCGCGCTCGATTACACCAGCCGCGGCAATTTCGTCGCCGTGATTTCCAACGGCACCGCTGTGTTGGGCCTTGGCAATATCGGAGCCCTCGCTTCCAAACCGGTGATGGAAGGCAAATCAGCCCTGTTTAAAAAATTCGCCAATATCGATTCCTTCGACGTTGAGATTGATGAAACCGATGTTGACAAGCTGGTCGATATCATCGCCTCGCTGGAACCTACCTTCGGCGGCATCAACCTTGAAGATTTCAAGGCGCCTGAATGCTTTGAGATCGAGCGCAGATTGCGCGAACGCATGAAAATTCCTGTCTTTCATGACGATCAGCATGGCACGGCGATCATTGTCGGCGCCGCCTTTACCAACTGGATTCGCATGTCGGGCCGCAAAATGTCGGATGTAAAACTGGTTGCCAACGGCGCGGGCGCATCGGCCATTGCCTGCCTGAACATGCTGGTGCAACTGGGCCTGCCCAAGGACAACATCACCGTCTGTGATTCCAAGGGCGTGGTGTACAAGGGCCGCACCGAGCATATGGATCCGTACAAGGAAGCCTACGCCGTCGAAACCAATGCGCGCAAACTGGCCGATGTGATTGCCGATGCCGATGTGTTCCTGGGCCTGTCCGCCGCAGGCGCGGTGAAACAGGAAGAGATCAAATCCATGGGCAAGGCCCCGCTGGTGATGGCGCTGGCCAATCCCACGCCGGAAATCATGCCGGAACTTGTCAAAGAGGTAAAACCCGACGCCGTTGTCTGCACCGGACGGTCCGATTACCCGAACCAGGTGAACAACGTCCTGTGTTTCCCGTTCATTTTCCGCGGCGCCCTGGATGTCGGCGCCATCGCCATCAATGAAGAAATGAAGGTTGCCTGCGTCAAGGCCATCGCAGATCTGGCGATGGAAGAGGCCAGCCATGAAGTCACCGCCATTTACGGTGTCGAGGAATTTTCCTTCGGTCCCGAATACATGATTCCCAAACCATTCGACCCGCGCCTGATCGTCAAGATTCCGATGGCCGTGGCCAAGGTCGCGATCGAAACCGGCGTCGCCACGCGCCCGATCGAGGACTGGGATGCGTATCGCGACCGCCTGACGCAATATTTTTACCGTTCCAATATGCTGATGCGCCCGTTGTTTTCACGTTCCAAGGCCGCGACGAAAAAAATCGTCTATGCCGAAGGCGAGGAAGACCGCGTCCTGCAGGCCGTGCAGACGATGGTGGACGACAAGCTCGCGCGCCCGGTCCTGATCGGCCGGACCAAGGTCGTCGAAACGCGCATCAAGAAACTGCGCCTGCGCCTGGTCAACGGTGAAAACTTCGACCTCGTCGATCCCGAAGACGACCCGCGTTACCGCGATTACTGGACGCATTACCATATGCTGATGGAACGTAAGGGCGTGACGCCCTCGGTCGCCAAACTGATGATGCGCACCAATCCTACGGTCATCGCCGCCACCATGGTCGCGCGCGGCGAGGCTGATGCAATGATCTGCGGCGTGGTCGGACAATATCATGACCATCTGCATCACATTCACGACATTATCGGTCTGCAGGCCGGTGTCGATACACCGGCGGCCTGCGTAGGCCTTGTGTCGTCCAAGGGGCCGCTGT
>Ga0206107_1000612_pt1 | contig 13041 bp, 8 predicted proteins | sample 2B0metagenome_FD_148652 | JGI IMG/M metagenome (GOLD analysis project Ga0206107, IMG submission 148652) | Enriched microbial communities from leaf-cutter ant dump, University of Wisconsin, Madison, United States - 2B0 | ecosystem: Environmental > Terrestrial > Nest > Insects nest > Nest dump...
TGGCGCACATCCTCTTTGCCGGTCTCGCCACCGTCGATGTCATCCAGCTCGTGGAGCGCCTGCCAGCGCCCAACGAGAAGGTGGCAGCGCTGGACTTTGTGACGGCTGCGGGTGGGCCGGCAGCGAATGCCGCCGTGGCGTCGGCCTGGCTGGGTGACAGCCCGACGCTGGTGACGGCTCTCCCCCACCATCCGGTCACCGCACTCATCACCGATGACCTCGAGCGCTGCGGCGTGGAGGTTGCGGTGGCGGGCCGCTACCCGGGCGCGCCCATCACGGCGTCGATCCTCGTGACACGCGCCACGGGCGAGCGCGCCGTGATCTCACCCACAAGCGCGGCCACCGATGGCGAGCTCGAGGACCTGACCCCTGTGGAGATTCCTAACACGTTAGGAATACTCATCGACGGGTACTTCCCCTCGCTGAGCCTGCCCCTCGCCCGCGCCGGGCGCGAGCGCGGCATCCCCGTGATTCTGGACGCCGGCGGCTTCAAGCCCTACACGGACGAGTTGCTGGCGCACGTGGATGTTGCAGTGGTCTCCGATGCCTTCCGCCCACCCGGCACCACTGGCGACCCTGATGCGGTCTTCGCCTACCTGCGGGCGCGCGGAGTGATGTGGGCGGCGATCACCCGCGGGCCCGAGCCCATCGCCTACATGTGCCCTGGCGGCTCCGGCGAGGTGCCGGTGCCGCGCGTGGAAGATGTGGCGGACACCCTTGGAGCCGGGGACTTCTTTCACGGCGCCCTCACGCACCGCATCGCCGCGCTTGGCTTGAGCGGCGACAGGTTTGCCGAAGACCTCGCCTTTGCGGCCGACGTTGTGGCCGCCTCGCTCACCACGTTCGGCACCCGCGCGTGGCTTACTCGGCAGGCTCGGCGATGACGCGCGTCGCACACGAGTCCGCAACGAGCGCAAAGTTGGCGGCGTCCACCCGGTCCACCCACTCGCGAGCCTGCTCGGGCTCACGGCCGCTCGCGATGCGGCGGGCAATGAGCCGCTCTCGCGCCAGCTCCCACGGCACATCGAGGCGCCAGATCTCGTCCAGCAGCGCGCGTACTCCCGGCCAAAGCCCCAGGTAATTGCCCTCAACAAGCACAATCCGCACCTCCGGAGGCACCCGGATGGAATCGGGCACCACGGCGTGCGCCGCGCGTGAATAGGCGGGAGCGAGCACGGTCTGTGATCCGTCCCTCAGCCGCCTCAGAAGACGCTCAAAGCCCTCGCGGTCAAAGGTCGCCGGCGCCCCCTTGGAAGCCAGCAGTCCGCGCTGAGCCAGCACAGCGTCGGACAGGTGAAAGCCGTCCATGGGGACGGCGACGGCCGCAAAGCCCTTGGCCCCCAGCTCCTCTACAAGGCGAGCTGCGTAGGTGGACTTTCCCGCGCCCGGCCCCCCGCTGATGCCCAGCAGGAGCCGGTGCGGCATGCGAGGTGCCTAGGCCACCGGGCGCGCGGCCTCGACGTGCTCCTTGGGCAGCGTCTTGGCAGGCAGCGTCTTGGGACGCCATGACTCCCGGGTAGCCTCGAACGCCGTGATGTCCTCCTCGTGCTGGAGGGTCAGGCCGATGTCGTCAAGGCCCTCCATGAGGCGCCAGCGCACGTAGTCGTCGATCTCGAACGGCACGGTGAGCTCGCCGCACGTGACGGTGCGGTCCTCGAGCGAGACGGTGATCTCTTTGCCCGGCTCGGTCTCGATGAGCTTCCACAGCAGCTCGATGTTCTCTTGCGACACCACGCCCGTGAGCAGCCCCTGCTTGCCGGAGTTGCCGCGGAAGATGTCCGCAAAGCGGCTCGCCAGCACCACCTTGAAGCCATAGTCCTTGAGCGCCCACACGGCGTGCTCGCGGGAGGAGCCGGTGCCGAAGTCGGGGCCGGCAACAAGCACGGAGCCATGCGTGTACTCCTCTTGGTTGAGGACGAACTCGGGGTCCCCACGCCATGCGGCGAAGAGGGCGTCGTCAAAGCCCGTCTTGGTGACGCGCTTGAGGTAGACGGCGGGGATGATCTGGTCGGTGTCCACGTTGGAGCGGCGCAGCGGAACGCCTACGCCGGTGTGGGTGGTGAACTTCTCCATGGCTGCTCCTTAGGCGAGGTCGGCGGGGGTGGACAGGGTTCCGCGCACGGCGGTGGCCGCGGCTACGAGGGGGCTGACGAGGTGCGTGCGGCCGCCCTTGCCCTGGCGACCCTCGAAGTTGCGGTTCGAGGTGGAGGCACTGCGCTCTTGCGGTGCAAGCTGGTCGGGGTTCATGCCCAGGCACATCGAGCATCCGGCATTGCGCCACTCCGCACCAAAGTCGATGAACACCTTGTCGAGACCCTCGGCTTCCGCCTGCAGGCGCACGCGCGCACTGCCGGGCACCACGAGCATGCGGGTGTTCTCCGCCTTGGTGCGGCCCTTGATGATCGCGGCCGCGGCGCGCAGATCCTCGATGCGGCCGTTGGTGCACGAGCCGAGGAACACGGTGTCGATGGCGATCTCACGCAGCGGGGTGCCTGGGGTGAGGCCCATGTACGCGAGCGCGTTCTTGGCCGCCTCGCGCTCAGTCTCGTCGGCGAAGTCCTCAGGGCTAGGCACGTTCGCGGAGATCGGCAGGCCCTGGCCCGGGTTAGTGCCCCACGTGACGAAGGGCTCGAGGTCACTGGCCTCCAGCACCACCTCGGCGTCGAACACGGCGTCGTCATCGGTGGTGAGGGTGCGCCAGTAGGCAACGGCGTTGTCCCAGTCCTCGCCCTCGGGGGCGTGAGGACGCCCCTCCACGTAGTCGAAGGTGGTCTGGTCCGGGGCGATGAGGCCCGCGCGGGCGCCGGCCTCGATGGACATGTTGCAGATGGTCATGCGCGCCTCCATGGACAGCGCACGGATCGCCTCGCCACGGTATTCGAGCACGTAGCCCTGGCCGCCGCCGGTGCCGATCTTGGCGATCACCGCAAGGATGATGTCCTTGGCGGTAGTGCCCTTGGGCAGTTCGCCCTGGACATTGATGGCCATGGTCTTGAACGGCTTGAGCGGCAGCGTCTGGGTGGCGAGCACGTGCTCCACCTCGGAGGTGCCGATGCCGAATGCAAGCGAGCCGAACGCGCCGTGCGTGGACGTGTGGGAGTCGCCGCACACGATCGTCATGCCGGGCATCGTGAGGCCCAGCTGCGGGCCAACAACGTGCACAACGCCCTGATCCGCGTCACCGAGCGAGTGGATGCGGATTCCAAATTCCTTGGCGTTGTTGCGCAGCGTGTTGATCTGCACGCGCGAGGTCTCGTCTGCGATGGGCAGGTCAATGTTGAGCGTGGGGGTGTTGTGGTCTTCGGTCGCGATGGTGAGATCGGGCCGGCGCACCTGGCGCCCCGCGAGGCGAAGCCCCTCGAACGCCTGCGGACTCGTGACCTCGTGGCACATGTGCAGGTCGATGTAGATGAGGTCGGGCGCGCCGTCCTCACCCTTGCGGACCAGGTGGGAATCCCACAGCTTCTCGGCGAGCGTCGTGCCCATATTCACTCCAGTTCATCCTCTAGACATCTCACATTGTGAGACGCTAATATCGCTCTATGGACAATCATAGCGGTGTCGGCGTCATTGACAAGGCCGCGGCGATACTCGGCGTGCTGGAAGACGGTCCCGCCACGCTCGCCGAGCTCGTCGATGCCACCCATCTTGCCCGCCCCACGGTGCACCGGCTAGCCCTCGCCCTCGAGCACCATCACCTCGTGGGGCGCGACGGCACCGGTGCGTTTGTGCTCGGCAACCGCTTTGCCGCGCTCGCCGCGGCCGTTGGCGAAGACCGGCTCGTTTCCGCTGCCCTCCCCGTCCTTACCACCTTGCGCGATCGCACCGGGGAATCGTCACAGTTGTACCGACGCCACGGCTCGCAGCGCATCTGCATCGCCGCCGTTGACCGCCCCGTTGGCCTGCGCGACTCGATTCCTGTCGGTACAACCATGACGATGGCCGCCGGCTCCGCGGCCAAGGTGCTCCTCGCCTGGGAGGCGCCGGAGGTCATCCACCCGGCCCTAGCGTCGGCCAGGTTTACCGCCGCCGACCTCGCCACCGTGCGCGAGCGCGGCTATGCGGAAAGCTCCGCCGAACGCGAGGCCGGGGTGAGCTCCGTGAGCGCGCCCGTGTGGGGCACGAGCGGCGCGGTGATCGCCGCCGTGTCCATCTCCGGGCCGGCAGAGCGCCTTGGCGCAAACCCCGGCGCGCAACACTCAGGGGCCGTGCTCGACGCCGCGCGCCAGCTCAGCGACGTGCTCATCCGCACGCACGTGGGCTAGCGCGAACCCCGCTGCCGCACGCGCACCACACCGCCAAGACACGCAAAGCCGCACACGAGCAGTGCGAGCGCGCCCAGGGCGAGCCGAGTGCCATCGAAGCCAGTGCCGGAAAGCTCCGGATCGGTCCCCGTGTCCGCGGCCACGACCTCAAGCGATGCCTGTGCGCTTCCCGACTGGGCACCCACGAGCAGGATGGTGTGGAGGCCTATCTCGGCCCGCTGCGGCACCGTCCAATGGAAGGAAACCACTCCGGACGAATCGGCGGTTAGCGTGCCCATGTCGAACGGCTCCCCCGAGTGCATGGTGCCCGTCACGCTTTCGCCGGGCGCGAAGCCCTGTCCCGTCACGGTGACCACGTCCCCTCGGTGCGCCGTTGCCGTGCTGAGGTGCACCGTGGGGTGGGCACCAGTCGCGCTCGTCGCCTCCACTGAGACGGTAGCCGTCGCAAAGCGAGTCGATCCCTCTTCGGCGATCGCGTAGGTGAACGTTCCCGCTCCTGGAGACTGCGCGAACACATGGATCAACCCATCGGCATCGAGATACGCGGTCCCTTGGTCGAAGTCCTTGACCTGGATCACGTGCAGTGCCGCACCGGGACGCTGGGAGGCGTCGTTGTCGAGCAACGCCGATTGCGGCAACGTCACATCCACACCAGCGGGCACCGTGAGCGAATCGTCAACGGCGGAGGGAACCGCCGGCACGGCGATCTGCACCTTGATAGTGACAAAGCCCGATGCACCCTGCGCTCGGACACGGATCGCGCCCGACCCGGTGGCCTGCATGGTCTGGGCATCCGCGCTCACCAGCAGCGAACCCGAGGTCACAATCAACCCCGTCACGGGATCGATGTCTCCCCGGACCGTGACAGTGCCGCCGCCAGGGGGCTGGATCGCGTTGGGGTCCACCTCGTAGGTCACGGGCTCTCCCCGATCGTTGGTGAGCGCCACCGTGAGCGTTTGCCCTGGTGCAAGTGAGATCGTGGCGGGACCGATGCCCTCAGAGGTGGGCACATGCGCCTCGGTGCCGGAGCCTGGAGCGTCATCGCCTTGCGGCACCGTTGCCGGTTCCGTCGTTGTGTCCGCAGCGGGCCCGGGATCTTCGGTGGGATCGAGCGACACCATGGCGTCACCCACACTCCCGCCGCCGGAGCCGGCGTTCCAGGCGAACTGCGTGAAGCAGGTCGAGGTTCCCGGGGAGTACGCGTCGGCAACCGTTGTGGTCGCAGACTTCGCCACGAACATTCCACACTGCGCGTCGCCGTAAACCGTTCCATCGGCCAAGCGCTTTGGCGCGCGGTCGTGCGCGGTGCTGTGCGGCCAGTCGACGGTGCCGATGGTGACGGCGTCAGAGGCGACCACCTCGGGGGGTGCCTGACCCGTCTCCGGAGAGTAGGCGTAGGTGATGACCCCTCCGGTCGTGACGTCAACGCGCTGCAACGTGGCCGCGTCCGTGTCGTCGGTCCCGCGGGTGACGAGCAGGTGGGTGGCATCGAGCCAGCTTGCGGCCATGCGCGTGGCGCCATCTACCGTGGTGACAAAGTGCCACTGGAGGAAGGACGGGCCGTCCGCATCAACGTCGACAACCGCAATGCTCGGGTACGTGACGTCATCCACGTAATTGAGCACGCCGTACGCTCGCGAGACTCGCGTGCCATCGGGTGACAGTTGCGGGCATTGGTCGGACTTCGTCACCAAGGACGCGTGCCCAAGAGTGAAGGGGAAGACTCCATTCCAATTGGCTGGCGCGGGGTCCCATCCCTGCCTGAGCATCTCCAGCTCGGCAATCCGTGTCCAGCTAGACCCCGAGCGCTGGTACAACGCGAGGTCAACAAGCATGCGGTTGCCGTCGGCGCTCATCGAGAGGCATCCACGGCGGTTGGCATCGGTGTCGAAGGCGGAGTAGGCGCCGGTGCCCCCGGTGTTCTCCACTCGGAAGTCACTGCCATCGGGCTCCATTGAGGCCACCTTGGCCGTTCCCGTGCGGAAGTAGATGCGGCCGTCGGCCCCCCACGTTGGTGACGAGTAACTCGCCGGCATCTGCCAGCCACTGGAGCTATCGACGTCATCGGTGGGCAGCGCAAAGAACTGTATGTCGGTTCCGTCTGCCTTCATGGTGCCAATCCGGTCCCACGTGGGTCGGATACCGCTGAAGCCCCCGGTGCCTTGGCGGCCCACGTTCGGATCTCCGGCCACGAACGCTACACGCTCCGGCGCTATAGCCGGGGCGGCGTCAATGCGGAACGTGCCGGAGTCGGCCCACCGTACATACACCCCGTCGGCCGCTACGGCACGAACGATGATCTCCTCACCGCCAAGATCGCGCGGCATGGGGATATCGACCGAGGTGCCGGGAACATGGGCGGCAAGCGGCCGCCACGAGGCCCCACCGTCGTCGGAGACGAGCAGGTTTACGGTCGGCGCGGGAACGTCGTCACTGGTATCGGGGTCGGTGACGGTCCAGGCGACGTGCAGGGTGTCTGCCCGGGACAGCGAGGTGCCCGTGGTGGGCGAGCTCACCGTGATGGAGGGGGCGGTGCCCAGCTTGCGCTCGGCTACGGTGGCCCCATTCAGCACGAATCGGAAGGCCTCAGTTCCGGCCGGCGCCAACACCTTCTGTGCAAAGCGCGAGGGACCGCTCTCGGAACCGTCCGCGCTGGCGTCTCCGATAATGCCGATAGGGACGGCGGCTCCAGCCGGCGTGCCGTCCTCGGCGAGGGGAACCACTACCAGGCTGCCGGTGTCTGACCCCACGGGCGGCGGGCTGGGCGTGTTTCCGTCATCGAGGAAAGGATCAAGCCGGATGCTGTCACCCTCGAGCGGGAGCACGCCGCGCACCCAAAAGGCGTCGCCGCCCGGCTGGGGCAGTTGGGGCCCATTGCCATAGGAGAGGGAGCCTGTGAGCAGGTCCCAGGTCTGCCCAGACACCCACGCCTGGGTGGTCTCATCCAAGGACTCGTTCATGAAGTCCGGCCCAGAGACGATGCGGTTGCGCGCCACCCACACCCCAGTCGCAACCCCCTGCTCCGAGTGCTCGAGCCCGAGATTGTGCCCCAACTCGTGCGCAAGGGTCGCCTGCGGTGCATGGGCGTCGATGATGATCGCACGGCCCGTCACCGACGCGCGGCCGACGCTCGAGTCGCCGAGCGCGTTGCCCAGCCAGCCCGCGGGTGCCACGCCCACGACGGCGTCGATACCGGATTCGCGGGCGAGCAGGTCCAGCTCGCTTAGCGCCTGTGCGATGCCACTCGCGCTCGCGCTCTCAACGAGCACCTCTGGAGTGCAGGAGAGCTCCCCTTGGACACCCGAGTCAGGCACGGGAAGCAGTTGCTGAGCCCACGCCAGCCAACTGTTGGCCTTGGTCACGATGTCGCCACACTCAACCGTGGCTCCGCCAAGGTCGAGCGGCACAAAGGCCACGTGGAGCGGCCGAGTGTCCATCGTGGGCACAAAGTCTCCAGGCGATGTCGACAGTTCGTTGTCTGCGGCGTCGTCAGCGCTCGCGCCGGGGGGATCGTTCACGGTCACCTTGGCGAACAGCACCGTGCCGGGCGGAGCAGACAGGACGTCGTCCGCAGGAAGCACGAGGTCGGTGGAGCCGGGATACAGCGTGACCTGCTCGGTCGTCGGCGGCAGCACGAGGGAGTCCACGCCCTCGAATCGAGAGGTGACGGTCGTGGTCACGCTGCTGGTGATCGGCGCGCTGCCGGCGAGCCACACTCGCGCGTGCACCGCCGTCTTGCGATTGGTGACGAGCCTCGACGCGTCGTCGCTCGCCTGCACAATGTCGACGGACTGGACGGCGGCGTTGGGCCTGCTCCCTATCTGGGCCGCGAATCCGCCGTGCTCGCCTGCCCACACCCCAACGCTGGAGGAGCCATCGGTCGCCACCGCGCCCCAACCGCTGCCCACCTGCAGTTGGCGTACGGCGCCCACGGACGGGGCGCCTCCGGTCGTGGTAATGGACATCGCTCGCAGTTCGGGCGCGGACGCCCACACGTCGCTTGCGAGGACCACAACGTCACCTACGGCTTCAGTTCCGGCCGAGGCGGCGTCGGACACCGTGGTGGGCTGCACCTGGGCAAGCGAGGCGATGTGCTCATAGAGGGCATCGCCGTAGACCTCCTGGCCCACCTTGTTGGGGTGGAAGGCACCGAACTCGTCGTCTTGACCGGACATCGACTCGCCAAGACGAACGATCCAGTGGTCGTCGGCGCAATACCCGTGAGTCGCGAATTGGCTGGCGATGCCGCCCACGTAGTCCCAACCCTGTGCTTGTGCCGCGCTACTGACCGCTGCATTCAGTCCCGAGACGACGTGAGTGTGCGCCCACGACGCCTCGGTGTCCGTAATCAAGTCGATGGTCGTGGGGAACGCCCACAGGCCCGCCACGGCGACGGCCCCCACCTGAGGAAGGGTTTCGAGCTTGCCCACGCACCTGAGATTGGGCAGACCGTACTCGTCACCCGTGGGGTCAAAATACTCGGAAATGTGCACGGACTGCGGCGCAACGTCGGCCGCGTCGAGTGCATTAGCAAGCATCTGATAGCGACCGGAGAGAGCATCAACTCGCGAGTCATGATCGTCAGCGACAGTCCCCTCATTGCACCCGAGCATGCGCCCGGGCACGGGAAGGGGAGGCAGCAGGCACGCCTTGAGCGTGGAGGAAAAGCGCACGTCGTTCGCCCCAACCGAGACGAGCACGGCATCCGCCGCACGCGGGCCAAGCAGCTGCCTCATCTGCGCCACTTGCGAGGGTTTCAGCGTTGGACAGGGGGTGCCGGGATCGTCGCAGGTAGTGGCGTGTTGCACCCCCGCGTAGGCGTCGATGAGGCCACCGGTGACGGGGTCATCGCCGTCCTCGGCAACCTTGCGGTGACCAGGATCATCGTACGTGTCGACGACCGCCGCACCTGAGCACGCCAGTTGAATGAACGTGACCGCCGAATGGGGGTCTGCTGCCTCCAGCTGTGCCGCGGCAAGTGCGGGGCCCGCGTATGGCGAACTGTGGCATGCACGGTCCGTCCACGCCACCTGGTTCCCGCCACCCTGATCACGCAAAGGCGAACCCTCACCCGATGCCACCGAGTCGCCAAGTGAGACGACCACGAGGTCCTTGGGTTCGATCTTGCGGCTCGTGCTTGCACGCCCTGCATGGTCGTCGCGCACCTCGAGACGAATGGTGGGCATGTCGCCGGAATGCACCTCGATGGTGGGGCCATGGCAGTCATCAAGGTCCGCTACCGGGGTGCCGTTCACCGACCACAGGTACTCAGTAAGGAACGCGCCACCGGCAGACCCCAGCGAGGCGCACGCATCGAGTGTGACGTTGAGCACCGCGTTGTCGCCGACGATCACATTGTCTGCCGCCGTGCCCGACGCGTTGGCCGGCTCCGGCAGCCCGTCACCATCGCTGTCGACATAGTGGGGCGCCACGGTCCAGTCGAAACGCGGCACCGGAGCGGTTGAGGAGGACGCGGCGCTCACCTCAGCACGGCAGGGCTCGCCAATGCCCGTGCCGAACGTGGTGACGGGCAGAGGGTCGCTGAACGTTGGCCACGATGAGGACTGCGAGACCCAGACCGTGCCCGCCGCGCACGTGGCGAAGGTCACCTGCCCACGGCTCGCCGCTAGTCCCGCGGACGCCGTGACAAAGACGGAATCGGCCCATCCCTGTGGCGGTGCTGGCAAGTGGGTTCTGCTGGGCGCTCCGCCGGGTGAGGACTGCAAGACGGAGTAGTCCTCGCCGTCGGTGAGCAAGACGTACGCGAAGCCGTCGCCCACAGCGACGTCACGTAGATTGGCGTTGTCCACCGTGGTGAACGCGCCGAGGCTCTGGCCCTGACCCACCGCTACGTGGGTCTGGCCCATCCCGCTGGACCCGCCCCAATACGCGGCACTCACCACGCCGCCGCCGGCCGCGATCTTGGCGCTCGCGACGCCTGGGAGGTCACGTGACGCGAAGAACGTTGCCCCGCCGTCCGTGGTGCCGCGGATGCCACCGCTGCCGCTCCACATCACCCACGTGCGCTCTCCGTCGACGGCCACGTCCACATCGCTCGCCCACGTCCCAAGCCGGCGGGCGGGCGTCCACGAGCTGCCGCCGTCGCTTGAGGTGGTCAGGTAAGGGGCTTCGCCGTGCGCACCGCTGCCATCCTCCCAGTAGCCGACGAAGGCCACGGCAACGTGGGGTCCGTCTGCCGCAATCACGGGTCTGGTGGCGCCCACCGATCCGCTGAGGACCGCGGCCTTCACCCAGCTGTGCCCGGCATCGGAGGAACGCAAGTAGAGAATGCGGCTACCCAGGGTGGAATCGCGGATCACGGCATGGTAAATGCCGTTGCCCCCTGCCGCGACGTCGGGGTAGGCCGACGTTGCCCCCAGGGCCGTGGCCCCAGGGATCACCGTGTCGTTCGCCGCCTCGGCACGGGGCGTTACGGCCAACAGACCGCATGCAGAAGCAATGGCCGCAATGGCCGCAATGGCCGCAACGTAGGCCGTTGCCCGGCGGGGTCGCATCACGTAGTCCCTCTCAGCCTGACCGCGACGCGCCGCGGCTCACCTCACGCTAGTGAGCCGGATTGACCGCGTCAACAGCAATTCCGCCCCAACCTTTCGCCGTCATTGCGCGGCGGGGCGTGGGTCGCCGCCGTATCACGGCAGTGGCAGCGCGGTAACGTGGCTGCGTGCCCAGCCCCATCGTGGTCTTCGACGGCGAATGCGCGTTGTGCAACGGCTTCGTTGCCTGGCTCCTGCGCCACGATCGCCGTGGCGTGTTCCGCATCGCCGGCTCCAATGGCGACGTGGGCCGCGCGGTGGTGGCGGCCGCCGGCCTTACTCACCAGATCACGGCCTCCACCATAGTGGTGTGGGACGGCTCCCGCGCCCTCCTGCGGTCCGACGCCGTGCTCGCCATCGCGCGCCAACTGGGCTGGCCATGGCGCGCCGCTGGTGCGGGTCGGCTTGTGCCGCGCGCATGGCGCGATCGCCTCTACCGCGCCATGGCGAATCGCAGGACGCGACTCGAGGCACAAGACCCGTCGTGTGGCGTTCCGCCCGCCCACCTCGTGCGCTTGTGGCGATCCCGCCTGGCCACAGCGTCGGACCTCCCGGGCGGTGTGGTGCCTTAGGGCTTGCCGGTGTTGCCCGGCTTGCCGGCAGATTTACCAGGGTTGTCGGGCTTACCGGCGTTGTCTGGCTTTCCGGTGTGATCGGGCTTGCCGGCGTTGTCTGGCTTGCCGGTGGACTTGCCCGGGTTGTCGGGCTTGCCGGTGTGATCGGGCTTGCCTGCGCCCTCGGACTTGCCCGGGTTGTCCGGCTTGCCGGTGTGATCCGGAGCACCGTTGCCCAGCATGTCGTCGGGCCCAAGGCTCGGCTCGGGCGAAGGCGACGCAGACGGCGTGGTCGCGCCGGGCTTGCCATGCCCGTGCCCAATCTCCTTGGCAAGCGCCGCCACTCCCTGGCCAAAGGCCTTGCCCGTGGCGTCGGTGGTGGCCTTCCACGTGAGCATGTCGGCCACCGCGGCGTGAACGTCGGCAGAGTTCTCGGATCCGTTCTGGCGCAACTGCTCCGCCACGGCGAGCAGGGATTCCTTGGCATCGTTGTCGCCCTCGTCTCCGGCGGCCTGCGCTACGAGGTCGATGGCACCGGCGGTGTCACCCTGATCAAGCAGCGTGGTGGCCTCATCAAGGCGCTCGTCCGTGCCGCCGTCGTTGATGCCCACCGCTTCAAGGGCGCGGTCCACCACATAGAGCGGGCTTCCGGGCGCGGCCGAATCGGCCGCGGCCGCTCCGGCAACTCCAAAGCCCAGCGCCACGGCGGCAATGCCCGCAACCGTGACTCGCCGCGTCCGTGCGTGGCGCGCGGCACCGTGCGCGGCGGCCTCACGTGCGGCGCTCGCGAGCGCGGGCGTCAGCGCGGCCACCTGAGAGTCGGTGGGCGCAACGTCGAGTCCCGTACGCACGGCGGCGATCCACGGGGTGAGTTCTGCAAGCTCGGGATCGCGGGGCGTGCGCCCGCGGAGCAATGACTCCACCTCGAAGTCGGACCAAGAGTTCTGCGACATATCCTCGTAATCGTTCGTGACGCCCATGAGGTTACGGCCTTCGCAGAATTGCCTTGCGAAGTGCGGCAAGGGCGCGGTGCTGCAGCACCTTGACGGCGCCCGCAGACTTGCGCAAAGCGTCGGCCGCCTCCTTCACGGAGAGCCCACCCACCACGCGCAGGAGCAGCACATCGCGCTGCTCTTCCGTGAGCGGAGCCAGCAGCCACACCACCTCTGCCCTACTGAGCGTGGGGATCGCCTCGTCCTCCGCCGAGGGTGAAATGAGCGCGCTGACCGCGGCCAAGTCGTCATCGGAGACGGGAATGGGCCTGCGCCCCGCCGCACGACGATCGTCAAGCACTCGCCGGTGCGCGATGACAAAGACCCAGGAGCGGAAGGCGCGCTCGTCGCCGCTGAAGGAGCCGAGCCGGCGAGCCACCTGCAAGAAGGTCTCGCTTGCCGCATCCTCGGGATCGCTTGCCCCACGGCCCCACAGGTATCCGGTTACCGGCCCTGACAGGTCGCGGTAGATGAGGTCCCACGCCCACTCTTCGCCCTGCTGGGCCGCCGCAAGCACCGCGGCAAAGTTCTCACCGATCGTCATGATCTGAGCGAGGTCAGCGCACCGCGAGCCATGGCGAGCAACGTAGCACGGCCGCGCACACAAAAGGCCTCGCCACAAGGGGCAAGGCCATGAGTAGCCCCGACGGGATTCGAACCCGCGCTACCGCCTTGA
>Ga0206107_1000615_pt1 | contig 12980 bp, 11 predicted proteins | sample 2B0metagenome_FD_148652 | JGI IMG/M metagenome (GOLD analysis project Ga0206107, IMG submission 148652) | Enriched microbial communities from leaf-cutter ant dump, University of Wisconsin, Madison, United States - 2B0 | ecosystem: Environmental > Terrestrial > Nest > Insects nest > Nest dump...
ATAAGATTTTGGCGTGATTTTTTGAAAAAATCGTGACAAAATCGGAATGATTAAAACCATCATCAGGAAAAAACAATACTTTGAAGAACTGAAAAATCTTATAAATTTTAACGGTTAAAAAACAAAATCAATTCCCGGCTTTGGATTAACTTAGCGGAAAATTCAGCAAATGAAATGAGCTATAATCCATCTCTTACCAGGCAAAGATGTTTAATGGCGAATTCCATTTGACAATTAAAAAATAATAAAAAGCGAACAAATGAAAATCGGAATTGTATGTTATCCGACTTATGGCGGAAGTGGAATTGTAGCGACGGAACTTGGAATGGACCTGGCGGAACGCGGCCATGAAGTGCATTTCATCAGCACGAGCTTGCCGGCAAGGCTGGACATTACGCTTTCCAATATCTATTTTCATAAAGTGAGCGTCGAAGCTTATCCGCTTTTTGAATTTCAGCCTTATTCGCTCGCGCTGAGCACCATCATCGTCAACATTGCCCAATCCCACGGGCTGGATTTGCTGCATGTACATTATGCGATTCCGCATGCTTATGCCGCCTATTTCGCCAAGCAGATGTTGCGTGAAAAAGGGATTGAATTGCCTGTGGTTACAACGCTTCACGGAACCGATATAACTTTGGTCGGCAACCATCCGGCGTACAAACCCGCGGTGGAATTTTCCATCAATCATTCCGATAAAGTTACGGCGGTTTCCGAAAGCCTGAGAGATGAAACTTATGAATTTTTTTCAATTGACAATCAGATAGAAGTTATTCCGAATTTTATTGACAATGAGCAGTTTGCACCTTGTTTTGGTTGTAATTGCCGCGAAAAAATGGTGGAGCAGCAGGAAAAAATCATCGTTCACGTTTCGAATCTGAGAAAAGTAAAACGAATCCCCGATGTTATCAAGGTTTTTTATGAAATCCAGAAAGAAATTCCTTCGAAGCTGATTATTGTAGGCGAAGGCCCCGAATGGGAAAATGCAAGCTGCCTGATTGACGAACTGGGCATTGCGCACAAAGTCAAAAACCTGGGGAAAGTCAATGACCTGTACAACGTACTTTGTTCGTCCGATTTATTTCTGCTGCCTTCCGAAAAAGAAAGCTTTGGTTTGGCGGCGCTTGAAGCGATGGCGGCACGGGTTCCGGTGATTTCTTCCAACGCGGGTGGAATCCCCGAAGTCAACATAGACGGCGAAACCGGTTTTATCCTGCCGGTTGGCGATGTAAAAGGAATGGCCGACAAAGCGATTATGCTTTTGAAAAATGAAGCTCAATTGGCTGAATTCAAAGAAAATGCAAAACAACAAGCCATCAGGTTTGACAAGAAAAATATACTTCCCATGTATGAGAATTTGTATTATTCCGTCCTGGAAAAAGTGAAATAAGTATTTTAATTTTCGTATAGAAGTCCTGCCAGGGTTATCTTCATAACGTCAGTTCGATATAACTATTTTTGTGAATGATTGATTATTTGTTATCTATAAATTTAACCATTAAGATTTATACTTCATTTTAATTTGATTAAGATTAGTTAAGGCATCATAAATGATTTAAGAATTCTTTCATCAACTTGTTGATTCTTAATAATTCTTAACAAATTGATTTGTATTAAATTGCATATTAAAATGAATGTAGAATATACTTAATTCTTAATGTTTTTAAATCGAACTCAGGTTCGTAGCGAAATTAACCCTGGCAGGGCTTTCAACGGATTTTCAAAAGAAATTTTCGGTTAAATTTATTAAGAATTAATCTAAACTAATTCCACCGCGGAATTCAATGATAATTTTCATTGTTAAAACTTTTTAACTTTTCTAAATTTGTTTCCGTTCAAATCAAATACTGCTTTATGGCAAAAGAATCATTGTTCCGCTCATCGATCGGAAGGAAATTCGCAATGGCTTTGTCAGCTTTATTTCTGCTGATATTCCTGTTACAACATTTTATCATCAATTCACTTTCGGTCATTTGCCCCGACGCTTTCAACGAAGCTTCTCACTTTATGGGCTATAATCCGATTGTGCAATTTGTATTTCAACCGATTTTGGCATTTGCCGTGGTTTTCCATTTCATAATGGGATTTGTGCTGGAAATCCAGAACAAAAAAGCGCGTCCGGTGAGGTATGCCGTAAGTCATCCGTCAGCCAATTCAACCTGGATGTCCCGGAATATGATTTGGAGCGGCGCCGTAATTTTAGGCTTTTTGGTTTTACATTTTGTTGATTTCTGGTTTCCTGAAATCGGTTACAAATATGTTGAATTTTCACCCGAGGACCCGAACCGTTATTATCCGGAACTGATGCATAAATTCAATGACCCGGTTCGCGTAGGGGTTTATGTATTTGCATTTTTCCTGTTGATGATGCATTTGTTGCACGGATTCCAGTCGGCATTCCACTCTATCGGGGCCAATCACAGAAAATATACTCCATTTATAAAAGCATTCGGGAAAGTATTTGCAATCGTTATTCCGGTTGGATTTATGCTGATTGCCATTGTCAATTATCTAAAAAATATGAACGTTTTATGAGCAAGTTAGATTCAAAAGTACCTGCAGGAGATATTTCAGAGAAATGGAATAACCATAAAGCCCACTTAAATTTGGTTTCGCCCAACAACCGCGACCGTATTGAAGTAATTGTTGTGGGAACCGGTTTGGCGGGAGGCTCAGCTGCAGCGACCCTGGCGGAATTAGGCTATAAAGTAAAAGCGTTCTGTTACCAGGATTCTCCGCGGCGCGCGCACTCAATCGCAGCGCAGGGAGGTATCAACGCGGCTAAAAATTATAAAGGAGACAACGATTCCATTTACCGGTTGTTTTATGATACTGTAAAAGGCGGTGATTACCGTTCGCGTGAGGCAAACGTTCACCGTCTGGCGGAAGAATCAGCCAATATCATTGACCAGTGCGTGGCGCAGGGCGTTCCGTTTGCGCGTGATTATGGCGGATACCTGGACAACCGTTCATTTGGCGGCGTTCAGGTGAGCCGGACCTTTTATGCCAAAGGACAAACCGGACAACAATTGTTGCTGGGCGCTTACTCGGCGATGAATCACCAGATCGGTTTGGGAAGAATCCAAATGTACAACCGTCACGAAATGCTGGATCTGGTTGTTGTTGACGGAAAAGCGAGAGGAATTATTGCCCGTAATCTGGTAACCGGAGAAATTGAAAGACATTCGGCGCACGCTGTTGTGATCGCGTCGGGCGGATACGGAAATGTGTATTTTCTGTCAACCAACGCAATGGGTTCCAACGTAACCGCTTCCTGGAAAATTCATAAAAAAGGAGCTTATTTTGCCAATCCTTGTTATGTACAGATTCACCCGACCTGTATTCCGGTTCACGGAACCAATCAGTCCAAACTGACTCTGATGTCTGAATCTTTGCGTAACTCAGGAAGAATCTGGGTTCCGAAAAATATAGAAGATGCGGTTGCCATCCGTGAAGGAAGAAAAAAAGCAAAGGATATTCCGGAAGAAGACAGGGATTATTACCTGGAAAGAAGATATCCGGCATTTGGGAATTTAGTGCCGCGTGACGTAGCTTCTCGCGGAGCAAAAGAACGTTGTGATGCAGGTTTCGGAATTGAAAATAACGATACGAACGAAGGTGTATTCCTGGACTTTTCAACTGAAATTAAGAAGAAAGGAAAAGAAGTGGCTTACGCGCAGGGAAATCATAATCCGAGCGATGCTGAAATTGAAAAATTAGGTAAAAAATGGATTGAGGACAAGTACGGAAACCTTTTCCAGATGTACCAGAAAATTACCGATGAAAATCCATACGAAACTCCGATGAAAATTTATCCGGCAGTTCACTATACCATGGGTGGCGTCTGGGTCGATTATAACCTGATGAGTACCATTCCGGGATGTTTTGTGGCGGGAGAAGCGAATTTTTCCGATCACGGAGCCAACCGTTTGGGCGCTTCGGCGCTGATGCAGGGATTGGCCGACGGTTATTTCGTATTGCCTTACACGATTGCAGATTATCTGGCGGCCGATATCCGTACCGGGAAAATTCCAACTGATTCCCCGGAATTTAATGAAGCTGAAAAAAATGTGAGCGACAGGATCAATTTCTTCATCAATAACAAAGGAAACCGCTCGGTGGATAGCTTCCACAAAGCATTGGGACACATCATGTGGAACAAGGTCGGAATGGCGAGAAACGAAAAAGGACTGAAAGAAGCCATTAAAGAGATTGCCGAATTGAGAGAAGAATTCTACAAAAATGTTTTCGTTCCCGGGAACGCGAACGAATTAAATCCGGAACTGGAAAAAGCCGGACGTGTAGCGGACTTTTTGGAATTAGGCCAACTGTTGGCAATGGACGCTTTGCAGCGAAATGAATCCTGCGGCGGGCATTTCCGTGAGGAATACCAGACCGAAGAAGGTGAAGCTTTACGTGACGACGAGAACTTTACGTTTGTGGGCGCCTGGGAATACAAAGGTGAGGACATCAACCGGGAAGTTATGCACAAGGAAGAACTGAAATATGAATTCATTGAGCTGAAAGCTCGGAGTTATAAATAAAAGAGAATAGAAAACAGAACATAGAAAAAAGATATTCTAACTTAGTCACCCTGAGCTTGTCGAAGGGCTGAATTCTAAATTAATTAAGAATATGGCATCAAAAAATATAAATATTACTTTGAAAATCTGGCGGCAGAAAAATGCCCAAGCCAAAGGACAAATGGATACCTATAAGCTGAACGATGTTTCCACCGACAGTTCTTTTCTGGAAATGTTGGATCAGCTGAATGAACAGTTAATCGAAGAAGGTAAGGAACCTGTCGCGTTTGACCATGACTGCCGCGAAGGGATTTGTGGTATGTGTTCCCTGTACATCAACGGCCGTCCGCATGGCCCTGATACCGGAATTACGACCTGCCAGTTGCACATGCGTATGTTCAAAGACGGTGAGACCATTTACGTGGAACCGTGGAGGTCGGTTGCATTTCCGGTCATTAAGGATTTGATCGTGGATCGTTCATCGTTTGACCGGATCCAGCAGGCGGGAGGATTTGTTTCTATCAATACCTCTGGGAATACCATTGATGCCAATACTTTGCCGGTTCCCAAATACGATGCCGACCGCTCATTTGATGCTGCGACCTGCATTGGCTGTGGAGCCTGTGTGGCGGCTTGTAAAAACGGTTCGGCGATGTTGTTTGTCGGCGCAAAGATTTCCCAGTTTGCTTTATTGCCGCAGGGCAGGGTAGAAGCTTCCCGAAGGGCGCAGAATATGGTGGCGCAGATGGACGAAGAAGGGTTCGGTAACTGCACCAACACGGGCGCTTGTGAAGCGGAATGCCCGAAAGGAATTTCACTGGAGAACATTGCAAGAATGAACCGGGAATTCCTGAAAGCAAAAATTTGCTCGGAAGAATAAAATTTTTTATCATATTTATGAAGATTAAGCCGGCGGAAATTCCATCGGCTTTTCTTTTTACATTAAATTCGTGGGATGAATTTAGAAACAATTTTCAATAACAACCAAAAATGGATAGATGACAAATTATCCATTGACGCCGATTATTTTAAAAAACTTTCAGACGGGCAAAGCCCTGAAGTGCTTTACATCGGTTGTTCGGACAGCCGCGTATCGGCGGAAGAACTGATGGGCGCGCAGCCGGGAGAAATTTTCGTTCACCGCAATATTGCCAATATGGTCATCAGCATCGACCTGAATATGATGTCGGTGGTGAATTATGCCGTGGATTTCCTCGAGGTAAAACATATTGTGGTTTGCGGGCATTATCTTTGCGGCGGCGTAAAAGCGGCGATGGAAGCCAAAGACCTCGGGATACTGAATCCATGGTTGCGGAACATCCGCGATGTGTACCGTATGCACAAAAACGAGCTCAACGCGATTGCCGATGAGCATGCGCGTTACAACCGCCTTGTGGAGCTGAATGTGGAAGAGCAATGTTACAACCTGATGAAAACAGCGGCCGTTCAGAAAGCCTATCTGGGAAGAGGTTTGCAGGTTCATGCCTGGGTTTTTGATATGAAAAACGGGAAATTGATTGATTTAAAAATCGATTTTAAAAAGAAGCTGGATGAAATCATGGAAATCTATAATTTAGGAAAATGAAAAAGTCGGACATTCAAATAGAATTGGGTTATTACAAAGATTACGTCGCTCTGGTAGAGAATCTGCCCATCAGGGAAGCATTGGAAAAATATACCGCCGGAATTCAAAACCCTGACAAAGAAGTGCTGAACCGGCTGGAAGGAAAAGTTTATGCACCCGGAAAATGGACGGTAAAGGAAATCCTCCAGCATTTGATTGACTGGGAACGGATTTTCTCTTACCGCGCGCTGGTTTATGCCAGAAATGACGGTGGGATTACTGCCGGACATGACCAGGACATTATGGCCGCCAATTGCAATGCGAATTCCAAAACGCTTGATGAAATCCTGGATGATTTCATCGCTGCACGGAAGTCAACCATTTCTCTTTTCAGGAGTTTCGACGCAATAGATTTGCTGCAAACGGGTGAGAGCTTCAATATGAAAATGAATCCTCTGGCAATGGGATTCATCATTCTCGGACACCAAATCCATCATTTCAATGTGATAAACGAAAGGTATTTACCATTGTTGTAATTCTTCCTTTTTTGCAGATTTAGGATAAAAAACAATAAGGGAAAGAACAAAAACCAAGGCATAAGTAAGAGGAAAATACCAATCCTCGCCGAAATGGAAAAAATTACGGCCGATGACTATGGCGAAAGTGGCGCATATTCCTAACAATCCTATTATAAATATTAAGACGACTTTAATGGGCTTACTCAATTTGTAAGAAAAATTATAGAGAATACACGCTAATAGAATAAAGGTTGGAGCAGAAAAAATTAATCCCACAATGACAGTACCCGGTAATATATACAGAAAGTCAGATATTTTAAAATTAAATACTTTGAAACCAATAATCAGGACGATGGGAGAAACCAAACAAGCTACTCCCCAAACTTTTGCTATGTAAGCTAAATCTCTCAAATCATTTTTTTGAGTTTTTACGAATTTCGAACTTCGAAAGACTATTCCGTAATCCCCTCCAGTTTAAAGATAAAAGCATATTCCAAAGCGACTTCTTTTAGTGCTTCAAATCTTCCGGACGCGCCGCCGTGCCCGGTTTCCATATCGGTTTTGAGCAAAAGTAAATGATTATCGGTTTTCAGTTCGCGCAGTTTTGCCACCCATTTGGCAGGTTCCCAGTATTGAACCTGGGAATCATGCAATCCGGTCGTAACCAGCATATTCGGATAATCCTTTTTCTCGATATTGTCATACGGCGAATAGGATTTGATATAATCATAATAAATTTTATCGTTCGGATTTCCCCATTCGTCGTATTCGCCCGTTGTCAGCGGAATCGAATCATCTAGCATTGTCGTAACTACATCCACAAAAGGAACCTGGGCAACCACACCGTTATATAGTTCCGGCGCCTGGTTGATAACAGCGCCCATCAGAAGCCCACCGGCAGAACCGCCCATGGCGTACAAATGTTCGGCAGAAGTATAATCGTTTTGAATTAAATATCTGGAAACATCTACAAAATCATTGAATGTATTTTTCTTTTTCAGCATTTTTCCGTCATCGTACCAGGGACGCCCCAATTCCTGTCCGCCGCGGATGTGTGCAATGGCATAAACAAAACCTCTATCCAAAAGGCTTAAACGCGAAGTGCTGAAATAAACATCCATCGTCGCGCCGTAAGAACCGTAGGCATAGAGCAGGAGCGGAGTGTCTGAATTGATTTTTGTGTTTTTTTTGTAAACAATGGAAACCGGAACCTTCACGCCGTCACGGGCCGTTGCCCAAAGCCGTTTGGTTTCGTAATTTTCCTTTTTGAAATCCCCCAAAACGGTTTGTTCCTTTTTGACTTCACTGGTTTTATACCGCATATTGAAATCGATGGTCGAATTCGGCGTAGTCATGGACGTATAGCCATAGCGAAGGATTTCCGAATCAAAATCGGGATTATAGGAAATATAAGCTGTATAAACTTCTTCTTTGAAAGGTAAATTGTAATTCGTTTTTCCGTCCCAGCTTCTGATGTTCATTTGGGTCAGGCCATTGATTCTTTCTTCCAAAACCAGGTAATTATTAAAAATTTCAAAGTTTTCCAGATAAACATCTTTTCTGTGCGGAATCACATCTGTCCAGTTTTCTTTTCCGGTTTTGTCAACCGGCGTTTTCATCAGCTTGAAATTGGTCGCATTGTCCTTGTTCGTCAAAATATAAAAATCGTTTCCATAATGTTCAATGCTGAATTCCAGGTCGCGCTCTCTTTTTTGCAGGATTTTCCATTTGGCATCCGGTTCGTTTGCCGGAATAAACCGGTATTCGTTTGAAACCGTACTGGAACTTCCTATGATAATGTATTTCCTGGATTTGGTCTTGTAAACATAAGTCCCGAATGTGTCATCCGATTCTTCAAAAATCAACTTATCATCACTTTGGGGTGTTCCTAAAATATGTTTCCAGATTTGGTAGGCACGCAAAGTTTTGTCTTTTCTTGTATAAAAAAGCGTTTTGTTATCGGCTGCCCAGACAGAACCGCCCGTTGTATTTTCCAGCTTATCGGAAAGGATTTCTCCGGTTTTTAGGTTTTTGACCTGAATTGTGTAAATTCTTCTTGATAAAGTGTCCTGTCCAAAAGCCGCAAGTTCATTGTTTTCCGAAACATTTACACCGTTCAGGTTATAATAGCTGTAGGGTTTGGCCATTTCGTTTGCATTGAACATGATTTCTTCAGGAGCATCCGGGTTTCCTTTTTTACGGGTATGAATGGGGTATTCGCCGCCTTTTTCAAACCGGGTGATGTACCAGTAACCATTGTATTTAAAGGGAACCGAGGCATCATCTTCTTTGATCCTGGCTTTGATCTCTTCAAACAAATCTTTCTGGAACTGTTCGGTATCTTTCAGCATCGCATCGGTATAAGCATTTTCAGCATTCAGATAATCAATGACTTCCGGATTTTCCCGTTCATTCAGCCAATAATAATTATCGGTTCGTGTATCGCCGTGGATGGTGAGTTTTTTTTCTATTTTTTTTGCTTTGGGCGCCTGCATAGTCTGTGCGTTTACGGCTGCAAATGTAAATAAAAACATAAGCAGCGGAAAATAGTTGATTTGCATAATACGTGATTTAGTTTTTAAATTCGGCCAGTTTCCATTGGTTGGAACCATTTTGCATTTCAATGCTGATGGAATTCCCGCTCATATAACCAATGGTAAAATAGTTTTCCCCATTTGGATTCATCATTTTCACATGGAAAACGCCCGGTTTTGAAGATGGATAAAATTGCGCGAAAATTTGGGCATTATTTTCCCGGATCAGTGAAAATGAACCGTCCTTCAAATCCGATTTTGTAAGCGAAATTTCACCGTTCTTATAAACGGAAGCATTTTCATTTGGCTGGACATTATTTTCAACAGGTTCTGAAATTTTAACGGTTTCCATCACAGGCTCGTTTGTAATAGTTTCCTGCTGGGAAACAGGTTGTGCATTTTGGGTTTTTACCGCATTCAACGCAGTTTTCATCGCATCCTGATAACCTTTGTCGTATTCCTTGATTTTCGATTCGCCTTCCAGCCGCGCGATTTCTTTGTTATTGCAATCCGTAAATACAATTTCCAGCTTATTTTTCAGAAATGACCTGTTCTTTTCTACATCGGATTTAAGCGCAAGGCACGGATTCTGTCTTACTTCCAACGGCCAGCTGACCGGTTCCTGCGAGAGCGTTTCATAATTCTTTTTGTTTAGCTGAAAACCAAGATACCTGTTCAGCTGGTATTGGTTTTCGTCAAAACCCGAAAATTTTTCGGGAATGATGATGTACTTATAATCGCTTACCTGCTGGGCACTCAGGGCTGACAATGAAATTAAAAACAAGGTTATCAGGAAATTTTTCATACTTATGGATTTAATGATTGAAGTTGTTCAAAACAACGTAAATTTTTCGTTCTAAATATACAAGAAACAAAATAATTTCTGACACAGGAAATATCATAAAAAAATACCCCGAAAAATCTTAAAATCATTCGGGGTATTAAGAGCCTTTAATTCTGCAAAAAAAAGGCTCTAAGTGAAACTAAATTCTTTAGTTTTTGATCAATTTCTCTGTTTTGATGGTTTTTCCATTTGATTCAAACTGAATAATATACAACCCGTTTGGAAATTGGCTGAAGTCCACATCGAACTTACCGGTGTTTACATTTTGTTTCAAAAGCATTTTTCCGTTCATATCTAAAATCCTGATGTAATCAATTTTGAGGTTGGGATTTTCGATGGTCAGCTTGTCTTTTACGGGGTTCGGATAGAATGAGATTTTATCATTTTCCGCATCGGCAACCGAAAGTTCGGAAGTGCCTACCAGGCAAACGATGTTATTATGTGTTTCATTATTATAAGCATTGAAACTTCCTCCAATCAGGATTCTTCCGTCTTGCAGGACTTTTATGGCTCTGATACCAACTGCATCCCAACTGAAGCCGGTTCCCATATCAAATGAATTATCTCTGCTACCATCTGAATTTAACCGAACAAATTGATGCACTTCTGTTTCATTGTATTCGCTGAACCTGCCACCCACTAAAATTTTCCCGTCATTCTGTACCGCCAGGGCATATACTTCATAATCATCTGTAACGCCCATACCCGCTCCGCTGAATGTACTGTCCACACTTCCGTCATTATTGACACGGTTGATGTTGTCGGGTGTATCGTTGCAACCATATTCCTCAAAGGAACCCCCGGTTATAATTTTCCCATCGGGTTGTAAAGTGTTTACATAAATCAGCCCGTTTCCGAATCCACATCCGGATTCTCCTACAAAAAATGATTCATCCCGGCTTCCATCCGCATTTATGCGAGCAATTCCCTGGGAAAATTCATCATTGTATTCTACAAAAACCCCACTGGCAATAATTTTTCCGTCGGGTTGTAATGAAATGGAGTAAACTGCGTCCGGGCTTCCGGTGTCAAATCCGATACCCGTATCAAAACCTGAATCCATGCTGCCATCCGGATTCAGCCGAATAATTTTATTGTTCGTTACACCATTGTAAGAAGTAAAAAAACCACCCACTATAATTTTCCCGTCAGTTTGTATCGCTATCGAAAGCGGATAATCGTCAAAACCATCACCTGTGCTGAAAGAAGAATCAATGCTTCCGTCCGGATTCAGGCGGATAATCCCGTTTGCAGTTGTCCCGTTGTAAGAAGTAAAGATTCCGCCAACAATGATTTTCCCGTCGTTTTGAATGGCTGCCGGTAAAGTGCTGTTGTCAAAGCCGCTACCCGTGTTGAATGAAGAATCAATGCTTCCGTCCGGATTCAGCCGTATGATTCCGTTTGCAGTTGTTCCGTTGTAAGAAGTGAATGCGCCGGTTGCTATAATTTTCCCGTCCGGTTGTTCATTCAAATTAAAAACAAAACCGTTAAAACCGCTTCCCGAGTTGAAATTCGGGTCAACCCCGGCCTGATTCTGCGCTTGTAATCCAATGCACAAAACAAACATTGTCATAAAAAAATATAAGTGTTTCATGATGTAAATAAATTTTAAGCCAAAGTGAAACATTTTTTGAAAACGGGTCAATACGGCAAATGCAGTATTTTGAATGATGCCGATTGAGCTTTTGTGAAAAACTTAGCAGAAAAGATTTAAGCATAAGCCATTTAATCACTTAATTTTGCACAAACAAAATAATCATGAAATTTTTTATCGACACAGCAAATTTAGATGAAATAAAAGAAGCACAGGATTTGGGCGTTCTGGATGGTGTCACTACCAATCCATCGCTGATGGCCAAGGAAGGAATTACCGGAAAGAAAAACATCCTGAACCATTACAAAGCCATTTGTAAAATTGTAGACGGCGATGTGAGTGCCGAGGTAATTGCCACCGATTTTGACGGAATGATCAGAGAAGGAAAGGAACTGGCCAAGCTCAATGATCAGATCGTCGTGAAAATCCCGATGACCAAAGACGGGATCAAAGCCTGTAAATATTTCTCCGAAAACGAAATCCGAACCAATGTTACTTTGGTATTTTCGGTAGGTCAGGCACTTCTGGCAGCCAAAGCCGGAGCAACTTATGTTTCTCCGTTTTTAGGGCGATTGGATGATATTTCCACCGATGGATTGAACCTGATCGAGGAAATCCGTTTGGTTTATGATAATTATTTATACGAAACACAGATTCTTGCCGCTTCCGTCCGTCATACCATGCATATTGTGAATTGTGCGAAAATCGGTGCCGACGTGATGACCGGGCCGTTGAGCTCTATTTTAGGTTTGCTTAATCATCCGCTGACCGATATCGGCTTAGAAAAATTCCTGGCGGATTACGCGAAAGGGAATAAGTAGGAATTATTCAGGAATGCGATAAAATGAAAGGCGGGGGAGTTCTTCTTTTTTTGCGGATTGGTTTGCTGCGTTACGTCAGGTTCGGAGCATAAAGCTCCAACTTTGCATGTCAGCCCACCTGACCCAAACCCGTGTTATTGGTCGTTCTTCTTTCACACTTCTGTCGTCCCAACTAGTTCTTTAAGCTGTGTCGCTTCTGTTTCATTGATTATGGATTTGCTTAAAAGTATGTCAATGTGAATTTCTTTTAATAAACTCAAGCTATTATGAATGTCTTCAAATTGATTTAATGTGATAATATTATTTGTTCGCATCGTTCTGTAAAAATCTTCAATAATGTCTATGCGTGCAAAATGAATTTTAGAATGGCAATTAGGACAAAGAACTAATAAATTCTGTAAGACGTCAGGACCTTGTTCTTTTGAGTTGTATTCAATTATGTGGTGTGATTCTACAAAATTGTTCCCTTTGGTATCTATAAATGTAATTTGGTTACATCCCTGACATTCGTAATTTACCTTTTGCTTTGATATTTCACGAATAAGTTCGTCTCTTTTAAGTTTAGTAGTTGCGGGTATAGTC
>Ga0206107_1000617_pt1 | contig 12969 bp, 14 predicted proteins | sample 2B0metagenome_FD_148652 | JGI IMG/M metagenome (GOLD analysis project Ga0206107, IMG submission 148652) | Enriched microbial communities from leaf-cutter ant dump, University of Wisconsin, Madison, United States - 2B0 | ecosystem: Environmental > Terrestrial > Nest > Insects nest > Nest dump...
CGATAGTATTAACAAACAGGAGAAACCTAAACTCATAAATTCAAATTGGGCAACCAATACACCTGCAACCTCTGAATCACCTCAATATCCAACCACTCCTAGAACAAAACAAAAAACACATTCTGAAAGACAAAGTGATTACAGTCATGAAAGCTGGGGTTTCGGAATATGGAAAACAGCAACTGTAGTTTTATTTCTATTGTGGATGGGTACTTTAATGTATTTTCTGCTTTTCAATAAACCTGAAAAAGAAATGGTTATTATCAATGAACCTACGCAAGAATTGACCGCACCGGAAGATACAGAAACAATGCCAATTCAGGAATTGAATCCAATACCGAATGAAGAGCTAAATGAACATGATTACAGATTGATTGCCAAAAAAATTAAGTATGACACAGAAGTAAACGAAGTTGTAGAAATAATTTTTAAAAATAATCCAACGGACATTAAAAACAATTATGACGAGCAACAGGATGTTTATTCCAAACAACTTATTGAAAAAAACAAAGATTGTTTTGAATACAAAAGCGGTATTTTTTACTTTGTAAAAGATACTCTACGACATATTCCCTCCTACAAAAAACAATAAGTGGTGAAGTATTTTGGCATTCTCTTGATTTCTGTTTTACTTTTCAGTTGTAACCACCCTGAGAGCAAAACTTACGAACGCAACCAAAAATCAAGTTATGGTTCACAAGCTATTGAGGAAGAAAATCAGCCAAGTTCGGCATATTCGTTCAATGAAGAATCTGAGCGTACTTATACTCCGTCTGTACTTAAAGAAAGCAACAAAAATGTGATCCCAATGGAAATACAGAATGGCGTACGTTATGTTTGGATCGAGATAAACGGAATTAAACTAAGATTTATTTTCGACACCGGTGCAAGCAGTATTTGTATTTCATTGGCAGAAGCCCTTGTTTTACATAGACAAGGACTCTTGCAAGAGGAGGATTTCATCGGATTAGAATCTTTCCAAGACGCAACAGGGCAAACTTCAGAAGGCGCTAAAATCAATCTAAGAACTGTAAAAATTGGCAACATCATTTTAGAAAATATTGAGGCAACGATAATAGACAATGTAGATGCTCCATTATTATTAGGCCAGACAGTTTTTGAAAGATTTGGCAAAATTGAAATTGACAATGAAAACAATGAAATAATTTTCAAATGATACGATTCCTGATTTTCGCCATTTTACTTTGTTTGACAAGTTGCAATCATCCTGAAAGCAAACAATATGAGCGGCATTATACTTATCAAAACTCATTTTCCGAAACAAAACAAACAGAGCAGAAAACAGCTTACAAAGTAATCGGTATAAAAGATGGCGATACTTTTGTCTTACTTATGGATGGGAAAGAACAAACCATAAGATTTGCTCATATTGATTGCCCCGAAAAGAAGCAGCCGTTTGGAAATAAAGCAAAAGAATTTGTTGCTGATTTATGTTTTGGAACTTACGTAACGCTTATCGTCAACGATAAAAATAAATACGATCGGAATAAGCGGCTTATTGCAGAAGTAATCTTAGAGGACGGAAGAAACCTGAATAAAGAACTTGTAAAAAACGGGCTGGCCTGGCATTTCAAAAAATATTCTGATAGTAAAGAATATGCTCTCTTGGAAACAGAAGCAAGGAGCAGGAAAATCGGAATTTGGAGTGAATCAAACCCTATTGCGCCCTGGGATTGGAGAAAACGAAAAAAGTGAATAATAATATCCATACTTAAAGCAATATTTTTCACCTTTATACCCTATGCCCGAACAACAAAATATAGAGTACAAAAGTAATTGGCACGAAGATTATCTGAAATGGATTTGCGGTTTTGCGAATGCACAAGGCGGTGTTATTTTCATTGGCAAAGACGATGACGGAAATGTTGCAGGCATTGATGTTTCGGCAGGCTCAACAACCACCAAAAAATTAATGGACGACATTCTCCGATCGCCGTAGTGTCCAGACGGTCGTTCGATGTTTCTCTGACTACATCGCAGCGGACTGAATGCTTTGAATGAAAAAAGAACTTTAACGCCATAATGCTGTTTGGATTTTCAAGAATGAAACCTTATCGGTTTTTCCTGCTGCTCAAAAATAAGTAAAAGCCGGAATTTTCCGGAAAAATCTATGGATGTTTATTGGCGGTTGGTGGTTGCTCAACCTGTGCGGTCAGAGCGGGGATAACATTGCCAATCTTTTAAAGATTGGCAATGTTGCATGAACAATGAAAGTTAGGCAAGCAATCTGCCACGCTTTACTGCGTTTAACGAATATCCGTACACTTTAGCTGTGTTTTTATTGGGTTGCTGGGGGCCAAAAAGTAGTTACGTCCTTAAACGCAAAGACAGCGCTAAAAGGGAAAGACAACCCAAAACAAATAGACAAGAAAAAACCGAAAAACAAATAGCGGCTGGTATCCTCTCCGACTGGCAAAATGTGAAATACGCCTGCTTAAACAATACCCCAATCAGGAAAAAGAGATTTTTGACTTTTGCATTTTTACTTTTACATTTTGCATTTTTAATGCCGGTTATCAGCCCCCCAATACAACTTCTGCCGAAGTGTTTTCAGAAAATTATGCTCATCCAATTTTACTAAGGAAATTTCAAAATCTTCTTTCTTAACCGCTAATTGCACATCTTTGGTAATGGCTTCCATACGGGAATCAAGCGTACACAGAAACTGATCGGTTCTGCCCTCTAATTCAAAAGAAACCACATAATCATCCGGCACTACTATCGGGCGGATATTAAGATTATGCGGCGCTACCGGTGTAATGACGAATACGGATGCCTGAGGAAACATCACCGGGCCATTACAACTTAAAGAATAACCGGTGCTTCCGGTAGGAGTAGAAACAATTAATCCGTCTGCGAAATAGGTATTTAAAAACTCACCATTCAGATAGGTGTGAATTTTGATCATTTGAGAAGAATCCTTCCGGTGGAGGGTAAATTCATTAAGCGCATAAGGACATTCGCCAAAAAGCGGAACATTGCTATCCAAATGAATCAAGCTGCGCTTTTCAATAGAATAAGAGCCGCGCAACAGCCCTTGCCAAGCGCCGTCAATCTCATTTTCAGGAATGTCCGCCAGAAAACCCAGCCGCCCCAGATTAATACCGATTACGGGTATGCCGGAATTACCGATATAGCTCACCGTATCTAACATGGTACCATCGCCACCCAGACTGATCATAAAATCCGTTTGAGGGGGCAGATCTTTATTTGACTGAAATAAAAGCGGTGGCTCTTTAAAATCAATATGCGGCAACAGCCGTTCATAAAAATCCCGGAACAGTATTACACGCAGTTGATTTTCTTTCAGAAAAGAAAACGTATGCTGTAATAAGGGAATGTCCGTCTCTTCAAAAACTCGATTATATAAGGCTAATAACATATTGACAATTAAATTTACGCATTCGACCTAAAACCGGTTTACTCGCCGCTTTTATGTAAATACAGACCATTTTCACCAAGCCCATTAAAGGTATATTCTATTCTAATCTTAATATCGTACAAAGTTACTACATCCAGCCCCACTCCGGCACTATAAAGCATTTTGTTGTAAAGATAATCATTATAGGGATGTGCATTATAGGCGCCCCCTGCATCGGCATATATTTTAGGATAAATACGCAAAGGAATAACCTGAAAATAGCGGATAGGCAAATGAACTTTAACATTCAGCAGCTCCCGTTTGAGCGTAGCTCTCAACAGTGCAAAGGAAGATCCGTCTATTACATAATATTCGTAGCCGCGCACATAATCATAATCATAGCCCATGTTTTTTTGAAAAATATAGGGCTGTGTTTGCGGAAAGGAAATTTTCCCTCTAAATACTAAACTCATGTACCATTTTTTACCGGCATGCCAATAGCGGTCGGCTTGCAGATAAATTCTGCTTTGAGCATATTTGTTTTTTAATGCAAATTGCTGCTGGAGCGATCCGACAATACGTGTGCCGGTTAGCGGATATTCCCAATTGTCCACCCCGTTGTATTTGTACAGATAATTCAGCGTAAGAATATCCTCTTCCTTTTCCCCTCGCCCCAGATATTCCGGATTCATATTTGCAATAACATTACTGATCCAATAATGCTGATAGCTCAGGCTCAGCTTGTGAATGGATGCGTATTGAGGCCGGTAGGTGTACCAGGCGGATAGTTCTGCCTGACGGAGCATGGCATGTGTGGAGCTTCGGTAAAAAGACAGTTTATTGGAATCCGTTCGATACGCAATTTCCCGGTTTTGAATACCATAAAAAGAAATGCCTGCACCGTGTTTTTGCTGACGATCAATAAAAGGACGTTCGTAAGCAATGCCAACTTTCTGCGTATAACCGACCTGCCCCAGAACGGAAATCTGTTCCCGATTGCCCCGGAAATTACGATGTACCAAAGCCAGCCCCAGATTGATCCGGCGGAGATCATGCTGCTGCTCACTCCACCATACATTGAAATTACGGTCGGCAAACTCTACCACAGGATCAGGTATAACCGGAAAGCGCTCATAAACCCTGATCTGCATTTCAAGGCTATCTGCTGACAGCGGCTGCCAGTGGACTTGAACTTCGTTGAACAATTGTATATTCATTAGCCGTAAACGACTGACCTGAGCCACAGCTTCCATAGAATCAATGGGAATACAATCACCTTCCCGGATGTTCAACTCCCGGAGAATAACGGCATGACGGGTTTTTAAGGCTCCTTCAATATGAATGCTTTTCAGATAACGACAAGTATTAGAATCGGGCTCCGGCGTCTGCGCCTTCAACCTGCCGGATATCAGCAGCAAGCAGCAACAAACTAACAGAAAGCAGTATTTTAGCATACAGCAAAATCAAAAACAAGCCGCGAAAGTACTATCCAATATCGAACTTTGAGCGTTAAAGTACGCAAAACGGCCTAAATGGTGTAATTTTACCTCCTTTTTTGAATTCAAAAACCGCATACTTTTTGCTGATGAAATTATTCCGAATATTCCTACCGGTATGCTGTTGTCTGGCAGTATGGTTCAGCCTGAGCTCCTGCCGGAATTCCGGAAATCCCGATGTATCCGATGTAAGCATACCTTTTCAGTCTTATGCTTTTTATAAAGATTTTTCGGATTTGGATACCAACCATCTCCAATCCGGCATTACTAAGCTGAAAACACAATACCCGGAATTTCTGGATATCTATTTAGATCAGTTATCCGGCATCAGCACCAAAGGTAATTATACCGATACCAGCCATCTGCTGAGTTTTCTAACGCATCCCGATTTTAAAGCACTCTTTCAAACCGTAGCGGAAAAATTTCCCGATACCAAAGCACAGGATGCCGCGCTGAAAAAAATGCTGCAACATATTCGTTATTACGACAGCAGCATAGTACTTCCTGAAAAAGTGTATTATTATGCAGCAGGCCTTAATTATGCCGCCACCTTATTGCCCGGGAATACCTTAGGTATCGGGTTGGATATGTTTCTGGGTCGGGATTTCCCGCCTTATGAGCAGGTGAATATTCCTTATTATCTCACCATTCGCAATACGCCGGAAAACATTCCTATAGCTGCCGCGCAAGTGATTTATGAAAACAAATATCCTTTTTCATTTGAAGATCAAAACCTGTTGCAACTGATGATTGCGAAAGGCAAGGAAGCCTTTTTCCTAAAAAAAATATTGCCCGGCTCACAGGAAGCTTTATTTTTTCTGTTCACAGAAGAACAAATGCAATGGTGTGAAAAAAACGAAGTGCTGATCTATAATTATTTTCTGCAAAACGATCTGCTGTACGAGACTAACGGGCAAAAGATATACCGTTATCTGAACGATGCACCCACCTCTACCGGAATGCCGCCGGAAAGTCCGGGGAATACCGCCGTATATATCGGGTATAAGATTGTACAAAGCTATGCCCGCAATACCGGTAAGTCTTTAAAAGAAATTTTAGAGGAAAATGATGCGCGGGCTATATTAGATGCTGCGGGCTATAAGCCCCGGTAGAATGCTGCTTGCCATGCCTGCATATTAATGTCCGAAATAACTTACGAACTTTCTAATTTATATCTTGATAGAAAATTTGTTGTGAGCAAAAAATATGGATTACTTTGAGGCTGAATAATTATGCCCGAACAACAAAATATAGAATATAAAAGCTCTTGGCACGAAGATTATCTGAAATGGGTTTGCGGTTTTGCAAATGCACAAGGGGGTGTTATCTTTATTGGTAAGGACGATGATGGAAAAGTTGTTGGCATTGATGATTCAAAAAGGCTAATGGACGAAATTCCCAACAAAATCCGCAATGCAATGGGTATTACCGTTGAAGTGAATTTGCACGAAGAAAACAAAAAACAGTTTATTGAAATTGTTACACTTCCCTATTCCGTTCCTATTTCGTTGCGTGGCAGGTATTATTACCGAAGCGGAAGCACCAAGCAAGAATTAACCGGTGCTTCGCTTAATGAATTTTTATTGAAGAAATCAGGCAAAACATGAGATGATGTGATTGAAACAAGAGCAACTTTTGATGATATTGATGAGAATACATTTTTTGCATTTTTGCGAATGTCGAACGAAAAAGGACGAATGCCCGAAACCGAAGGCCTAACAATTGAACAAACATTTGACAAATTATTGCTTACCGAAAACGGGAAATTGAAACGTGCCTCAATCATTTTATTTGGAAAAAATCCTGCAAGATTTTACCCGAATACGTTTGTAAAAGTCGGTTATTTCAGAGGAAATGATATTTTATTTCACGATGTGGTTGAGGGAAATTTGGTTACGTTGTTGCGTGAAGTTTCCAATTTGCTGAACTTTAAATACTTTACCAAGAAAATTCATTTTGAGGGTTTGTATCGCATAGAAACGGGCGAATATCCTGCACCTGCCATTCGTGAAATGTTGCTAAACGCATTGATACACCGTAATTATATGGGTGCGATGACACAAATCCGTATGCATGACGACAGTATCAATATCTGGAATGACGGAGCTTTGCCGGCAGGAATAAATTCCGAAATTTTGAAAAAACCACACCGTTCAAATCCTCGCAATCCCTTAATTGCTGATGTTTGTTTTAAAGGAGGTTTGATTGACAGTTGGGGAAGCGGTACAATTCGCATTATTGAAACCTGCAAACAAGCGGGTTTGCCCGAGCCCGAGCTTATGGAGCAAGAGGGCGGTTTTTCGGTAACGCTGTTCAAAAATAATTTGACAACAAAGCAACTTGCCAAACTTGGTTTGAATGACCGGCAAATAGATGCACTTCTATTTTTTAAGGAAAAAGGGGAAATTACAACTTCAGAATATATGGTGCGGTATAATATTTCTGAAAGAACTGCAAGAAATGATTTGAATAATTTGATTGAAAATAAATTTATCAAAAGAGAAGGACAAACAAATATGGCAAAATATATTTTAGTTCGGTAAGTCACTTTCACTTTGCCGAAGCTTTGCCGAAGTTGCCGAAGTTTTGCCGAAGTTCTTGATTTCCGATAAACGAAAGCCGTTGAGCTTGTAAAGGAGAAAGGAAAACATTTTCGATTGAAAACTTTTCGTAAAATTACAGTTACGTCTTCGGTTGAATGACTGTTTTAAATTACCGCCTTCACCAAGCGGGTCAAATGTTTTGCTCCGAGCCACCCAGGGGATTCGAACCCCCGACCTGCTATTTACGAAACAGCCGCTCTAACCAACTGAGCTAAGGTGGCAAAAATGTGGCGCAAAATTACCGGAATATTTTCTGATTTTCAGCAAAAAAAATGAATTAAATATTTCAGCCTGCCACAGGAAAGCATATATCAGAATTGGAGAAAAATTTTTCCTGACAACAACTAAGGTTTCGCGGCACACGGAGTGCAGGCCATGAAACCTTAGTTGTTGGGAGCGCTTTTTAGAATGCTTTTATATCATTGAGAATATCCGATAGCATTTATTGCAATCCCTTGTTTTTTTATGGAATTATTGCAACGCTCTTTACTGACAAGTTTTCAAAACAGCGTACAACAAAACGAATTTTACTGACCATTGCAATAATACTTTTGACCACGTTAATAAGTTCCCCTTTTGGCAGAATGCTTTGGCATTATTACGATATGAAAGCAGGCTATTTTCCTGTTAATTGGGTTGAAAAAATGGTTAGTCTTGGTTTCGGGTGGAGACTTGAAGTTGGTTGGGTAGTGATTAGACTATCTATTTTATATAACATTATTGGCTTAATAACTTGCTGCTTTTTAACAAAGAAAGGAAATCTAATTGTTTAATATGAAATTAAAAACACCCAACTGAAATAAATTTACCAAATTTACCAAATTTTGGTAAGTTTGATAAAAGTTTTGAAAAATGAAAAACACATCAATATCACTCGGAAATTATTTTGACCAATTCGTTAGCAGTCAGGTTTCGGCAGGTCGTTACAAAAACGTCAGTGAAGTTATTCGTGCAGGACTACGACTTTTGGAAAATGAAGAAAATAAAGTTGTTGCTTTGAAAAGTGCTATTCAACAAGGGCTTAACAGTCCAAGAGTTGAAAATTTTGACTTTGACGAACATTTAGCCAAATTAAAATCAGAAAGAAGAAAAAATGGCTAAAGTTACATTAAGACAAGAAGCAATAAATGACTTGACCGATATTTGGGATCATACAATGCAAGAATGGCCAGAAAATCAAGCTGAAAAATATTACGAATCAATTAAATTTTCTTGTAATGAAATTGGTAAAAACCCCAGTATTGGAAAAAATTATCCCGAAATAAGTAAACAATTATTAGGACTAAAATCGGGAAAACACATTATATTCTATCATCAAATTTCAGAAGATGAAATAGATGTAATCAGAATATTACACGAACGTATGGACTTAAAAAACAAGCTAAACGAATAAAAAAGCTGCCTCCTAAGGCTTCGTGGCGCACGGAGTGCAAGCCATGAAGCCTTAGTTGAACTGCCTGTCCCGCCTCATGCGGGAAAACCGCCACTGTCCGAACAGCTATGGGTTTTTCCATCTTGTTGCTCTTTTATTGCATGCAGCCAGAACGGCTGTTTTTTTATGGATGGTGGCAAGAAACGCTATTGTAGCACATTGGGGGGCATATTCTTTAGGCTAAGCACATAAATGCCCCTACCCAAATCTTTTAACACTTATAGTATTATCATTTCCGGTATTTCAAAACGTAGCAGATATTATCCAATTTTAGACATCACAGAAGTAGTGAAGAGGAAAAAAATTCAGGATATTATCACATATACAGGCACTTGTTATTCCGAAAATTTAAAATCAAACTTCAGGATTACCTTATAGAAGAATTTTGTAAAATCATTTCAACATTATCAGAAATGGTGCTTGGACAAAAAGTGGCATTAAAAATTGAAAGCTTATTGACAATAGACAAAATTGAGGAATTGAAGCAATGGAAAAAAACAGGACAATCAGACCTAAAGACAATTAGTGAAGCGTTGTAAAATCGACAAAAAACCCTTTTTTCGGCATTTCATTCCCTGAACAAAATTCCTAAAAGTTTTATTTTTCGATAAGTTTTAGGAATTTAATTTACCTTTGCCTTATGCAAACAATAAACCGAAGACGATATTTGGATACGCTTCGTGTTCTAAAAGACAAGAACCTGATTAAAGTTGCCACAGGGGTTAGGCGTTGTGGAAAATCAACTTTAATGACACAGTTTCAAGATTTGTTGCGTAAAGAAAACCCGAAAGTTTCCATTTTGGCAATCAATATGGATATACCCGAATTTCGGTTTTTGGCAGAAAAGCATTGGAAAGAAATTTACGATTACATCGTAAAGAACCTAAAAAAGAACGTAACCAATTATGTGTTTATTGATGAGGTGCAAAACGTTCCCGAATTTGAAAAACTTTTGGAAGGCTTGTATGTCCACCCAAACATTGATTTGTATGTTACAGGCTCAAACGCATTTTTACTATCAAGCGAATTAGCAACGTTGCTCACAGGCAGAGCGTATGAAATAAATGTATTGCCCTTTTCCTTTGCCGAATTTTTAGAATTTACAGGAAAAACTGAAAATCCCGACCGTGCTTTTGCCGACTATGTGCGTATAGGCGGTTTGCCCGAAGCGGTGCGATTTTCAGCAGACGGAAATACTTTTGCGAACGAATATCTGCAAACGGTTTTCAAAAACATTTACGAAAACGACATTTCTAAACGATATACCATTTATGGAGAAGAATCATATCAAGAAGTCATAAACTTTCTAATAGACTCAGTTGGTTCAAGCGTTTCGGCAGGAAACATTGCCAAAGTTTTAACCGCTAACAAAAAGAAAATTGACAACAAAACCGTTTCCAAATACATTAGCACATTAGTTGAAGCATATTTGTTTTACAAAGTAAATCGCTACGACATCAAAGGCAAACAGCATTTAGCAACGCAAGAAAAATACTATTTGGTGGACTTGGGATTCCGCAACGCATTACTTGGAAAAGAACTCGCAAGCGATGCAGGTCATTTGCTTGAAAACATCATTTATCTTGAACTCAAACGCAGAAACAACCAAGTTTGGATTGGAAAAACAAACAACTTAGAAGTTGATTTTGTTGTTCGCAACAACGAAGGTTTTACGCAGTACATACAAGTTGCGCAAACCGTACAAAACGCAACGACATTGGAACGTGAATTAGCACCGTTTGACACCATTACCGACCACCACGACAAACTTTTAATTACAATGGACTACGACATGGGGACGTACAACGGGATAAAAAAGATAAACGCATTAGACTGGCTGACAACACCTGAAAAATAACACCGAACCTACAACAACCAAGGCTTCGTGGCGCACGCGGAGCGCAGGCCATGAAGCCTTGGTTGGCAAACGCCAAAGAAAGCGAAAGCCATGCAGCCGATATAATCAAAAATTGGATTAGAACCCGATACACGCCTGAATTTTTAGGGACTTGGGAACAAATCAACAACCCGAATTTTAAAGTGGTGGAATTTGACCACTTTAAAACACAGGTAGGATTGCCAAGTTTTGCGCTTAGTGTTTCGGAATGGATTGAGAAAACGAATGCCATAGGCATTATTGTAAAGAAAGAAGGGCTGCTGATACAACAACTCTATTTTCAACAAATACACGAAACATAAATCCTGTCAATTGAATGAATATTTAAAAAAAATTTGGATTAATATTATCATAACACTACCTTTACATTCTCAAACATGCTTTATGCACTACAGAATATAGGGAATATAACGTGTACCTATATAAAAACCCAAAGTGCTTCGCAGTAATAACAGGCTTTTCCAAAACATCTTAGCCTGATAAAAAGAAAGGAAATTTACCGTTGCAAGACAATCGGATATAGAATAAAGTAAATACGGTTGCATGTATATACTATACGACATATATGGAAAAGGCATAAAAAAAGGGGAAATTATATTGGGAACCAATACAATAGATTTGGCTTCCATAAGCGCAGGATTATATATATTGAATTTTTACGACCCGGATTCTGCTTCCTCTTTTAACACTAAAATAATCAAAAATTAAAAGTACAGGCCGAGTAATGAAATACTTTTCCCTGCTGCTCATCATCCTTTTCAGTAGTCACGATGGCTTTTCCCAACCGGCATATTTCAGCTTAGGGATGAATAAATCTATACCGGTAGCATTAGGGCAGGCAGACGGCTCTTTGGCAAGCAATAAGCGACAGGTATATAATATCATCCCCGTGATCGGCTATTATCACTATCTGAATAAAGATATCAGTTGGGGTGTGGAGCTGAGCATGAACTTTCAGGGATACCGCGAGGAACTCCTCATGTACATAAAAAGTGGCGATCAGGTCAACGATGACTATGAGCTAAAGGATAAATGGCTCAGCATCAACTTTAGCGCTTCTAAGCATTATTCTTTTAAACAGTACCTGGCCTTCCTCTCCGCTCAGCTTTCCTTTACAAAAAGCCGGATAAAACAAACCGAGGAGAATATTATAATTTCAAGACCGGGATATACCTTAGAAAAAGACGTGCTTTATACCTATCCCAATATGTACTATGCAGGGCTGTATTTTGTCCCTTCGCTTTACCGGAAGATTTATAAACGCCTGTACTTAGGCGCAGGACTGAAGTTGGGCATAATAACGGAATATGCTACAGGAAAAGACAACTACAAAGTAAAGCAATACGAAAACGGGATACTGACAGCTTCCGCACATACCACACAGCAACACAATGTAATCACCATCAGGCTGGATGATAAACCTGTTTTTTTTGTAAGCACCTTATTTTTAATTCATAAAAACTAATAAGCCATTCCGCAAAAGCCGGCTGCTCCGCAATATGACCAACCAAATAAAAATAACTCGCACCCTCTTTATACTGCTTTTGTATTTTGCCCTCCCTGACCGATTATACGCGCAACCGGAGCTACTCACACTAAGTGTTTCCAACTCTTTCTTTACACAAAAAGGAACACTCCATGATGCTTTTACAACCGAAAACTTCAGGACAACTGATATTTTACCCATGTTAAGCTATTACCATCATGTGAAAAACAATTGGGGCATTGCACTTAGCGCAGGCAAGAATTTTCAGCTATACCAACACAACCAGGAGATCGTTGATTCATCCGGCTTCAGCCTGATTACATCACAGAATAGTGTGGATGAAAAGCTGTTTGCGCTTGCTGTGGGCGTGTATGAATCTTTTTCCTTTAAGAAATATTATCTGAATCTCCCGGTTTGGCTGAGCTACCGGCATTATCTCGAAAAGTCTCAACATTCCGTTACCCGTTATGGGGATGGGACAACCGCCTACTATGCTATGGTATGGCCGCAAATTAACCAGTTAGGACTTCAGTTCAACCCCGCTGTATATAGAAAGATATATAAGCATCTTTATCTTGGTGCAGAACTCCGCTTTGAATTATTTGCAGACTACAGAACCGGATCCAGCCGCGAAACCAGCTATACAACAGACAACGGAATAACCCGCGACTAT
>Ga0206107_1000618_pt1 | contig 12946 bp, 8 predicted proteins | sample 2B0metagenome_FD_148652 | JGI IMG/M metagenome (GOLD analysis project Ga0206107, IMG submission 148652) | Enriched microbial communities from leaf-cutter ant dump, University of Wisconsin, Madison, United States - 2B0 | ecosystem: Environmental > Terrestrial > Nest > Insects nest > Nest dump...
GCCGCACTGCTTCTTGTTTAAATTCTTTAGTATAGACTTGGTAAGGTTTACGTTTCTGGGCCATAGGATACTCCTCTGGCGACTATTGTCGCTGATTAAATGTATCCGTTAAACTGGGGGAAGCTCACCCTGACCCTAAATTTTATTTCTGTGTCGGGCTTAGCGCTACAGCGTAGCCAATCTCTTCCATTTACGCTGGTATTTAATAATAACCGCAATAGCACAAAGAATTTCAAATAGTTGGAGCCCAAGAGATGGCAAACCATCATCATGCGCCGAAACACCTGCAACAATATAATGTAAAAAAATAAAAGCAGGCAGAATCACAAATGCGCCTATAAAAAAATCCTGCGATTCTCGAAACAAAACTAAGAAAAAGCCTCCTATAACTAAAGGAATTAGTCCCGGAAAAAATAATACATATTTTAAAATAAATATTATCTTTTCAAGCGTATTTGAAAACTGCACATAAGAAAACTCTCTACATCCTGACATGGCAAAAAATAAAAAAATGGCAAATCCTATTAGCCAAATTACAATACCCCAGAATCGGATGAAAAGATTTTCCTTTAACCAATAAATATTATTGCAAGCAACCACAGCTATCTCCTTGTGATGAAGGTTTATTACGAGGATCGTATTTAGAATTTCCTGCCGGATCATACGGTACCGGATTAGGCCAAACACTTTGCGGCCATCGATTTCCACCATACCAAAACGTATTAATATTAGCATTTTGAAATGCTAAATTATGGTACAGGTCGATGTGATCTCCACGCGGCGGCATATATCCACGATCATTTAAAGCACGTGCTATTTGATCATACTTTATAAGATCTTGACGGATGCGATCAGCTATTTGTGACTGGGATGCATTTGTATTATCACTCATCCATGCTTGTTCAATTCCTTTCTCTAACATCATATTTACAAGTGGCTTTTGGCCCCTACAAATTTTTGCGGCTTCCTTGTAATAATTACATCCAGACTTTTGCGCCAAATCGTCATAATAGGAACAAGCTGCAGTATTTCCCCAGCCATCATAATCCCATTTTTTTAATCCATAGGGATCGGTAAAACTAACCGGATTTCCTTCTACATAAGCATAAGTATTAATCCCACCTTGCAGGCCGATTGGATCAGATTCAATGTATCTTCCAATGGATGGATCATAATCCCGAAAGTAGTTGTAATAAATCCCTGTCTCACTATCTAAATATTGCCCGGGGAATCTTGCACTAAACGCAATTGTATTATTCGTGCCGAGTTTAGCTTTTCCAAAGGGTTCGTAATCTGCCATCCACAAAACATTTTGGTTTTGTGCGGTGATAACTTGTGGCGTGCCTTGGTGATCATTGTGGACATAGGCAACTATACCTGCATTAACGTAACCTACCAGGATATTGCCGTTGTAGATATATTCACGCAAGGTATTGCCCGATGCATTGGTTACCGCTATCAACTGCCCTGCTTCGTCGTAATGGAAAAGCTCTTTGCTGCCATCTGCGTAGGTCTTAGACATGCGTTGGCCCAGGGTATTGTACACGTAGGTACCAAGCAGATTGATACCTGCCTTGGCAGTGGTGAGGCGATTGGCTTTGTTATAAGTGTAGGTTTGGTCTGTACCGTTTTCAGCGGTGCCTTGCAATAAATTGCCGGCGTTGTCGTAGCTGAAGTTGCGTGTGCCGGTTGCAAGGCCTGCGGTGGTATTGTCGATATAGCTCAGGCGATTGCTGGTAGTTTCGTAACTATAAGTATCGCTTGATATCGCAGTGCCGTTATCAAACAAAAAGCCGGTGCGGTTGCCTACGCCATCGTAACTAAACGCTTGGTAGCCATAGATTCCGCTGGCGCTGGTCAAGCGGTCCAGGTTGTCGTAAGTAAAGTTCTGGGTTTTGGTGGAGCTGACACCGTCAATAATTGTGGTGATGTTATCAGCGGCATCGTAGTTGTAGTTACGCACCATTAAACCACCGAGGACGATATCGGTAAGGCGGTAGTCGTTGTCGTAACTTAAGGTGTGGGTTAAGCCGTTACCGTAGGTGTAACTTTTGATCGGGCCAAAGGGTAAATAGTTGACAGCCGAGATAACCGTTTGCTCTGTGGCAGTGGAATTGAATTTGGTTTTAACCGCCTGTACACGTCCAGCGCTGTCACGGGTATAAGTAACAATACGGCCTGAGGGGTAAGTTATGCCGATAAGATTGCCGTTGGTGTCGTAAGCGTAACTGACGGTGCCTAATTGGCCGTTGAGCGTAACTTGTTTTTGGCTGACCAGCCCCAGGTGGTTGTAACTGTAGTTGAGCGTGCTGGCAGCAGTGCTGATGCTGCTTAATCGGCCTATGCCATAACTACCGCCGACCATACTGTCGTAGGTGTAGGTGATATTTTCGGCAACCGCCGCGGGATATTGCACATTGACCAAGCGATTCAAGGCGTCATAGGTGTAATTCACCACTACACCGCGGGCATCAACAGCACTGGTACGGTTGCCTGCTGCGTCATAGGAAAATGTGGTCAGGCCTGTATCGGGGCTTGATTGTGACAGCACATTACCAAACCCGTCATAGTTGTAGCTTGTAGTATTACCGCGTGCATCGGTCACGGTTTTAATACGGTTTTGTGAATCGTAAGTAAATTGCGTTTCTTTTAAGGCAGGGTCAATTACTTTTGCAACACGGTTCAGCGCATCATAGGTTTGTTGCGTTTTATGATTGCGGCCATTGGTAACAGCGGTCGTGTTGTCATTAACATCATATTGATGTTTTTCGTTTTGGCCATTGTTGCCGGTAATGTCCATCACACGGCTTAACTCATCAAAGGCTTGCGTAACGGAATAGACAATTGTGCCTGCATTATTTTTAATTTTTTGTTGCGTGTGATTACCGGCAGCATCGAGTGTATATTCAATGCGTTCCCCTGCCGGGTTTTTAATGGCAGTTAAGCGGCGCGCGCCATCGTATTCGTAAGTGAGTTGGTATCCATTTGGCAAGGTCATGCCAGTCATCAAACCAACGGGGTCGTAGCTATAGCTCGTTACACTATCCAATGCGCTGTTCGTGGGATGCCTGGTGCGAGAACTTAATAACCAACCGCGATCATGGTAGGTAAATTCTGTCTTGATACCGTTTGCATCGGTGACGGATAACAAACGACCTGCGTTATCGTAAGCGTCATAACGCAATTGGTGGCCAAGCGCATTGGTGACTGTCAAACGCCTGCCCAAAGAATCATAGGTATAGGTTGTTGTGTCATTAACATCTGTACGCGGGCCATCTTCAGTAAGAATTTGGCCTGCGGTGTTGTAGGTGTAGGTTGTGGTGTGTTCATTGGCACTGAGCGCCTTGGCAACAATTGGGGTTACCTGGGGCGAAAAACTACCGCTGGTATCCACAGGGACTATTGCAATGTAATAAGTGGTATTACTGAGCAAACCTGTCACTGTTGCAGATGTTGCCGTTCCCGAAACTTCGAGAACCTTGGTAGCCTGGTTGATATTGGTAAAGGGTATAAGGCTCGTATAAATACGGAAGACAGAAATATCCCTACCATTAACAGGTTTAACATAAGCAGGCCAGGACAACGTCAAACTGGTGCCCGTAGATAACGTAGTATTGACAGTAGGCGTTACAGCAGCAGGAAGCGAATAATTGACAACAATATTTTGCTCAAAGGCATCTGTCAGCTCACCGCCAACGCCATTTCTGTTTTGGTCAAGAGGAAGGCCGTTAATACCTAGAATTTCCGGCCACACTTTTAACGTATAAGTACCCGCCAGGAGTGGAGGTTCAAAATTGACCTTGTATTCCGTGTCAGTAATTCTGCCAACAGAACTTACAGGAATAATGTGTTGGGCTGTATCAGTTACAGTGACCTGGGCAGCAGTGAAACTGGATGGCTCAATGGATTTATTAAAATTTATTTGAATTCCATTTAGTGAGGCATCGACATTGATAAGCTTGCTAGTGGTTGTAATATAAGGGGGAATATTATCTATTTCTGTAGCACCACTTAATAACAGCAAGGAGACGCGGTTGCTGTACGGGTCTTTTATAAAGCGTGCTGGTTCAAGTTGTGAGGTTGGTGGCGTGAAATTACCGGAATAGCGAGCTACACCCTTAGTAATACGTAAGTCGTCGATATAGCCGCTATAAGCACCCGTAGATACATCAGCAGCAATACCTATTTTTAGCGGTAATGTAGAACCTAAATTAACAGCACCAGAACTGGTTTCACTACCTGCTGACAATGTACATTTATTACCATTTACATATAAATTTATAATGCCGTTTTGACGAACCCATGCAAGATGAGTCCAACTATTGAGTGGAATTGTTGGTGATGATGTCGTTATATAGGCATTATTATTTCCAGCAAAAAATCCCAATGTTGTACCTGTTGTGTTTCCATATAAGGATACAGTAAAAGGTGAATACCCCATACTTCCACGTGAATCCAACAAAGTAATATTTTGTCCAGCTGCTGGACTCACTATAGGGTTAACAAACATTTCTATCGTAAAATCTTGTGTCCCGAAGCCAAAATCCGGTGTACTCGCTATGGATAGATAGTCACCGTTACCATCAAACAATAAGGAACTACCACCAAATTTAGATTGCCCGGTAGCAATTTTAGTATCGCCTACAATAGAAATAGCTTTTGCTGATTGTGATAAGTCACCGATTTTTGTTGTACCATTAATACCATTTGCATTTATGAGTAGTGAAACATTACCCGAGTGTACATCTCCCATTTTAACAGGTGTAGGGGGAATTTCCGTTGGGGTAAAATTTGTAGTATAACGAGCAACGCCTTTAGTGATACGGAGATCGTCCATATAACCTATGAAATAGGTTGTCGGATTAATTGCATCTGTACCTATAGTTGTATTTACTCCAATATCTGAAAAATTTCCTGAGATTGTTGTTGTCCCCTCCAACACACCATCCAAAAAAATACGTAAGACGTTTCCAGAAACTGTCATGGCTACATGATGCCAAGCATTATTAGTAATAATCGTTTTGCCAATGGTATTAAAAGTATTACCCGCTGATGGCGAACCATTATTGGATACCTGTCCCACTAATAAGGTACCCGAGCTATTAAGATATAAAGTCCACGTATTGGCATGATATGCCCCATAACGTGTTTGGCCAATGATAGGCTGATAAGGATTATTAGTCGTTTTATAAATCCAACCTTCAACAGTAAAATCTCCATTCCCAACCAAACGGCTAGTTTCGCTCACCTGTAGACTATTACCAGGTCCACCAAAATAAATAGAAGAATTACCATATTTGCTCTGAGATGTAGTAATTTTCAAATTACCAAGAACAGAAATTATTTTAGCGGCTGGTGATGTATCACTGATCTTTCTTGAGCTGTTTACTTCGTTGGCAGTGATGACTAATGAAGTATCTAACCAATTAGTATCTAGAGGTAATGCAGTATCTATGGTTTCTGTCGCATATGGAATAAAAGTACCCTTATAACGCCCACTATTTTTAGTAACTCGTAAATCAGAAATTTTTCCTTTTGCAAAGCTTTGATTCTGTGGTGCAGTTGAATTCAAAGTTGTGGCGACATAGAAAGCTTGTGCAGTGTCAACCCAACCGCTGGATAAGGCTACTGATGCATCAAGGTTTCCGTTTACAAATAGCCTTGCAGTTGTACCATCGACACTCAAGGCAACATGTACCCATTGATTTAATGGCAACTGGGTTGTGCCTATCAAATCTATAGGATTGGTTGCACTTGCACCACGAGAAAAACGCAGTTTATTTTGGTTTGTTGCACCACCATTGCTACCTGAAACAAACAATTGTTGTTCACCTGTGGCTCCATTAGCACTTTGTGAAACAATAGGCCAGCCGTTTGCGGGAATGTCTGTTATATAAACCCAGGCCTCAATCGTGAAGGATTTAGGGTTTGCCTCCAATGGGCTTGGCGAAACCACCAAGTAATCACCTGCTCCATCAAACACACCTATCGGGCCGCCAAATTTCGATTGCCCCTCTACCACTGTTGCATCGCCATAGGCGCTTACCGTTTTGGCTGTTAAAGAGCTGTCTGTAAACAATGTTGTAGTTTGCGCTTGCGCTGCTACTGCAACCAATAATGCAATGCACTGAACAAAACCCAAAAGGTTTAATTTACTTTTTTGTAATAAAAATTCCATAGCACTCATTCCCTTTTAAATTATTGTGCGGTCAGTGAATATGTTTTTTGATTGAGCAGTAAACCATTGACATCGTAGTTATAAGTGGTTTCCCGATCTGGTTCGGTGATTTTTGTTTTAAGGTTTAAGGTTGCATGCCATTCTGTTGTGATAGTTTTTGCAACAGGTGTTCCAAAAGCCTCTGTACGGGAAACTTCCTGGCCTTTAGTATTATAGGTATAGGTAGTTTGATTACCTTTCCAGTCAGTTTTACTGGCAAGCCAGCCCTCAGGGGTGTATGTGTAATCCTGGTTGGCACCTGCACAATTCGTTGTAGGTTGTCCTTCGACTTTTACAACACGGCGTGCACCGGCAATATCATCAAACCGGTAAATGGTTTGTTTGTTGAGGGGATTGGTGACTGTTGTGCTGCCATCAGTATTAAAAGCCAGCAATGTTTTTTCTACACTACCCGTATGTTCGCTGGAAACAGCCCGCCCTTGGGCATCGTATGCCCAAGTCGCATAACGTACACCGCGCTCGTCGGTAATACCTGTCAAATAAACTGGGAAGCGTGAGTCTTCATAATGGAATTGACGGAATGTATTATCAGGATGAATAATTTTTTCAAGGATTCCGTTAGTATTATAAATATAGTGTGTAGTTTTATTATTTTCCTGGGTCACTTGGGTTAATTGATTATTAACGTAAGAAAATACCAAGGTATTCCCTGTCATATCAGCTGCTTTTTCTAATTTTTCTGTTGCCTGAGTATAGGTTAAGGTTTGCTTTTCACCTTTTTTTATAATTTCAATCAATCTGCCTGTTTGATCATAACGTTCAGTGATTCCCGAAGGTAACGAATATTGCCATTCGCCAGTATCAGCTTTTTGCAACTGCCCATGTTCACCGCTGACTGAACGGAAAGAATTTCCTCCGTAATATTCATAACTTACAATACTGCCATCATTGCGCAGTAATTGTATTGATCCGGGTATGGGTATTTCCGGAATATAGAAAAACAGATGGTTTACAACCTTCCCAAGCTTAACAATTTCACAGCTCAGCCCATTAAGCCTTGCTGTAGCACCCAGGCTCCATGCATCAGTTATAGTTTGTTTAATTTCATTCCACCCCATAACACAGGCATCAGCCCTGGAACTATAGGCTTTACTTTTGGCTTTTACATAGCTGCTCGTCGCGGGGTCAATAACCTGGATACTGTTTTGAAAGCTATGACTCCAGGGTGTTGACGCAAGGCGGTCAGCATTATTGTAGGTAAAATTGAATGTTAAACTGCCATTATTGATAGGGTCAGTGACTTCAAATTTTGACCCATTGCCTATAACAACAGGATTACCCTCTACAGGATTGCTCGGGCAACTTGGTGGAGGATTTTCTTTAGGAAGATAGGCAAAAATATTTTTTATAACGCAGGCATATTGGGTATTGGTTGTTCCTGCAGGACAGGTTACTGCTCGCTCACGCTGTATAAGCATTCCATCACTATAATTTAGGGTTGGGCCATATTTAACGGTGAAGGTCTTATAACTTCTATCCTCAATACCCATTTTATTTATATTAGAGCTATACCCAGCGAGGCAGGACAAAGCTCCACCCCACTCAGAAGATCCATCCAGAACAGCCGTAGAACCATAAAAAGTTTTAGCAGCTGTTTGAGCAGCTTCGGTTTCTGAACTCCATGGCCCAATCCAAGAACCACACCTATTAGCTGTATAAACCCAAGGACCAATAATTGGAGGCACAGTGTCAGCAACTGCTTTGACACTCAAAACAGTATTAAAAAAACACAGAATAAGTACTAATAAAAAGCCATTCATTATTGTAATAATTTTATTAAATTTAATGTGCGACATACCTATATTTCCTTATTATTTATAAAACTGACTTTATTCCTGCACACAAAAATAAAGCACAGATAAAATAATTTATTGATTAAAAACCCGATAGGTTCACGGATTTCACCGACCTTAAATAAAGGTGGAGATAAGGATATTTGATATAAAAGGGAGATACATAAGGTAGGCTGGCTCCCTGCTAAAAACAATCCTAGAAGTTTTACTTCTGGCGCGATTTTAATTAAATTTTTGAGTGTGTCAACCATAATTTTTCAAAAACAAGAAAAATTATCATAAAGCGCTGCACATTACCCACGTTGGGCCAGGGTCAGTTACTATCCGATACCCCAAAATCCGATAGCCTTTCACAAGCAGGAAGCTACATGGGCACTGGCTGTCCAGGCAAAAAAATAGCGCCTTTCGGCGCTATTTTGTATCGATCACATTATTCCGGGCGCATATGCGGGAACAAGAGTACATCCCTGATCGATGGTGCGTTTGCGAACAGCATAATCAAACGGTCAATCCCAATGCCCTGCCCGGCGGTCGGTGGCAAGCCGTATTCCAGGGCGCGGACGAAATCGGCATCGTAGTGCATGGCTTCGTCGTCGCCCGCGTCTTTTTCGCGAACTTGTTGCATAAAGCGTTCGGCCTGGTCTTCGGCATCGTTTAATTCCGAGAATCCATTTGCCAGTTCGCGGCCGCCGATGAAAAATTCGAAGCGATCTGTTACTGCTGGATTGTGATCGCTGCGGCGTGCGAGTGGTGAAATTTCGATGGGGTATTCTGTGATGAAGGTTGGTTGATCCAATTTGTGCTCAACGGTTTCTTCAAAAATTTCCGTTTGGATTTTTCCGAGCGCGGTGCCGGGTTTAATTTTTAAACCTAATGCTTCTGCGGCTTTGGTTGCACCTTCAACTGTGCTTAATTGTTCGGCAGTGATTTGCGGATTGTAATGCAACACAGCATCAAACATGGTTAAGCGAGTGAATGGCTTACCGAAATCGTATTCGCTGTCCTGGTATTTCAGCGTGGTGGTGCCCATAACTTCCTGGCACATTTTGCGCAGCATATCTTCCGTTAAATCCATCAAGTCTTTGTAGTCTGCATAGGCCTGGTAGAATTCCATCATGGTGAATTCGGGATTATGGCGAGTGGATACGCCTTCGTTGCGGAAGTTGCGGTTAATTTCAAATACGCGCTCAAAACCGCCCACTACCAAACGCTTTAAATACAGTTCCGGCGCTATACGCAAAAACATTTGCATATCCAATGCATTGTGATGCGTGATAAATGGTTTTGCAGATGCACCGCCAGGAATCACATGCAGCATGGGCGTTTCAACTTCCATAAAGTCGCGGCCGACCATGTATTGGCGAATAAAGTTGATGCATTTTGAGCGCAAGCGGAAGGTGTCACGTACCTCCGGGTTTACAATCAAATCCACATAGCGTTGGCGGTAGCGAATTTCCTGGTCGCTCAAACCGTGGTATTTATCGGGCAGCGGGCGCAGGCCTTTGGTAAGCAGTTGGTACTCTTCCAGGTTGACGTAGAGATCACCCTTGCCGGATTTATGCAGTGCGCCTTTTACACCGACTATATCGCCTATATCCCACACGCCCCATTTATCTTTAATGACTTCTTGCGCTGCTTTGTCAGCGTACAATTGAATCGAACCGTGGCCATCTTGCAATACCAAAAACGGGCCGCGTTTTGCCATAATGCGACCGGCAACAGAGACAAGGTGATTTAATGCTTCTAATTCTTCTTTGGTTTTTTCACCAAATTGATGTTGCAATTCCACACTTTTATTGGACGGTTTAAAGTCATTTGGAAAAGCATTGCCCTTCTCGCGAATGGCATCAAGTTTGGTACGGCGCTCGGCAATAAGTTTGTTTTCGTCTTGCGCTTGTGAAGAATTGGTTTCGTTAGTCATAGTCATCACTGGTTAATTGCTTAATTAAAAATATTTTCTGTAGGGGCGCACCTATGTGTGCGCCCTTCTCACAATCATTTACAAAATAAATTCGGGCAGACACATAGGTCTGCCCCTACAAAATATTCGTGAATATCAATCATAGTCCCGCCTTCAAACTCTCAACCATAAACTGGTCGAGTGCACCGTCTAACACAGACTGGCAGTTGCTGGTTTGTACGCCAGTGCGCAAATCTTTAATACGGGAATCATCCAGCACGTAAGAGCGGATTTGGCTGCCCCAGCCAATATCCGACTTGCTGTCTTCCATTGCTTGCTTTTCTGCATTGCGTTTTTGCATTTCGTGCTCGTACATTTTTGCCCGCAACATTTTATAAGCCTGGTCGCGGTTGGCGTGTTGTGAGCGTTCGTTCTGGCATTGCACAACAATGTTGGTCGGGATGTGTGTAATACGCACCGCCGAGTCGGTTTTGTTGACGTGCTGACCACCTGCTCCACTTGCACGATAGGTATCGATACGCAAATCAGCGGGATTGATATCAATTTCAATATTGTCGTCAATTTCCGGCGAGACAAATACAGAACAGAATGAGGTATGGCGACGGTTGCCGGAATCGAACGGGGATTTACGCACTAAACGATGCACGCCGGTTTCGGTACGCAGCCAGCCAAAAGCGTATTCGCCTTCGTAACGAATGGTCGCACTTTTAATGCCGGCCACATCACCTGCCGAGCACTCTTCCAAAGTAACCTTGAAACCTTTGGCTTCGCCCCAGCGCAAGTACATGCGCAAAACCATTTCAGCCCAGTCTTGGGCTTCGGTTCCGCCAGAGCCGGATTGGATATCGAGGTAGGCGTTGTTGGGGTCCATTTCGCCGGAGAACATACGACGGAATTCAAGGGCAGCGAGTTGTTGATCAAGGCGGTCAATTTCGGCTTGTACATCGGCAACGCTTGCCTCGTCGTTTTCTTCCACAGCCATATCCAGCAGTTCACGGCAGTCGGCCACGCCTGAATCCAGGTCATCAATGGTTTTTACCACGTTTTCGAGGCTGGAACGTTCGCGACCCAGGGTTTGCGCACGCTCAGGGTTTTCCCATACATTGGATTCGCCGAGTTCCAACTCGACTTCGGTCAGGCGCTCTTTCTTGGTGGCGTAGTCAAAGATACCCCCTAAGCACATGGGTGCGTTCAGTGAGGTCTTTCAGGGCGTTTAAAAGCGGGTTGATTTCCATGGTAAGTTACTAAAAATAAGGGCTAGGAATTGCGAGGCGGGCATTTTACATGAGATGGCTGTCCAGGCCAAATGAAGGCGGAAAAAAGGGAATTCCCATCTCCTGCGGGATGGTGACTACGGAAACTTAACGGCGGCTGGCAGGGTTTCAGGCCATAAAGCGGTATTAGCAATAGCGGTAAAAGGCCCTGTTAATGCTTACCCATAAACCCAAAAGGTGCGAGTGTCAGTGTCAGCACAAAGAACACGGCAATCATCAGGATGACAAAACGCAGGGGCGAAGTTAAAAAATTTTGCCAAAGCGTGGGGGCCTGGCCCTGTTCTACCAAATCGGCATAGATTTTTTGCTGGCGGGATGCACGCTCTTGCTGATAGTGACGGAGCAGCTCCCTCGCCTTTTCCAATTGGGTATCGTCGGGAAGCCAAAGTGCATCCACTCCCAAACGCCAAAAACCGGCATGGGTTTCGTAAAAATAAATGTTGTTTTCTGATAGAAGCTCACGCACATCTGTGGCTTCATCATCAGGCACGTTTTGCAGCTTGAATAATAAAGTAGCCATTATTTCGAGAACACCACGGTTTTACTGCCATTCAATAATACGCGATGCTCAGCATGCCAACGCACAGCGCGGTTCAATACCACAGCTTCCGTATCGCGACCGATTTCGGCCATATCTTCCGGTGAATTGATATGCGATACGCGCTCTACCGCTTGCTCGATGATGGGCCCTTCATCCAAATCGGCTGTCACAAAATGCGCGGTGGCACCAATCAATTTTACGCCGCGGTCAAAGGCTTGGTGATAAGGTTTTGCACCTTTAAATCCGGGCAAAAAGGAATGGTGGATATTAATCGCACGGCCGTTTAATTTTTGGCACAAGTCATCAGACAGGATTTGCATGTAGCGCGCCAGCACTAAAAAATCTGCCTGCAATTCCTGCACTAGTTGCCAGAGCCGGGCTTCCTGTTCGGTTTTGGTACTGCTGGTGACAGGTAAATAGTGGAAAGGTAATTTATACCACTCGGTCAGGTCGCGCATCACATTATGGTTTGAAACCACACCTACTATATCAATCGGCAATGAACCGTTTTTCCAACTGTTAAGCAGTGCATTTAAACAGTGGCCCCATTGGGAGACTGCAATCAATACACGTGGTTTTACGTGGCTGTCTGCAATTTCCCAATCCATCGCATATTGCTCAGCCAGGGGTTTAAACAACAAACGGATTTGCCCAAGGTTATAACCGGGAGGGCATTCAAACAGGGTGCGCATAAAAAAGCGGCTTTGCTCAACATCTTCAAATTGCGACGACTCTTTAATGTTAAAGCCCAGGGTGGCAAACAGGGTGGCAACTGCCGCAACAATGCCTTTGGAGTCTTGACAGCTAAAGGTTAAAACGATTTCTTTTACGCCGGACATACACCTTCCCACTTTGCTTTATGAATAACGAGTAAATGTTTGATTAGACAGGTTTTCCGGCATTGTACGTGCACTTATTTTGCCACGCAAATAAGCCCTCCTAAAAACCTCAAACCCCGGCAGCGTTTTCACTGCCGGGGTTTGAGGTAGTCAAAGGACTGTCTGGCACCTGCCTCAGTTTGATCCACGGTGAGCCCTAGGACCGGGTCAGGCGCCTGACCCGCCCAGCGATTCCCACTCCCGCCAGGAACAACAGCACGTACCACTCTACCGCACCGCCCTTCTTATGGCCCGTAACCGTCACATCCGGGGTTGGCGATGGTGGGTCCGGGGGATTGAC
>Ga0206107_1000623_pt1 | contig 12837 bp, 13 predicted proteins | sample 2B0metagenome_FD_148652 | JGI IMG/M metagenome (GOLD analysis project Ga0206107, IMG submission 148652) | Enriched microbial communities from leaf-cutter ant dump, University of Wisconsin, Madison, United States - 2B0 | ecosystem: Environmental > Terrestrial > Nest > Insects nest > Nest dump...
CGCGGCCGACGCTGCCGCGGCACCGAGCGGCGTTGCCGTGTCCGGCGCGGACCTCACCGATGGCGTCTCGGCCACCGGGTTGCCCACCCGGCGCCGTCGCGAATCCGCCATCGAGGTGTCGGAGGAAGAGCAGAAGAACGTCATCGGTCTGCCTGCTCGTGCCACCGCCGCACAGTTGAGTGCGCTGGAGGCGGCAACGGACGCCGAGGAGTTCAAGCCCGCGATTCCCGCGAGCGAACTCGCCCCGCAGACGCCAGAAGAGCGCGCCCAGATGTTCCGTGGGTTCCGCTCGCGCCGCGAGTTGAGCGACGCTCCCGTGGAGCTGGATCCCGAGGCGGAGTCCTTGGGTCATGCCGCCCGACGCGGTGGCCTGGCTCCCGAGGAAATTGCCGCTCAGAATGCCGCACCCAGTACGCCCAGCTTTGAGCCCGAGGTGATGATCATCCCCGAGCTTGAGGATGACGACGAGTTCGTGAGTGAGCCGGTGGCGGATGCCGCCTCCCAGCCCACGCCGCTCGCCACCACCGCGCTTGAGGTGCCTGCGTTCGAGGACGATGCCGAGCCCGACGTGGCCTATGGCCAGACCGTGAGCCTGGACCCCGGTGCCGCAATGGTGGTTCCCTCGCTTGAGGACGACGACCAGCCGCGCTACGAGCAGGCTGCGGAGCAGTCAGCGGAGCCCGTTGCCGAGCAGCCGCAGTACGAGCAGCAGCAATACGAGCAGCCGCAATACGAGCAGCCGCTGGCGCAGGAGCCTGCCCAGCAGCAGTACGAGCAGCAGCAGCAGTACGAGCAGGCCCCTGCCCCCCAGCAGCCGGCCGCCCAGCAACCGGCCGCCCCCTTCAGCTACGCGGACGTCTACGGCTCGCTCCCGCGCACCGCTCCCGAACCCCAGCCCCAGCAGGCCTGGGGCGGCGTGGAAACGGTGGCCCTTGGCGCGGCAGCGAACCCGGCGCCAGAGCCCACCCTCGACGAGCTCATCGCCGGAGCCACCGACGAAGAGGCCGTGAAGAGCGGCTTCTTCGGCAGGCTCTTTGGCCGCTCCAAGAAGCAGCAGCCGGAGCCACGCGAGACCTCGGCGCCCGCAGCCCCTGCCTTCGAGGCGCCGCGCGGATTCGAGCCCGTCAGTGCGGCCCCCGTGGCCGACGCTGCCCCCGCCCAACCGGTCATGCCCGCCCAGCCGACCATGCCAGCGCCCCAGCCGGCCACCGCGTTCGCGCCCTCGCCGGCCGCGGAGCCTGTGCCGAGCTTCCAGCCCGCACCCAGCTACGACACGGCACCCAGCTACAGCCCCGCGCCCGAGCCGGCGCAGAGCTTTGAGCCCGCCCCAGCGTCGGGCCTCAATGCTGGACATGAGTACGACGCCCCCGCCGAGTTTGCGGCCGCCAGCCCCAACCCTGGTGGTGCGTTTGCGCTCTACGGCAGCCACGCGCCGCAACAGGACGCGAGCAGCGAGTCCGTCGTGGGTCAGTCCTTCACGCCAGATGAGCTTGCCAACCCGTTCGGATGGGAAGCGGCGGGTGCCACGGCACTGGCCGCGGCCGAGCCAGACGTGGCCCGCGAATACCGGCCCGTTGTCGACATCCAGCCCGAGGTAGGCACGGAAGTGGCCGGTCAGGCCGAGCTCACGAGCGCGGTGTTCTCCGAGCTCAGCTCGCTTGCCTCGGTGCGGCCCAAGGTGGAGACCACTCGCGCCGGCCTGCAGCGCAGGCGCTCCGCGGACGCTCCCGCGCCCGAGGTCAAGCCGATCGAGCCGGAAGTTCAGATTGCACACAAAGACAGGGACGCGGACGAGGTCCGTTCCCGATTCAGCAGCTTCTATTCCGGGACCCAGCGGGCTCGGCACGACGTGGCGGAATTCGAGCAGCGCTCGCAAAGCACCGTCGGACAGGAGTAGAAACATGGCACTACCCAGCACCCTCAAGGAGGACCAGTGACCACCCTCAGCACTGAGGCCACCAACTTTGGATGGCTCCTGGACAACTTTGTCCAGACTGTTCCCGGCACGCGCCACACCCTCGTGGTGAGCGCCGACGGCCTGCTCATGGCGATGTCGAAGAACCTCGACCGTACGGGCGGCGACACGCTCGCGGCCGTTGTCTCTGGCATGGCCTCGCTCACGCGCGGTGCCGCGCGGCAGCTCAATGCAGGGGAGGTGCGCCAGTCGATCATCGAGATGGACGAGCTGTTCCTGTTCCTCATGAGCGTGAGCAACGGCTCGGTGCTTGCCGTGGCCGCGGACTCCACGTGTGACGTGGGCCTTGTGGGCTACGAGATGACTCTGCTGGTGTCCCGCACCGAGAACGCGCTCACGCCGCAGCTCATCACCGAGATGCGCCAGAACCTGCCCACCGACGGACAGACGCGGTCGTAAGGACGCACGATGGCCGATCTCTACACGCAGTCTGAGGACGACGAAGCGGACGACACGTATGCCGTCCGGCCGTACGCCGTCACGGGTGGGCGAGTGCGTGCCGCGAGTGCGGACCTGCCCATGGAGGCGCTCGTCGAGGCGTCCTCCAACCCAGAGACTTTACGGGGCCTAACCCCCGAAAAGAAGAAGATCCTGCAGCTTGCTACAGGTCAATATCAATCCGTGGCCGAGCTCTCTGCCCACACCAGGCTTCCGCTTGGGGTGGTCCGGGTGCTGGTGACGGATCTTGCTGAAGAAAGTTACTTGAGAATCCACACCGGCGGAACCGCTCAGGATGCGAGCACGCATGATGAGTCCGGCGGCCTTTCACTGAGTCTCTTGGAGAGTGTCCTCGATGGCATCGCAGCCCTCTGACGCCCCCGTCGCCACGGCGTCGGCGCCGTCCAACGTTGCCCCAACGGTCGTCAAGATCGTCATCGCGGGTGGTTTCGCCGTGGGCAAGACCACCTTTATTGGGTCGATCTCCGACATCGACCCGCTCAACACAGAAGCGGCCATGACGGAGCACTCCGTTGGCGTCGATGACGCCGGTGGCGTGACCGATCGCAAGACCACCACCACGGTGGCCATGGACTTTGGTCGCATCGCACTGCCCGGATCCCTATGGCTGTATCTGTTCGGCACGCCCGGACAGGACCGCTTCCTGTTCATGTGGGACGACCTCGTGCGCGGCGCCATCGGTGCCGTGGTGCTGGTCGACACGGAGCGTCTGGACCAGTGCTTCCCCGCCGTCGACTACTTCGAAGGTCGCGGCATCCCGTTCGTGGTGTGCGTCAATTGCTTTGACGGCGTTGCCAAGCACCAGCTCGAGGATGTGCGGGAGGCCCTCGGCCTTGGTCCCAACGTGCCCCTCATGTACACCGACGCTCGCGAGAAGGTCGCGACCAAGCAGGCGCTTATCGCCGTGGTCCAGCTCGCGATGCAGCGCATCAAAGAGAAGTAAGACACGCCTGCGGCGCGGGCCGTGGTCACTGAGGGGCCAGGGTCCGTGCCGCGTGCGTGTCCAGTACCCTGGACGCCGTGATGTATGCGGACGGCTCAGCGCTGTGCCGCTTCCTGCCCGGGGTGCGCTTCTACGAAGAATTCACCGCGTGGGCGCTTCCGCTCATGGACCAGCTGGCCACGAGCCAGCTGGGTCTCACCGAGCTTCGACAGGCAGCCGCGCTGTATCCGCGCGAGGAGAAGGACCGCGCCTTCGAGGTCGTGGAGCACGTGCGGGCACGCATCCCGGTTGTCCGCTTCAGCGACGACAACGTGCAGGTCTCCACGCACGCGGCAAGCGTGCTCCGCCCCTTCGCCGCCCTACACCTGGGCGCGGCGGTTGCGCACCCGTCGATCGACACCATCGTCACGTATGACGCCGAGCTGGCAAGGGCGGCGCAGCTGTACGAGCTCGCAGTGGTGAGCCCGGGCCTTCCCGTCGGCTGGCAGAATGGGGCGGTCGGTTAGCCGACGAGGAGAGTTGACCGAGCGGCCGAAGGTGACGGTCTTGAAAACCGTTGTGGCGCAAGCCACCGTGGGTTCGAATCCCACACTCTCCGCGTAGGGGTATCCTTGTTCGGCCTGGAGACGTCGCATAGTCAGGCCTAGTGCGCGGTCCTGCTAAGACCGTGAGGGTGTTGAAGCCCTCCGTGGGTTCAAATCCCACCGTCTCCGCCATGTGTTAGGCCCGGCGCGCCGCGCCGCTGTCGCCCTGTGGGTTGCGCCCTGGCGGTTGCACCCTGTGAGTACTCCGCGCCGGTTTCGGCGGCCTATTCCGGCCTGGTGCACTCACAGCGCGCGCGGACGCGGACGCGGGCGCGCGGACGTGGGCGGACGCGGGCGCGGGCGCGCAAGCACGAACCACCGCCACCTGGTTCCGCGAGCGCTCGGGATTCCCGTATACTCGTGACTCGGCTTCACGGCCACGCGCCCGTAGCTCAACGGATAGAGCATCTGACTACGGATCAGAAGGTTGGGGGTTCGAATCCCTCCGGGCGCGCGAGCAGCCCCCTCTTCGGAGGGGGCTTTTTCGCTGTGTGCCGGGGATGCTCCCAGCAGGTCTATCGTCGAGCAATGGACACCCTTTCTTCTCTCGCCGACGAGTACTACGAGTTCGCGCGCGCGGCCGACGGGCATTCGCTGCTGTGGAACTCCTCCACCGAGCACCTGGACACGTGGCCTGCCTTCGCGCCCGACGCTGTGGCCGAGCACCAGCGTGCGTTTGCCGAGTTCGCGGCACGGGCAGACGCTCTCACCGCGAGCACGGACAGGGAGACCGCGCTCAAGGCCGCTATCGCGTTCACGGCGCGGTCGTCCTCGATTGACCTCACCTGGAACGCGGCCATCACGGGAACCCACCCGGCGCTCGGCTTCGTCGGCATGATCGAGCTCTTCGGCACGCGCTTCAACCTTGTCACGCGCGAGCACGCGGATCAGTACCTCGCCAAGATGCGCGCGCTGCCTGCCACCCTGAACGACCTCGCCTCCGTTGCCGAGGCCGAGGCAGAGAACGGGATCATCGGCCTCACGCGCCACCTCAACGGCACGGCACGCCTCATCGAGGAGCTCCTTGCCGCCCCGGACGCCGTGGACCGCCTGGCCGCCCAAGCCCCAGCGTCGGGCCTTGCAGAGGCCGACGCCGATGCCTGGGTGGGCGAGCTGCGCCAGATTGTGCGTGGCGAGGTGGTGCCGGCGTTGAGCGAGCACGCCGCGCGGATGCGCGCGCTCGCCGAGCGCGGCCGCGACGACGACCACCCCGGCTACTGCCACCTGCCCGGCGGTGACGCACAGTACCGGGACCTGGTGTGGGCGATGACCTCCACCGACCTCACCCCGGAGCAGATTCACCAGGTGGGCCTTGACCAGATTGCACGGCTCGACGAGGAGTACCGGGCCATTGGCGGCCCCATCGCCGGCACCACGGATCTCGCGGCCATCTACGCGTACTTCAGGGATGACGAGTCGCTCGTCTACACCAACCCAGAGGACCTGGTGCGGGACGCCGAAGAGGCGTTCGCGCGCGCCACGGCAGCACTGCCGCGAGCGTTCAACCGCGTGCCCGTGACCCCATGCCGCGTCAACGCCGTCAAGGGCGGCGCGCAGGCCTACTACAGCGCCCCGGAGCCCGAGACCGGCAAGCCCGGCGAGTTCTTCTTCAACGTCTCCAACCCCACGGACTGGAGCCGCACGGACGTGGAGGGAACGACCTTCCATGAGGGAGTCCCTGGCCATCACCTGCAGTTTGCGCTCCACGAGGAAGACACGGGCCTGCACAACGTCCTCAAGCGCATGAACGTGACCGCCTACCTGGAGGGATGGGCGCTGTACTCGGAGCGCCTCGCGGACGAGCTTGGCCTGTATTCGAGCGAGCTTGCACGCGTGGGCATGCTCCTCAACGATTCGCTGCGCGCCTGCCGGCTCGTGGTGGACACGGGAATGCATGCCTTTGGGTGGACGCGTCAGCAGGCCATCGACTTCATGATGGACAACTCACCCAACTCGCTGGGCGCGGTGACCGCCGAGGTGGACCGCTACATCGCCATGCCGGCCCAGGCGCTGAGCTACATGGTGGGCCGTCTCGAGATCATGCGTCTGCGCGAGGAGGCCAAGCTGCCGCTGACAGAGTTCCACGACCGCGTGCTTGCGCACGGTATGGTGCCATTGCCCACGCTCGCGAAGATTGTCCTTTCTACCCCGTCACGCTGAACTCAAACGGTCTAGAGTCAAAGCAGGTGTCCGCACGCCGCGGATGCCACGACAAGGAGTAGCGATGGACGGTTTCTTTGATGGCAGCTTTGTTGCCTTCTTGCTTTACACGCTGTGGATCTTTGTGCTGATCTCGTTCATATTCGTGGTGATCCGCATCATCATGGATGTGTTCCGCGACCGTGACCTTGGGGGGTGGGGGAAGTTCTGGTGGATCTTTTTCATCATCATCCTGCCCATCATCGGTACGCTCGTCTACCTCTTTGCACGCGGCTCGGGCATGGCCGATCGCGACCTCGCGGACGCCAGGCGCGCACGCGAGTACGACCGTGAATACACCAAGAGCCTCATGAGCGAGACCGGCTCCGGCGGCGCTGCCGCGGAGATCGAGCGCGCCAAGGCCCTGCTGGACTCCGGCGCCATTACGCAGGGCGAGTTTGAGGCCCTCAAGGCCAAGGCCCTCGCCTAACGGCCCGACGCTCCATTCACTGAAGAGGCGACGCCCCCTTCGCCCGTGAGGGCGAGGCGGGTCGTCGCCTCTCCCTTTCTGGTCACCACGGTGACGGCCGTGTCGCGTCCCGGTGGCAGGAGCCGAATCGTGACGGCGCCCGCGGTGGCGCTGTCGAGGGCGGCGGCAACGCGCACGGCAATCTCCGCCATGGCGGCAACGGAGGGCAGCTCTGATCCCCGATCATCGAGGAGCGTCACCTCGACGCCGCGCTCACGCGCACGGGCAACCGCGGACACCACAACGGGCACCATGAGCGAGCGGCCGCGCACGCTGTCGCGCAGCTGCGCTTCCACGCGGGCGAACGCCGCCCGGTCGTCGTCGCCAAAGGCCGCCCGTGTGGCAATGCGGTCGAGCAGGGGTACGGCGGTGGAGGCGAGCTCCGCGGCGCGCTGCACGCGAATCTCTTGGGCGGCGTCGGCAGAGGCCGCCACGATCGAGGCGCTCACCGAGCGTTCGGTGAGTTCGTTGATGCGGTTGGCGGTGCGCCGCAGCGAGGCGCCAAAGAGAGTGGCCACCACCATGAGCGCCACTTGCGACTGTGCAAGCGTGACGCCCCACAGCGGCCCGCGACCACTGATGACCCCATACGCCACCATGATCGCCACCATCGCCACCCCGCCTACCCACGCCAGCAGCACGCGGCGGCGCAGGATGAGGAACCAGATGAGCCACGTGTTCGCGCCAAGGTGCCACGTGGCGCGGCCAAGCGAGCCGGCGTCGGGAAGCGCGTAACACACGAGGGCGGTGCTGACGGCGATGATCGCGAGGATGGCAAGCGTGAGCCGCAAGGGGAACGGGTCAGGGAACGGCCTGCCCACCACCACCACGCCCGCGCAGACAATCACCATTGCCGCATACGACGCCCACGCGTGATCCAGCAGTGCCGCGGTGGCAAACGTGAACACCGCGTTGGAGACGATGACGAGCCCCATGACGAGATGTGCGCCATCGGTGTGCAGGCCAAGCAGCCGACTCACGTCGGTAGGCGTCACGCGCTCGCGTGCGGCCGTCATAGCCGCGTCCAATCAAGCGTGACGCGGGTTCCCGCTCCGGGGTGGGAGCGCACCCGCGCATCGCCGCCGGGCAGCGTGTGCATGCGTTCCATGATGGAGACCCGAATTCCCAGCCGACGCTGTGGCACGGCTCGCACGTCAAAGCCCACCCCGTCGTCGGCCACCACTACCTTCACCCCGCGATCCGTGACGGTGACGCTCACGGTGCGTGACGCTCCCACCCCCGCGTGCATCACCGAGTTGCGGATCGCCGCCTCGGTGGCCTCGGACAGGGCCGCAACGACGTCGCGGGGGAACGACGCGTCGGAGTCGATGACATACGTGAAGTCCACGTCGGGTGCGGCGTCGCTCACGGTGCCGCGCAGCACCGCGATGAGCTCTTCCGGTGCGTACGGCCGCGTGGTGAGCTCGGCGCTCGCGAGCTCCTCCACGGAGGCGAGCGCCGTCTTTGCCTGGGCGGAGAGGCCCTCGGGAGCGGGGTCTCGGCTGGCCGCGAGAAGCACGGACATGATGTCGTCGTGGACCATGGCGTTGATGCGGGTCTGCTCGCGCTCGCGGGTGATGGCGCGCGCCTCGATGGAGGCTTGGTCTCGCGCTCTGGCGGCAACGGCGTCGAGCCGTGCGGCTGCCAGCACCACGGCAAGCGACACGCCCGCAAAGATGGAGCAGCTGACCATGGAGCCCATGCCGTCGAGCACCGCCTGCACGGTGGTGGCATCGCGCGTGGCGAGGCTCACGAAGACGATGATTGGCCCTTGCAGCATGGCAAAGATCCAGGTGATGCGCCCACGCCACGCCACCGCGAGCAGCGTTGCGGGGATGGGGCCAAAGCCTTGCAACCACGGAGAGCCCTGGCCGCTCAGCTGCTCCACCTGCATCGCCACGGGAAAGAGCAGCTGTGAGCACACGAAGCCGATGGCCACGGCGGTGGCGAGGCTGCGCATCACGGTGAGCGGCAGCACCCGGCCAAGCACGGTGAAGGACGCAGGCACCACGAGCACGATGGTCACGGAGAACCACAGGAGCGGCCCGTCCACTTGGTCCGTCTGCCCAAGGAATCCCGACGCTCCCGGCGCCAGGAGCACGCCAAAGATGATGGAGGCAACGCCGATGGCGAAGTACATCGTGCGGGTCATGCGGTCGAGCGCGGAACGCTCGCCGTCAACCTCAGGCATCCAGGTCCTCGGCCAGGAGCCCGTCCTCAATGGCGCGCTTGTACAGATCAACGCGCGAGAAGGCGGGCCGTCCCGCATTGGCGTACTTGCGGCGAATGCGGCTCACGTAGTCGGCCACAGTCTCCTTGGACAGCCCGGTCTGGAGTGCCACCGAGCCTGCCGTCTCACCGGAGGCGTACAGGCTGAGGATCTCCTGTTCGCGAGCAGACAGCTTGGCATCGCGAAGGTCGTCATCGGCATCAATGGCAGCGGCCCAGTCGGCACCGAACACTTCTCTGCCCGACGCTGCGGTACGGATGGCCTCGAGGAGCGTTGCGGGCTCTGCGGACTTGCGAATGAGGCCAAGGGCGCCTGATTTTGCCGCCGATTGAATAAGCCGCCGGTCTTCGGCACCGGTGTAGACAAGCACGTGCGCGCCCCGCCTGTGAATGGCACTCACATTGTCTTGAGGGAGAGATCCGTCCGCCAATCGCAGGTCGAGGACCACGAGGTCCAGGTCTCCGTCAATGGCATCGAGCTGGGCCACGGTCTCCACCATGCCGGCAAGGGTGAGGTCCGCTTCTGCCGTCACAAGGTCGCGAAAGCCAATGGCGATGAGCGCGTGGTCCTCGACCAACGCGATCCGCCAGGTGCCCATCATCTCCACATCCCCTCGCACAGCAATCTAGCGGACACGGCCGATACCGGGGGTGTAGGTGGAGTCAGGTGTTTCCCTGCCCCCATAAATGGGGGCTTTACGACCTTCGCGAGGAATGGAACGCTGTGCTGTGACGGGCCGCAGCCGGGGGGAGGTCCGTCATTCACAGCGGAGGTAGGGGATGGACTGGACTGTCGAGACGCTGAGTGTCTTGATGACTGGCGTGCTCTTTGTGGGCATCGTCGTTGCTGGTCTGCTGTCCCATGCGACCCTCAGCACCCAATCGTTCGTTGCCTTTGGTGCGGCCGGTGTGGTGTTTGTCGCGGCAGCCTTCGCACTTGTGCGGGTGCAAGCCGTCAACTACCCACCCTTCATGTGGGCGTTGCCAGTTCTCCCGCTGCTCGTCATCGGAGTGCTGGGGAGGGACGCCATCACCGCCAGACGCGCGTCTGCCCAGCCAGAGCATGCGACCGCCATTGCGCGCCCCGATGACGTGCGGCCCCTCGCCGCCCCGACTGAGGCCCCGGCCGTGCTCTCCTCGGAGGCAAGTCGGGGCGACGAGGGATCCGCATTGCGCATGGCGTCAAGCCTTGACACCACGCCCAATCAGTTGGCTCACATGGCCATCAACTATCCCGAGCTGCGCCCCGTCATCGCGTGCAATCCGCTCACGCCGCGGTCGGTGCTGCAGTGGCTTGCCCAGCAGGGGGAGCCGGCGGCGATCACCGCCCTCGCGGGCGGCGCGGTTGAGGTGACGGGCGGCTCCAGCGCGGCGTAGCGACGCATGCCGTGGCCCACGCAGTGACCAGCGCAGTGGCCTACGCCGCGGCCTGATCCACGCTGGCGAGTTCCTGTGCGTCACTGGCGTGACCCTCCCATGGAGTGTCGCTCGTCACGATGCACAGCCCCGTGCGATCCCCGTGCCTCCACGTGGCGGCGGAGGGCACCCACGCCACCCAGTCGCGACCTTGCGCGGCGGCCTCGAGCGGGCCTCCGGCGGCCAGTTGCGAGGCGCAATAATCCAGAACCGTGCTGGCCGCCCACGAGTCGCCCTCCCAGTCGTCACCTGTGAAGACGTAGGAGCTCACGACTTCCGCGCTGTGCGCCGCATCGCAGTCGACGACCATCACCTGTCCGGCCGATGCCGCCAGCGATTCGAGGCACATCCCGGAGACCACTTGGGCCGAGTGCATCCGGCCCGTGTCACCGGGGTTGGCGGGGGTGAGATTGGCGTCGCGGATGGTAAGCGCCACCTGTGCGGCGACTCCTCCCACCACGGCGAGCCCGCCAAGCGCAACGAGCACCGCCACCCAGCGTGGAAAGCGAGTGCGTCGTGGAGCGGCAGGGGTGGGCCGAAAGTCGCTGCGATGCACCGCGCCCGCCGGCGTGCCGTCGGGCGCGGGGGGAACCGCGAAGTCCTCGGTCATGGAAGGTCCACGATGACGGGCACGTGGTCGGAGGCGCCTTGGCCCTTGCGTTCCTCGCGGTCGATGGTGACGCCGGTTGCGCGCGCGGCAGCGGAGGCGGAGGCGTACACGAAGTCGATGCGCATGCCCTCGCCGCGCGGGAAGCGCAACTGCTGGTAATCCCAGAAGGTGTAGGTGTTGGGTGCCGGAATGAAGCGGCGGCTGAGCTCCTCGTATCCCACCTCGGCGAAGGCGTGGAAGGCCGCACGCGCCTGCTCCGTCACGTGAGTCTCGGCCGAGGCGTCGGTCTCCGACCAGATGTCGGTGCTCAGCGGTGCCACGTTGAAGTCGCCGGCGATGAGTGTGGGCGAACCGGCCCACGAGGCCGCGGCGTCCCGCAAGGCAGACAGGAACGCGAGCTTGTAGGCGTAGTGGGGATCCTCGATGCCGCGCCCGTTGGGCACATAGACGCTCCACACGCGCGTGTCCCCACACTGCGCGCCGATGGCGCGCGCCTCCAGCTGGGGGTCGCCCGTCTTGGCGAAGCCGGGCTGTGCGGGAAACTGCGTCTCCACGGTGTCGAGACCAATGCGGGAGGCGATCGCCACGCCGTTCCACTGGTTGAGACCATGCGCGGCCACCTCGTAGCCGAGCGCCGCGAAGGGTGCCAGCGGAAACTGCTCGGGCTTGCACTTGATCTCCTGCATGGCGAGCACGTCTACCTGCGAGCGCTCGAGCCAGTCGGCAACCCGGTCAACACGTGCGCGAATGGAGTTGACGTTCCAGGTGGCAAAGCGCATGGCACTACCGTACCCATGCGCCGTAGGGTCGGGGCATGGCAACCGCATTGATCACTGGGGCATCGGCCGGGCTGGGCAAGGAGTTCGCGTGGCAGCTGGCCACGGCGGGGCACAATCTTGTGGTCACCGCGCGCTCGGAGGATCGGCTGGGCTCCCTGGCCGACGTTGTGGCCAGCGCCACCGGCGTGCGGGTGGAGGTGCTGGTTGCCGACCTGGCCGACGCTGCGGGGCGCGAGGCGGTGGCCCACCGGCTTGCCGATGACGAACGTCCCGTAAGCCTGCTCGTCAACAACGCAGGATTCGGCATTGGGGCACCCTTTCACAGGTCCTCCTGGGAGCAGGAGGCGGCCGCCCACGACGTGCTCGTCACCGCGCCCTTGCGCCTCACCCACGCGGTGCTTCCCGGTATGGTCCGACGCGGTCACGGCGCGGTGCTGAACGTTTCCTCGGTTGCCGCGCACCTCGGCAACAGCACCTATGCCGCGCACAAGCGCTGGGTGATGGAGTTCACGGAGGCGATCGCGGGGCAGTTGCGCGGCACGGGGGTGACGGCCACGGCGGTTCTCCCGGGCCTGACGCGCACCGAGTTTCATGACGCCCCCGCCTTGGAGCACATGAAGACGGACTACCCCGAGATTGCCTGGCTGAGCGCCGAGCAGGTGGTGAGCTCCGCGCTCAGCGCGGTGCGCCGGGGGGCGGTGACGGTGACACCGTCGGCCCGTTACGTGGCCGCGGGAACGCTTGCCATGCTTGCGCCGCGTGCGGTGACGCGGCACCTGGGGCGTGGACTGTAGCGCCGGTAGGCTGACGCCATGACCCACGCCGCAGGTGCCGCGCCGCGCGCGCGCCTTCGCGACCTCATCAGCGACCTGGCCGTGGTGCACGGCCGCATCACCCTCGCCTCGGGCCGCGAGGCCGACTACTACGTTGACCTGCGCCGCGTGACGCTGCACCACGAGGCCGCCCCGCTCATTGGGCACCTGTTGCTCGATCACCTCGAGGTGAGCGGCTTTGGCCCCGCGGACATTGATGCGGTTGGCGGGCTCACGCTGGGCGCGGATCCCGTGGCCGGTGCGCTCCTGCATGCGGCGGCCTCGCGCGGGCTGGCTCTCGATGCCTTTGTGGTGCGCAAGGAGGCAAAGGCGCACGGCATGCAGCGACGCATCGAGGGCCC
>Ga0206107_1000625_pt1 | contig 12815 bp, 12 predicted proteins | sample 2B0metagenome_FD_148652 | JGI IMG/M metagenome (GOLD analysis project Ga0206107, IMG submission 148652) | Enriched microbial communities from leaf-cutter ant dump, University of Wisconsin, Madison, United States - 2B0 | ecosystem: Environmental > Terrestrial > Nest > Insects nest > Nest dump...
TTTCATATTGATAATTTACTGACAGAAGAACATAAGTTGGTTCGTCAAAGTGTCCGGGATTTTGTAAACCAGGAAATCAAACCCGTAATTGACGAAGCAGCACACAACCATACCGACATTCCTGATTTGATGCCGAAATTAGGCGCAATTGGAGCTTTAGGACCGTATATTCCGGAACAATACGGCGGAGCAGGTTTGGATCAGATCGCTTACGGACTGATTATGCAGGAACTGGAAGCCGGCGACAGCGCGGTTCGTTCCGCTGCATCGGTTCAGTCATCTTTGGTGATGTATCCGATTTATACCTTTGGTTCGGAAGAACAAAAACAAAAATATTTACCTAAACTGGCTACCGGGGAAATGGTCGGCTGTTTCGGTCTGACCGAGCCGAATCATGGCTCCAATCCATCTGGAATGGAATCCAAAATCGTTGACAAAGGTTCGCATTATGTTCTAAACGGGGCGAAGATGTGGATTACCAATTCCCCGATTGCCGACATCGCGGTTGTCTGGGCAAGAGATGAAGAAGGAAAAATCCGTGGGTTGATTGTGGAACGCGGAATGGAAGGATTCACTACACCTGAAACCCATCACAAATGGTCGCTTCGCGCTTCAAAAACCGGTGAATTGGTTTTTGAAGATGTTATCGTTCCCAAAGAAAATGTTTTGCCGAATGTAAGCAGCTTAAAAGGCCCGCTTTCCTGCCTGAATTCTGCGCGTTACGGAATTAGCTGGGGTGTGATCGGCGCGGCGATTGATTGTTATGAAACGGCTTTGCAATATTCGCTGGAAAGAAAACAATTCGGAAAGCCGATTGCTTCTTATCAGTTGCAGCAAAAGAAATTAGCGGAATTCATTACCGAAATCACCAAAGCGCAGTTATTGGTTTGGCGTTTGGGAACTTTGAAAAATGAAGACAAGGCTACGCCTGCACAGATTTCCATGGCGAAACGGAACAACGTGAAAATGGCAATTGACATCGCGCGCGAGTCCCGTCAGATATTGGGTGGAATGGGAATCGTAGGCGATTATCCGATGATGCGTCACGCCGCGAATCTGGAATCTGTAATCACTTATGAAGGAACCCACGACATCCATTTGCTGATCACCGGAAACGACATCACGGGAATTAATGCTTTTGAATAAACCGGTAGGTGGTATGTTGGTAATTAGTAGGTGGATAGAAGGTAGAAAGAAATGAATGATTTCAGGAAATTGGAAGTTTGGCAATTATCGAAGGAATTAACGATTGATATTTATAAAACAACTGATAAATTTCCTGATTTTGAAAAATTTGGATTGATAAATCAAATACGTCGCTGTGCTGTTTCAATTGTATCAAATATAGCGGAAGGTTCCGGCAGAAACAGCCATCCGGATTTTTTACGATTTATTTCTATAGCTTTGGGTTCTTCCTATGAATTAGATGCACAATTGGAAATTTCATTTGAATTAAACTATGTTTCCGAATCAGAATACTTGAAATTAATCAGCATCAAAAAAATGTTGTATAAACTCTCAGACTACCTCAAATCAAATTAATAAATAATACCAATTACCACTTTACCAAGTTACCAAATACTAATTACTAAATACGAAATACCAATGACCAAATCCATCCAAATCCTCCTTCCCAAAATGGGCGAAAGCGTAATGGAAGCTACCATTACCGGCTGGCTGAAAAGTGCGGGTGATAAGATTGCCAAAGACGAATTGTTTGTAACCATCGGTACAGACAAAGTTGACAGCGATTTGCCGTCGGAATATGAAGGAATTCTAAAAGAAATCCTGGTTCAGGAAGGGGAGGAGGTAAAAGTAGGGCATCCGATTGCAATAATGGAAGTTGCGGCCGATACCGTTGTTCATTCGGAAAAAATCGAAACAAAAGAAGCTGAAAATATTTCTTCTGAAAGCAATGTCGAATTACTCGAAACCAAATCCCTGGACGGAAAATCTTTTCTTTCGCCGGTTGTCCGCAGAATTGCCGCAGAAAACGGATTGGAAATTGAAAATTTAAAGCAAATCAAGCCGACCGGGGAAAACGGAAGAATCCGTAAAGTGGATATTTTAAAATTCCTTAAAAAAGACGAAAAACCGGTTCAGCTAAAGATTTCAACGAAATTAAACCTGAACATCCAGCCGGAAGACAAAGTAGAATCTTTACCGAGAATCCGGCAGATCGCCGCGGAACATTTACAAGCATCTTATCAGATCATTCCGCACGTTACGACTTTTTCTGAAGTCAACGTAACAAACCTGGTCAACCACCGTGAAAAAATTAAGGATGATTTTCAGAAAAAGAACGATGTAAAAGTGACCTATACGCATTTTATCATGAAAGCGGTCATTGATACTTTGAAAGAATTTCCGAAGTTCAATGCCTGGATGAATGAAGATGAATTAATTCTCAAAAACGACATCAACTTAGGTTTTGCAACGGCTTTGCCGGATGGAAATTTAATCGTTCCCAATATAAAGAAAGTCAATGATTTAAGTCTGAAAGAAATCATTGAAAATGTAAATTTAATCGGGAATAATGCCAAATCCAACAAGCTGAAATCTACCGATATTCAGGATACGACTTTCACGGTGAGCAACACCGGAATTTTCGGAAGTTTGGCCGGAACTCCGATCATCAGCCGCCCGCAGGTTGCGGTTTTGGCATTGGGTGAAATCCGTTCGGGAGCGGGAGTTGTTGTGGTTGATGGGAAAGAAGAATTAGCTGTTTGCAAAATGATGATGCTTTCGCTTTCCTATGACCATAGGGTGATTGACGGCGCTTTGGCGTCGCAGTTCCTGAGCTCGCTTAAAAAACGGCTGGAATCAATTTCATAGAAGTGATTGAGTTTTTGAGTTGTGGGGTAATTGAGTAGAAGTGGAGAGTATTTGAACCTGAAACTTGGAACTTGAAACCAAAAATAATATTTAAACAAAAGAATTTTATTTCAGATATCGTACTTTTGTGAACATTCAAAAATAAAAATGGAATATAATACTGCGAGAGAATCCCTGATTATCCCTGAATACGGCCGCCACATACAGGAAATGGTGGATTATTGTCTGACTTTAGCCGATGATGAAGAACGAAACGGCTTTGCACAAATTATCATTGAAGTAATGGGGGAACTCAATCCGCATCTGCGTGATGTTCCCGATTTTCAGCATAAATTGTGGGATCAGCTGTACATCATGTCCGGATTTCAGCTGGATGTGAATTCACCCTATCCCAAGCCCACACAGGATGAAGTTTACAGCAAACCGAACAAAGTCCGTTATCCGGGAAGCGAATATAAATACAAATATTACGGGAAAAATATCCGCAGCATGATTGCGGTTGCCCAACAATGGGAAGGCGATAAGCGCGAAGGATTGGTGATGGTCATTGCCAACCACATGAAAAAATGTTATTTGTTGTGGAACAAGGATACCGTAGATGACAAAGCCATATTTGATCATCTTTTTGAATTGTCCAATGGGAGTATCGACCTGCGGAACAGCGGTGAGGAGCTTCTTTCGGGTGAACGTTTGCAGGTGAGCACCGGAAGCAATAATACTGCCAAGAAGAAAATCAAAAACAACCGAAACAAACAAAAACACAGATAATCCCGGCAAAGATGTCAACATTTCAAATCCGTGGTGGGAACCAGCTTAGTGGTGAAATCACTCCGCAAGGGGCGAAAAATGAGGTGCTTCAAATTCTCTGTGCCGTACTTCTGACAACCGAATCCGTTCGCATCAAAAACATTCCGGATATACGCGACGTTAACCGCCTGATTGAAATCCTGGAAGATTTAGGCGTTAAGATCCGGAAAAATTCAAAAGGCGATTACACTTTTCAGGCAGATAACATCCAAATGGATTACCTGAAGTCCAAAGAATTCAAAAAAGACGGAGCTTCCCTGCGCGGTTCGATTATGCTGATGGGGCCGCTTCTGGCGAAATACGGGAAAGCCTATATGCCGAAACCCGGTGGCGACAAAATCGGAAGAAGAAGGCTGGATACGCATTTTCAGGGGTTCATCAACCTGGGGGCGAAATACCGTTTTGAAGAAGGAGAAGATTTTTACGGAGTTGAGCTGGACAATGGGAACCCACTGCTCGGAACCTATATGCTTTTGGAGGAAGCATCGGTAACGGGAACTGCCAACATAGTAATGGCAGCGGTTTTGGCTAAAGGAAAAACAACCATTTACAATGCCGCCTGTGAACCTTATTTGCAGCAATTATGCAGAATGCTGGTGCGAATGGGCGCAAAGATAGAAGGAATCGGTTCGAATTTACTTACCATTGAAGGTGTGGAAGAATTAAAGGGAACCGAACATACCATTCTACCTGATATGATTGAAATCGGTTCATGGATCGGGCTGGCAGCGATGACCAAATCGGAATTGACCATCAAAGACGTTTCCTGGGAAAACCTGGGCATCATCCCCGATATTTTCAGGCGGTTGGGAATCCGGATAGAGAAAAGCAATGACGACATCATCATTCCTGCGCAGGAAAATTATAAAATACAGAAATTCATGGATGGTTCCATCCTGACCGTTTCAGACGCGCCCTGGCCGGGTTTCACGCCGGATTTGCTGAGCATTGTTCTGGTCGTTGCGACACAGGCGAAAGGAAGCGTTCTGATTCATCAGAAAATGTTTGAAAGCCGTTTGTTTTTTGTCGATAAGCTGATTGACATGGGTGCGCAGATCATTTTGTGCGACCCGCATCGTGCGACCGTTATCGGGTTGAACCATGAAACGCCTTTACGCGGAACCACGATGAGTTCACCGGATATTCGCGCGGGGATTTCATTATTGATTGCAGCTTTGTCCGCAAAAGGCAAAAGCATCATTCATAACATAGAACAAATTGACAGAGGTTACGAGGAAATCGACAACAGGCTCAGAGCCATCGGAGCCGATATAATAAGGGTGTAAAGCCCTGTTTTGTAAAACAATTCAATGCAGGAAATATTCAAATTTTTATCAGATTTTGTCAGCAGGCCCGATACGGTGCTGGTGGATCTGATTGCCAGATATGACAGTTGGATTTACCTGATTTTATTTGTATTGATTTTTGCCGAAACCGGCCTGATCGTCGCTTCATTTCTGATGCCCTTCCTGCCCGGAGACGCACTGATTTTTGCCATCGGGATGATTTCCGCCGGCGGGCATATCCACATCTGGATTGTCATTCCGCTCCTGATCCTGGCCGCTTTGCTGGGCGATAATGTAAATTATTTAGTGGGCAGGCGTTCCGGCGATTGGTTTTACCGCCAGGAAAAAACATGGTTTTTGAGGAAATCCCACCTGGAAAAAGCAACGGAATTTTTTCAGCAGTACGGTACCAAAGCCGTTATCATAGCACGTTTTATTCCGGTTGTCAGGACAATTGTGCCGTTCCTTTCGGGCGTAACCCACATGCACTATCCGACTTTTTTGCGTTACAGTTTTTACGGTGCGACTTTGTGGGTCGGTGTTGTCGGTTTGTTAGGTTATTTCCTCGGGCAGATCGAATTCGTACAGAAAAACCTGGAATGGTTTATTTTGCTAATCATCGTGCTGGCCAACCTTCCACTTTTAAAAAGATTGATTTTTGACAGGAGAAGATCAAAATAAAATTTACGGGCTTGTTGGAAAAAATATTTCTTATTCATTTTCCGGGAAATATTTTGCCGGAAAATTCGCTAAGGAAAAGATCAAAAATACAACCTATGAAATTTTTGACCTGAATGAAATTTCAGAAATCGAAAAATTAATTCAAGAAGTTCACCTTGACGGATTTAACGTAACCATTCCGTACAAAGAACAAATCCTTCCTTATTTGGACGGACTAACTCAGGAAGCCGCTGAAACCGGTGCTGTTAACTGCGTGAAAATCCAAAATGAAAGAAAGGTTGGCTATAACACTGATGTTTTCGGGTTTGAGGAATCACTTAGGCCCTTGCTGGAACCGTATCATCAAAATGCATTGGTATTGGGTAGCGGTGGCGCAACAAAAGCAATAATCTTCGTTTTGAAGAAACTGAATATTTCTTTCAAGACCGTAAGCCGGAACGGCATTTTCACCTATAAAGATTTGAACCGGGAAGAAATAGAAAAACATCAGATAATCATCAATTGTACGCCTGTCGGTACTTTTCCCGAAACAGGAAAGGCTCCTGAAATCCCTTATGAATTCCTGACAGCAAAACATTTTTTGTATGATTTAGTTTACAATCCTGAAAAAACGAAGTTTCTTCAATTCGGAGAACAAAAAAATGCAAAAATCAAAAACGGGCTGGAAATGTTGAGGTTGCAGGCAGAAAAATCCTGGGAAATTTGGAGCCGCCCTTTGTAAATACCGATTGATTTATTAGTTTTGTTTCTTACAAAAGAAAATGCGTTATGACTACTGAATTGGATAACCTGCACAATGAGGCAGACGGAGTAAATGAAAATAACTTAAATCCTCAGGAAAATCCTGGAGAACCTTCTGATAATGAGGGTGACAAGCAGATTGAGCAAACTGCTGAGGAAATAACTTCAACACCCGAAGAAACGGAACCTGTTTCGGATTCCGGAAATCCGGAAGACTACAAAGCGGATGAACAGGCTGAAGAAGAGGTAGAATCGGCAGAGGATGAGGAAACCGCCAGGGAAGAAATTCCATTTAAAAATTATGATGAGCTGCCACTGGAGGTTTTGATCGGTGAAGCCAAAGATTTACTGAAAAACCATCAGGCACGTAAGCTGAGAGAGCATTTCAGCCAGATTCGCGATGCGGCAAAAAAAATCCTTGAAGAAGACGAAGCCTCCAAAAAAGAAACTTTTATCGAAGAAGGGGGAGACCCTTTGGATTTTCATTATGACAATCCCCTTCGCCGTGAATTCAATGTGGTTTATAACGATTTCAGGAAGCAATTAGATACTTTTTACAAGGAACAGGAAAAAGCGCAACAGGAAAACCTGAAAGAACGTCTTCAGATCATAGATGAATTAAAAGCGCTTTACCAGGAACCCAACGAAGAAAATTCCAACATATTCAATCAGTTCCGGAACCTTAAAACCCGCTGGCATAACGCCGGCCCGATTCCGAAAGCACAAGCCGGAAACGTTTTCAGGACTTATTTTCATCACCTGGATAATTTCTATGAATACCTTGATTTGAATAAAGAACTCCGGGAACTGGATTATGCGCATAATTTACAGGTGCGTGAATCCATCATCAAACGTGCGGAAGAACTGGTTGAGGAAGAAAATGTGCAGAAAGCTTTGAATGAGTTGCAGTACCTGCACCGTTTGTGGAAAGAGGAAGCCGTTCCGGTAGCGGAAGAATTACGCGAACCGACCTGGCAGAAATTTAAGGAACTCACACATAAAATCCATGAGAGAAAAACCGAGCTGGGTGAAAAAATAAAAGCGGAACAGGAAGAAAACCTCAAAAAGAAACAGGAAATCCTTGATCAGATTGAAAAACTTTCGGAAAATGCCGTAAAAAAATCGCATGGAGAATGGCAGTCCGGCATCAGGAAGCTCAATGGGCTGAGAGAAAATTTCTTAGCTACCGGGCGTGTCCCCAAAGAAGAAAACCAGAAGATGTGGGACAAGTTCAAAGCTGCTACACGCGATTTTAACCATCATAAAAACGAATTCTACAAATCGCTGAAATCCGAGCAACAGGAAAACCTTGAGAAAAAACAGGAATTGTTGCGCATTGCCAAAGAACATGCCGAAAGCACCGACTGGAACAATTCCGTTCAGGTAATCAAAAAAATTCAGGCCGACTGGAAAAAAATCGGACATGTGCCGAGGAAATATTCAGATTCCATCTGGAAAGAATTCAAAGAAGCCTGCAATGATTTCTTTAACCGTTTTAAAGAGCGGAATACCCAGTTCAGCCAGGAATTTGAAGACAATCTTGTGAAAAAAGAGGCTTTGCTCGAAGAAGTAAGAAACTTTTCGAAAACAGCCGATACACAGAAGAACCTTGACGCGGTCAATGATTTTAATATTCGCTGGAACAGCATCGGGAAAGTGCCTGCGGCAAGGATTTCGATCAATAATGATTTCAACAAAGCCATCAGTGAACTTGTTAAGTCTTTGGGATTGTCCCAGCATGAAATCCAGGATTTTAAAATGGCCTCGCTGGTTGACCAGATCAAATCCGGACAAGATGAACGTTTGCTTGATGATGAAATAAGAAAAGCACGCAAACTCATAGACGAACTGGAAAAAGAGATCAACCAGTTGGAAACAAATGTGGGATTCTTTGCCAACGCCGATGAAAATAACCCGTTGCTGAAAGATGTTTACAAACAGATTGAAGAAAAACGGAACCGTTTGACCGATACCGAAATCCGTTTAAGAAAACTGCACCGGATTGATTTCGCAGATGAGACGGAAAATGAAACTGCCATGCCGGAGTCAAACGAAAGCAGCGAAGAAACTGAAGTTTGAAATTAAAAATAATTTATTTTTTGCACCTCATTTGTTTCAAAGCTTATGAGGTGTTTTCATAAAATTTCTATGGCTGATTGGGATGAAATAATAATGCAACGCTGTATTCAGCTTGCCCAAAACGGTTTTGGAACGACTTATCCGAATCCGATGGTGGGTTGTGTAATTGTCCATCAGGGAAAAATTATCGCGGAAGGTTGGCATAAAAAAGCCGGTGAACCACATGCGGAAGTCAATGCCATTCATCAGGTTCAGAACAAAGAAATCTTAAAGGAAGCTACGCTGTATGTTTCGCTCGAACCCTGTGCCCATCACGGAAAAACGCCGCCATGCGCGGATATGATCATTCATCATCAGATTCCGAAGGTGGTGGTGGGAACTGTCGATCCTTTTGCAAAAGTCAATGGTTTGGGCATCCAAAAAATGCGAAATGCGGGAATTGAAGTAAAAACCGGTGTTTTGGAAAAAAAATGCCGAGAACTGAACAAAAGATTTTTTACGTTTCATCAGGAAAAACGGCCTTACATCATTCTGAAATGGGCACAAACAGCCGATGGTTTTATGGCAGCGGAAAATGGAGAGCAAAAATGGATTACCAATGAATTTTCCAGGCAACTCGTTCATAAATGGCGTACCGAAGAACAGGCGATTCTGGTTGGGACAATGACTGCTGAAACGGATAATCCGCAACTGAATGCGAGGTTATGGGGCGGAAACCAGCCTATCCGGCTGGTTTTGGACAAAGATTTAAAATTAAATGAAAACCTGGACCTGTTCGACAGAAGCCAGCCTACCATTGTTTTCACTCAAAAATCAAAAGAAAATCTGTCGAATTTAAAGTTTATTCAGGTTGAATTCAATGAAAATTTAGTGGAGCAGATTCTGACGGAATTATATGAAAATGAAATCCAGTCGGTGATTATAGAAGGTGGGAAAAAGACATTAGAAACTTTTATACAAAAAGATTTATGGGACGAAGCAAGGATTTTCACTTCCGAAGAAAGCTGGAAATCGGGCATCAGTTCACCCGATTTCCGGGGAAAATTAATCCATTCAAAAAATATAAGTTCTGATCGATTAGAGATTTTTACCCGATGAGTTTTTCTTACCAAACCATATCAAATCCGATTGAAGAAATTTCATTCAAAGAAAAAGGAAGCAAATTCATTGGTTTTGCTTTCCCGGTTGCGGATGAAGATGAGATCAGAACCATCCTTTCGGAATTGTGGAAAAAATATCCAGATGCCACACATATCTGTTACGCTTACCGGTTAGGGATGAACGGCGAAAATTACCGGGCAAATGACGATGGGGAACCTTCTGGCAGTGCGGGATTACCGATTTACAACCAGATTGTTTCCAGGGAAATTACGAATGTTTTGGTCGCTTCGGTACGGTTTTATGGTGGGACTAAGTTAGGCGTTTCCGGACTGATAAAAGCCTATAAGCTTTCAGCGCAAATGGTTCTGGATGAAGCAAAAATTGTTGAAAAACATTTGACCAAAAAAATAAAATTTGAATTTAGCTATGAGGACCAGGGAAGTGTGATGCGGATCATTGATAAATTCAACGCGGAAATCCTTTCCACCGAATTCACACAACAATGTATCCTGTTGGTTAGGATCAGAAAAGACAAACTGGAAAAATTCCTTTCGGCTTTCGAATCCTTATATAATGTAAAAATCTCAATTTTGAGTTAATTGCTCCAATCGCTCTGTCATTTCAGTGGGGCGCCTGACTGGCCGGCGGGTTTCCATTTCTATAAACGCGAGTGTGGAATAGCCTTCTGTAAGCAATTCTTTTTTTTCATTATAAATCCGGTAATCGAACCGGATCCTTGCACCGCGGGGAATTTCTGCCAGCGAAGTTTCTATTTGCAAAACTTCGTCGTAATAAGCCGGTTTAAGAAAACGCAAATGAAGTTCCGTAACGGGCAGCATAATGCCGCTGTCTTCCAGTTCCTTGTACGGCAACCCGATTTCCCTGAAAAATTCGACACGCGCCACTTCGCAGTAGGTAGCATAATTTCCATGATAAACAACGCCCATTTGGTCGGTTTCGCCATATCTCACTCGTATAGAAATTATTGAAGAAATCATGTTAAAGTATCACTTAAATTCATTACAAAGATATTTTTAAAAAGTCAATACCCAATCGGTTTTTTTTACTAAAAATTTGTTAGCATTTTTGTTTTAGGAAAAAATCTACTACTTTAGTAGGCGTTACCGGAAAATAGACTTACTGAAAACAAAAATCAAGATACAAAATTATTATGGGAAAAACTGCAGAATCGGTTTGGAAAAATTGTTTAAACTTTGTTGAAGACAACATTCAGGAACAAGCTTTCAAAACTTGGTTTTCGCCCATTCACCCGATTAAACTAAACGAAAACATTTTAACCATCCAGGTTCCCAGCAAATTTTTTTACGAATGGCTGGAAGAACACTACATCAAATTGCTGAAAATCGCCCTGCAAAAAGAGCTCGGAAAAGAAGCCAAACTGGTGTACAGCATAGTGATGGATCAGAAATATTCGGGCAAAGACCCTTACACGGTGAAAATCCCGAGTTCCAATAAGGAAAAAATGCAGCTTCAGGAAGTGGACGCACCGCTTCCGATTGACAGTAAAAAGGTGAAAAACCCTTTCATCATTCCCGGATTACAAAAAATAAAAATCGATTCACAGCTCAACACGGGTTATAATTTCAACAATTTTATAGAAGGCGAAACCAACCGTTTAGCGCGGTCTGCCGGGAAAGCGGTGGCCAAAAGGCCGGGTGGGACATCTTTCAACCCGTTGTTCATTTATGGAGGTGTGGGATTGGGAAAAACGCATTTGGCTCATGCGATCGGGCTGGAAGCCAAAGAAAACCATCCCGACAAAACGGTTTTGTATGTTTCCACCGATAAATTTACCCAGCAGTTCATAGATGCTACGGTGAGCAACAACCGCAATGATTTCATTCATTTTTATCAGATGATTGATATTCTGATAGTGGACGATGTCCAATTATTGTCCGGAAAAAAAGGAACACAGGATGCTTTCTTTCATATTTTCAATCATTTGCACCAAAGGGGCAACCAGATTATCCTGACTTCCGACAAAGCGCCGGCAGACATACAGGACATGGAGCAAAGATTGATTTCCCGTTTCAAATGGGGGCTTTCGGCGGATTTACAGGCGCCGGATTATGAAACGCGTTACGCAATCCTGCAGCATAAAGTTGAAAAGGACGGAATCGAATTGCAGGATGAAATCCTGGAGCATATTGCCAAAAACATCAAAAACAATGTCCGTGAGCTGGAAGGATGCCTGAATTCAATCATTGCACAGGCCACACTGAACAAAAAAGAAATTACGCTGGAGCTTACTCAAAAAACACTGGCGAATTTCATCAACAATACACGCAAGGAAATCTCAATTGATTATATACAACGCCTGGTGTGTGATTATTTTAAAATTCCGGTTGACCAGATTCAGTCCAAAACCCGGAAAAGAGATATCGTACAGGCAAGGCAGTTGGCCATGTATTTTGCTAAAAAATATACCAAGGCTTCTTTATCGAGCATTGGCTCCCAGATCGGGAACCGTGATCACGCGACCGTCCTGCATGCCTGTAAAACCGTACGCAACCTTTCGGAAACAGACAAAGTTTTCAGAGGCTATGTTGAAGACCTGAACAGGAAAATTTCTGTGGATTAAATCCGTTTGCATGAGAATTTTAATGGTTTGTCTGGGAAATATCTGCCGTTCTCCTTTAGCAGAGGGGATTCTGCGTTCCAAACTTCCGGAAGATTTTTTTGTCGATTCGGCGGGGACAGGAAACTGGCACGTTGGGCAATCGCCTGATAAACGTTCGGTTTCAATCGCCAGGAAATACGGACTGGATATAAGCCGGCAAAGAGCAAGACAGTTCCGCTTAAAAGATTTTGATGAATTCGACCTGATTTTCGTGATGGACAAAACCAATTATGAAGACGTCCTGTCAATGGCTGAATCAGATGAACATAAATCAAAAGTCCGGCTGATTTTAGGTGAATTGAATGGCCACAAGGATTTCAATGTTCCCGACCCTTATTTCGGAGGTGAGGAAGGTTTTGAAAATGTTTACCGGCTTTTGGACAACGCGACAGATGAATTCATCAGGAAATTAAATCAACAATGAAACTCTGTAAATTATATTTGATCCCGACACTTTTGGGCAACGATGATTTCGAAAGAAGCATTCCTTCTTATAATTTAAAGATTGTAGCAGGAATCAACACATTTATTGTAGAGAATGAAAAATCGGCGAGGAAATTCATCAAAACCATTTTGCCCGAAAAAAAACAATCCGAACTGAAAATCCACATTTTAAACAAAAATACTTCTGACGAAGAAATGAC
>Ga0206107_1000626_pt1 | contig 12812 bp, 7 predicted proteins | sample 2B0metagenome_FD_148652 | JGI IMG/M metagenome (GOLD analysis project Ga0206107, IMG submission 148652) | Enriched microbial communities from leaf-cutter ant dump, University of Wisconsin, Madison, United States - 2B0 | ecosystem: Environmental > Terrestrial > Nest > Insects nest > Nest dump...
GCCGTTCTGCGCGCCATCGAAAGCACCGGCATGGAAGGCCGCGCGGGCGAGGTGGAAATCACCGTGCCCGAAAACGTGGCGCTGTTCATGTTCAATGTGAAACGCACATCGCTTTCGATGCTGGAACAGCGTTACAACCTGACCGTCGTGTTCAAAATCGTGCCGCTGGTCGAAGACGATCAGGGCTTCCATCTGGAAATCACCAAATCACGCCGTTCGGTGGATGTTGCCGCGGCCGGCGCCACGGTAGAGCCGGATCTGGAAGACGAAGATGACATTCTGGATGACTCGGCTGATGCCGAAGAAACATCTGAAGATGACGATTTCCAGCAGCCTGAAAGCAACGAAAGCGAAATGCTGGACCGTGCCACGCGCCGTGACCGGGGTCCGCGTGGCGAAGGTGAAGGCCGCCGCCGTGGCCGTCGCGGTGGACGCAACCGTAACCGCGAGCGTGGGCCGCGGGATGATCAGGGTAACGAAGCCAACGGCAATAGATTGAATGCTGAAGGCGATGATATTGACGATAATATCGGCAACCGCATCGAAGGCGATGATCAGGATAACGAGGCGAACGGCAACAATGCCGAAGGTGGCCGCCGTGATCGTGGTGAAGGCCGCAGCAGTGAACGTGGTGGCCGTCGTGGCCGCCGCGGTGGTCGCGGCCGTAACCGCAACCGTGATGGCAACGGTGGTAATGACAACGCTGCCACGCCGATGGAACCCTATGCCGAAAGTCATCCGGCCCCGGCGCCTGCTGCGGCCGCACCGGTATCGCGCCCGGCGCCGCGCCGCGAAGAACAGCCTGCCGAGCCGCGCGTCCGTGACTACGAAACCGTAAACGAAGTCACCGGCGACAAGAAAAAAGGCTGGTGGAAAAAGCTGACCGGCTGATCCGCTTGTTGTCATCCTGAAGCCGAAGGCTGAAGGATCTGGCAAGCATCCAGGAGATTCTTCGGCTTCGCCTCAGAATGACAGATTAAAAAGGCCCCGATTGCGGGGCCTTTTTTATTACGACAGTTTCGGACTTGCTGGTTTCGGTGCGTTTTGTGCAATCGTATCCAGGTAAGATTGCTGCGGCTGTCCGTGGGCCCCTGACCAATTCCATGCTTTATCGTCAATCAATTTATCGATTGCGACGATTTCGCGGTTCAGGTCAGCGACGGCTGTCAAAGCCGCCGCATCCGGTTTCACCAGACCATCGACCGGAACGAATGTATGGCCGCCATTGGTATAAACGCCGCCGCGTACTTCCATATCGGCCAGGCCGATGGCTGCAACGGGATTGCCGCCTTTGGCATCTGCCAGCAATTCCTCCACACGGCCTCGCAGAGCTTCCGGGATCTGGTTGTGATCCAAAGCCGACTGCCAGTAATCACCAACCGGTTGGAATGCCGTAGACAGGCGCACTGCGGCTGGATCAGCCGGTACTTCAGGTTGCAGGTCGACACCATTCCCAAATGGATCCGTGTCCGTGTAATTCCCGGGCATATTGTCAATGTCCAGATTTTCATCTGTTTGCGCCGCAGATTCCTGGAAAGGTTCTGCCGCAGTTTGCGGCTGTGTGACGGCTTGTTCAGCCGGTGCTTGCTGGATGGGTTGTTCCTGGACCGGTGTTTCCATCTGTGCGGGCGCATCCGCAGCCAGCGTCGAATTATCGGTCACCGCTTCGGCCGGTGTGGCGGCCGTTGCGGCTTCCGGCGCAGGCGTTACTACCGGCGCAATCTCGTTACCGGCGGGGGCATTCGCCACCGGAAATAATTTCTTGAAGTCTTCAAACGTGCCTATATCCGATTCCGGCGGGCAGAAATTGGGGGCTTGTGGTGTTGCGGCATGCGCCGGGGCAATGCCCAGCCAGTGTGTAAGGGTAAAGGCCACGCCCGCAGCCACACCGCCCGTGACGCCGCCCAGCAGCATGGAGGTGGCTTCGCCGTCGATGCGGGCCATGTGACCCAGTACCATACCGGCACGTTTGAGATGATTGGTTTTCAGGCCAGCCGTTCCGTTGGCTTTTACATCCAGAATCATGGCGTCATATGCCTGTTTCAGCAGGCCCGGTGTTTTGTAAATCGTATCGCGCATCGCAATGGCGGTGCTGAAATTAAAGCTTTGGGAAAATCCGTCAGCCCACGCACCGAATTCAATGCCGCGTTTCATAAACCATTTGGCGGGATTACGCCCTGTCTGCATCTCGTGGTATTCGGCAGGCAAATTCTGCCCCATTTTATAGCTGACACGACCCATGAACATACCCAGTGTGCCAGCCGTTATGATGGCCACGACAAGTGGTGCGCCAATCAGCGTACCGCCAGCACCGGCACCCATTTTAACGCCATAACCGATGCCTGCACCCAGTGCCATCGGCCATCTACGACCGATGGCTGCCGCCGTTTTCAAAGACCATTTGGCGGCGGTTTTTGTGCCACTGCCGATTTCCGCGAAAGCAATGGCGGCAAATTCCTGACCTTTTTTCACAGTAGGCTGAACAACTGGTTTTGCACCTAGTGCAGCATGTGCCATCAGCGGATGAGACGCATCATCATGTTTTTGTACTGGAATGGCAGCCGGTGCCGGCGTTTCGCCTGTATCGGCAGAAACGATCTGGACCGGTGCGGGTACGCCCACCGCTGCCTTTAAAGCTTCAAAATCGATCTCGGGCGCTGCACGAGAAACATCGCCGAAGGCGGCGGAGCATGTCTGGCAGGAGGAAAATCCGCCTGATGCCATGGCATAGGCCATGCTTGGTTGCGTTGCAGGCATGCCGTGTTCGGCGATGCTGCCGCGGATCGATGGCGTGATCTTTTGGGCTGGCGTTTCAATGAGGGGCGCATCCACCTGTTCAGCAGCGACAGCGTTTTCTTTCTTGGCACCCAAAGCGACGGCGGATGCGAGCATGGCGTTCACACTGGTGCCGGTATCGATGGCGGACGTATCGCCATCCATGGTCTGCACGATATTGGCCGTGGTGACGCCTTCGACGATTTCACGCGCACGCGCGTCCTGTTCGTCAATGCGCCGGGCGATGGCGCTGCGCGGCTTTTCGGTTTGTACCGGTTCGGATACCGCCACGACGGGAGGCAGGGCAACAGTTCCCGTTTCCCGGGCGACGGGTTCGATGTCAGTGACAGGCGCATCCGGCGTTTCGCTGGATATATCATTTTCAGGAACATTTGGCGTGGCTGCGGCCGGTGCTTCTGTGACCTCGGTGCGCGGCGCCTCGTATGGTGCGGCTATAAATTGGTCCAGCAGTTTTGTGGCGTTTTGAATCGCCGCATTGATGCTTGCATTTTTAGCGGCATCTTTAAATGCACGGAGAATGCCCTTGCCGGGTTTTCTTTGCTCCGCATTGTCCAGACGGTCCATTTCATCCATGAACTGTCCCAGGATTTTAACCGCAGGGGCCTTTTCTTTACTGTTCAGTGATGCATCGGCGATAACAGCCAGGACCTTTTCGTGCGCTTCGACGGCATCGTTTGTATATCCTTTATTCGCATCCATACGGTTGGCCAGCATACCGGCATAGTGGCCGGCGACACGCTGCGCCTTGGCTTCTGCTTCACTGCCATAGCGTGGTTCATAGTAATCTGCGAAGAAATTCGTAACCTGTTCATCCAGCCTATCGCCTGACAGATGCGTATCTGTGAATTTGTTGATGAATATTTGTTGCATGGGCGCGATATGGATGATGCCGCGCCGGGCGATCTCCATGGCCCATTCCAGGTTTTGCAGCGACTCAAGCGCAGCGGTATTTCTGGCGACAAAAGTTTGCTCGCTTTTTTCAGGAGCCAGAATTTGCCCCATCGATGTCGCCAAGGAAGACAGACGTTCATGAACGACATCCACGGCCTCCATCAGGCCCAGTCGGTCTTTCAGGGATTGTGTGAAATCCCCGCCCTGACGTTTCAGCGTTCCAACATAATAATTGAGGAAACCGCGTATTTCATACGCGAATTCACTTACAAAATTCTGCACGTCATTTTTATTTTTATAAGCAGTCTGGTTGATCTGCTGTTCCAGATTGTCAAGGAACTGGGACAGGCCACCCAGATTGTCAGCAATGAATTTTTTATAAGCCTGAACAGACTGGTCGTAATCCTGGTCCGCCGTGAAAATCGATGTATCGTTTTGCGCGTTTTCGATTTTTTGTTTGTTCTGTTTAACCAAAAGCGGCTGGCCTGTGGCTACGATTACACGGATGGAGCCATCACGCTGGCTAAGCAGATTCAAATCATCTGCAGGCGATTCTGCATTACCGCGTTCGTACAACACCGCTTTATCAACAAAGTCCTTCAGGTATCCCTGAATGAATATTTGTTGCAGGGTCTGTTCTTTACCAGGCACAGAGCGCGTTGCATCGGCAATCGCAGCATCGAAGGCCGGACGTTCGGTGCCCGGAATGGAACGATAAATATGCAGGGTCTGCTGATGGATTTTTTCATCGTCGATGCTTTGCGCCGCATCGTTTTCTTTCGCCAGTTTTTCTTCTTCTTTTTCAACCAGGATCGCGCGGATCGCCAGATAAGCCGGCATGCTCTCATCTTTGATATTGCTTCGCGTACGCTTGATTTCCTCTACGTTCGGCAGGGTGGAGAGGGCTTCTTCCATACCCTGAAGAATACCGGAATTCACCGTATCCGCGCTCAGCTGTTCAGGATCTTCATTAATTTTGGATTCCGGCTCGGCAAGGCCTGAATCCTGTTCCCCATCCAGATAACTTAAGACACGATCCTCTAATGACGTTGCGTCTGCTTGTGCGGCATTATTCTCCGGGTGATACCATGTAATGCCTTCACGCGGCACATAGGGTGCGGGCGTTTCATCGGCAATTGTTACGGGTTCTTCCTGTGCCGCAGGCTCATCGGCGGATTTTTCATCCAGCGGAACAAGATCCAGGAAATTCTGCGTATTGATGCCCATACGCGTAAAGGCGGCATGTGCCTGACCGTCCTGCTGTTCGGGGAATGCAGCCATTGTCTGGCCGATCGTGGAGGGAACGGGCCGCACGCCGTCGCTTGCCAGAGGCAGGTTTTCTGTGATGGCAAATCCTGCAACATGTGCCGGTATGGACGCCGTTTCTGTCGTGAAGCCTGCTTCAAGTTTCAGTGTGCTGGGGTCTTTTGCGAATTCCGGCGTACCGGCATCCAGATTGGTCCAGGCCTTCAGCTTGGTATAAGGAGCCAGATCTTCATCGCCGATAATGGATTCCAGCGAACGCGCCACAGGGGGGATGCGGACGGTCGGTTTTGCTTCCGCAATCGTTTCTGCCACGGTTTCGGCAATCTGGGCCGGCGCTTCAGTCACCGCGATATCCGATGCACTGGCGGCTTTAATGTTCGCCAGCGATTCATTCAGATCCGGCATAGGGGCCAGATCGGCGGGGTCGATAGGCTTGGCAGCCGGGAGATTGCCGGCACGCAGGCCCGCCAGGGGGTCGGCGATTTTTTCGGCTACAGGTTTTGCGACGGGCGCCTGTCCCGGAAGACGCAGGCCATTCAGATGATACGATATATCACGGGGGAGATCTGCAGCATCGGCCGCCGGCTGTTGTTTCGCAACTGCGCTTGCCTCGGCCAGTTTCTGTACGCTCATGAGGGTGGCGCGGACATCCACAGCCTTTTCACGCGTACCCGTTGCAGGGCCCATAAGCGATTCAAGCTCCTTTATAAGTTCTCCTGCCAAAACAGGAGCAGGCAGGGGCTGTTCCGTGGTGCGCGGATGGATGACACGGGGCATCGGACGGACGGAAGCGTCTGTGACGATATGAATCTTATCTTCGCCCAGCAATTGTTCGATTTCATCCATCGGATCAGGCGCCGCAGTATCTCTGCGCTCTTCAAAATTCAAATCGATGGCCGCACGTGGCGCGCCGGCATTGGATTGCGGCAACGGCGATGGATTGTCATACGTCTGAAGCGGCGGCAAAGCCGGGACGGGCTGTTCCGCGAATGCACCATAAATCATCAGGGCATCTTTTTCAGGGCACTCTTCATTGAAAAGACCTGACAGGTAATACCTGCGCTGGTTTGACTGAAGATCGGCCATAAAACCGGCCACGCCGGAATTTTGCTGCAGATGGGCATAGCGTTTAATCCAGGCATGCAGCTGGCTGAAATATTTATATTCTTTGTCGCCCAGCTCTTCACGCTGGTCAGGTGTGGCGCGCTGATATTCGGTGCGCATCGTATGAATGTCGCGCACATATCCCGCCACGCGGCCGATGAACAGCTTTTCTTCGCCGGTCGATGCGTCGCGCAGATCGCGCGCATTTTGCAACAATCCCTCAAGCGCTCTCAGCATTTCAGGCGATGACGGTAATGTGGTCGATAAATCGTTCATAAGCCCCGTTTAAAACCTTGTATCGTTCACTTTCGCAACATACTGGATCTCATCGGGCATTTCCTCGCCCTCTGCGCCTTTATACGTCGCCATACCGACTTGATCCTGCAGGCCCAGCATGGCCAGAGATGCATCGTCGATGTTACGGACCGATCCATAGACATTGCTGCCAACGCCGATATCGATCCCGCCGTTCACAATATTCAGGAATGTGTCGCCGTCCGGCAGCTCGGCCGGAATGATGATGATCGGACGTGCCTGTTCATCCACAAGGACGAACGCCGTATCGAAAATATCCATGGGTCCACACACCCTTTATGCTTAAGCCATTTTTGCCGTTTTCGGTCATTATCAATGGCTTGAATGTTTCTACTGGCCCTTACCTTAGTATTTTCATAATAATAAAGCAAGAAATTCCGAAGAAATCGTTATCAATAGTCTTATGCGCTAAGGCGCCATTCTGTCAAAAACATCCTGCCATTGCTCCAAAATGGATTGTTTATCAAAGACTTGCATATATTTTTCATGGCCGGCCAAAGCAAGGCCCCGGCGCAGATTTGCGTCATTTTTGATTAAATTCATGGCCCCGGCCAGGGCCGGAATATCGTCAACAGGGACCACCAGGGCGTCCTTTTTATCCTGTGCATAATAGGAGGGGCCCTGGGATGCCGTCGTCACCAGCGGCTTTTCAGCGGCCCATGCCTGCATGAACGAATTGCCAAAGGGTTCGTGTCTTGACGGGAAAACGACAGCATCGGCAGATGTCAGTAACGACCACCGGTCATCGCGCCATCCCAGAAACCGGACACGATCCATCAGGCCCAGATCGATCGCCTGGCGTTTCAGGGATGATGCTTCCGGCCCGTCGCCCGCGATCCACAGACAGGCATCCGGCACGTCCGCAAACGCCGACAGCAATGTGTCGATCGCTTTGTTGGGGTGCAGCCGTGCGAGGCTTAGAAACACAAACGCGTCTTCCGGTGTATCCAGCGCGGCGCGCGGCACTGGCGCGGCATCCGCATCGATTTCGGCGAAATTGGGGATGAAGGTAATGTTGGCGGGCGCCACGCCGGCATCCTGCAACCACCGGCCGATATCGGGTGCATTCACAATCATATGCGGGGCGCCATGATAATATTTGAGGTTGTAATACCCGCCCAGCCGCGGGATCCAGGTGAAAGAAACACCCGGCACGTGTTTTGGCAGTTTCTTCGCAGCGCGGTTCATCCATGTCACCACGATATCCGGCCGTACCCGGCGGATCAGGCCGCGCAAACCCAAAGTCGTCTTAAAATCGAATATGCCGCCGAACGGCAGTTCCGTCAGCGGCACACCGGCATCGTGCAATGCCTCATTGCGGGGATTGGCGCGTGTGGCGGCAAACACATTCATGCCGGCCCGTTTCTGCGCAACGCAAAGTTCGACAAAAGCCGTTTCAGCCCCGCCTCCGTTTGATCCCGCCATGACATGAAGAATACGCATGCCGCAATTTATGCGGCCAAAATGGCCTCAAGTCTATACCTGTCATCCTCGCGAAAGCGGGGATCCCGCTTGTCTCACGGATAGACCGCAAGCGGGATCCCCGTTTGCACGGGAATGACAGTCCATTTTTTTGGATTATTTCTGTTCGGCAGTCTTTGCTGCGGTGGGCGCAACAGGCACAGCGGCCTCGGCCACCGGTGCGGTAAACGCGCTGATGTCGATGACCTCAGGGGCATAAAAATTATCGTTGCCGAAAAACGGCTGATAGAACATCGGGGTCTTGGCATTCGACATTGTTTTTACTTTCTTTCATACACGACGAAATCGTAACGGATACCGATCTTGTCGCATTCTGTTCCATGTTGGCGGGATACTTCCTGCCATTCGGCAGGCGGGAGCGCCGGGAACAACGCATTTCCATTATAAACACCCTGTATATGGGTCAAGTAAACGCGTGTTGCAGATTGTAACGCCTGTGCATAGATCTGCCCGCCGCCGATGACCATGATCTCAGGAATATCATGGCTTTCCGCCTTTTTGATGGCATCCTCAAGGCTGTTTGCGACGCTCACACCCTCGGCCGTCCAGTCCGCCTGACGGGTAATCACGATGTTGGGCCGACCGGGCAATGCCCTCCCAATCGAATCAAACGTCTTGCGGCCCATGATGATCGGTTTGCCCATCGTGGTGGCTTTGAAGAATTTAAAATCCTCCGGGATATGCCACAGCATTTTTTCCCCATCCCCCAGGACGCGGTTCTGATCAATGGCAGCGATTAGGCTAATGATGGTCATAAAAACCTTTTTTATTTTTTGAAACGCAGAGCCAACAGAGATAAAAGAGTTTTGGAGAAGAATAAGCAATAACTCTGTTTGTCTCTGTCTGGCTCTACGTTTCAATTATTTTTAAACCGCAATCGGTGCTTTGATGGTGGGATGCGCTTCGTAACCCACCAGTTCGAAATCCTCGAATTTGAAATCGAACAGGTTGGTGACATGCGGGTTCAGGTGCATTTCCGGCAGGCCGAAGGGCTTGCGCGCAATTTGTTCGCGCGCCTGCTCGATATGATTGGAATACAGATGCGCATCACCCAGCGTGTGCACGAATTCACCGGGCTTAAGTCCGCACACCTGCGCGATCATCAGTGTCAGCAGGGAATAGGATGCGATGTTGAACGGCACCCCTAAAAAGATATCCGCGCTGCGCTGGTACAATTGGCAGGAAAGCTTGCCATCCGCTACATAAAACTGGAACAGGCAGTGACACGGCGGCAGCGCCATTTCGTCGATCAGCGCCGGGTTCCATGCGGAAACAATCAGGCGGCGGCTGTCAGGATTCTTTTTGATCATCTCGATCAGGTTTGAAATCTGGTCGATGTGGCGGCCGTCAGGGGCGGGCCAGGAACGCCACTGGTATCCATATACCGGACCCAGATCACCGTTTTCATCGGCCCACTCGTCCCAGATGCGGACGCCGTTTTCTTTTAAGTATTTAATATTCGTATCGCCGGACAGGAACCACAGCAACTCGTGAATGATGGATTTCAGATGCAGCTTTTTCGTCGTCACCATCGGGAAACCGTCTTCCAGGTTGTAGCGCGTCTGATACCCGAAAACCGACAATGTGCCGGTGCCGGTGCGGTCTTCCTTTTTCACACCGTTTTCCATGACATGTTTCAACAGATCGAGGTATTGCTGCATTGAAAATTTTCTCCTGAATAAACTTCACTTAATACGATTCTCGAAACAGACAAAAGTTCGTGTTTCCCCAACCTGAGTATAATGTATCGGCAAGTTGTGCGGCGCAATATTTGACATAGCGTTCAGACTCGTGGCAATCCCTTAGGCGCCCTTTTAAGGAGACTACAGATGGCGACCTTGAGAATTGAATTCATGCAGGACCTGCTCGAAATGTTTGAGCCGGGCATGCGTGCCGAGGCAGATAAAGAAAATATGCGATTGAATGCCATCTACGGCAAAAGCTCGTTGATCGAAGATGACCAACATATCAGCGCTTCCCGCCTTTATCCCAAATTCCCAGCCTGGCAAGGCCCGGCCCGCGATCTCGGCAAACTGGCAACCGTTCCGAATGTCGATACGATCGACCAGGTTGTTGTCATGTTTCAACGCGCCACGATGGCCGAGGCCGAACGTAAATATACAAACTGGAAATCGCGTCGCGAGTCCCGCGATGCCGGCGGCACGCTTGAGGAAATGCTGGCCTCCAGCCGCGAAGGAAACTCGCTTCGCGATGAGGACGCTGCGGCGGAGGATTATCGTTCGCGCGGCGCCCCACGCCATGCCCTGCGGATTTCGTAAATAAAAAACCGGTCGCTGACCGGTTTTTTTGCCGCAAAAATTGCTGTCTTCCGCCATGGTAAAGCCATGAATCCCGCCTTAAATCATGGGTATGAAAACAGGCGATAAAACCACCCCCCGCAAGACATTTCAGCGCTCGGCCCTCTCGGACCGTATTGCGGCTTATATCGATAACCAAGTGCGCCTGAAGGTCGAAAGCGGCAAGCAGCCGCAGCTCAAAAACACCATTTCTTCTTGAAAATCCAAGGGTTTTAAGCTATATTAGTTATGCTGGCTTTCGGGCCGGCTATGACGTTACACGCGGTTGCGGAATAGGCGATTTGGACCCGGGGGCAGAGCCCGGCGGCTCCACCATAAGAACTCCGAGATACTGACCGAGTTTTTAATTGGGGCCGATTTAGGATCGACAAGCGTAATAAAGGTGATTGGCGACGTCCGGAATAGTGTCCGCCGTATAAACGGGCTAAACTTGATAGTTGCAAACGATAACATCGCAACGCCGGTTGCTCTGGCTGCTTAATTGCATCCATGAGTAACTAAAATCCCATCTTTCCTAGCAGATCGATGGTGGGGCCGGGACCGGGCCTAGCAACAGAACCGGTCCATTTTTATTTCAACCAAAATCGATGTCATCCCGAATGGAATGAGGGATCTCCATAAAATTCAGGAGATTTCTCGGTTTTGTCTCGAAATGACAAAAAGAGAAGTGTTTTCATAGTGTTTGGACTCATTGTCCCCAAAGGCGCTGGACGCGAGTCTGATTTATGATAACCTTTTAAGTTAGAGGTGGCGTGATTCGCGCCATAATCGCGCAATTTAGTCAGTTCTGACGGGATTTTATGACTAACGGTACTTCACATCGCGTCCTGGTCGTCGAGGATAACGACTTTGTCCGCATGCAGATCGTCCGCTTCCTGACCGACGCCGGTCACGAATGCATCGAGGCGGCAACTGCCGATCAGGGGATTGAGCAGATGACTCCCGAAATCGAGGTTGTGATCGTCGATGTGCGCATGGAGCCGGCTGACGGTTTTGAATTCATTTCCGCGATGCGCGCGCGTGGCCATCAGCAGCCGGTGATCCTGGTGACCGGCGACCAGAACCCCGATATTCTTGAAAAATCGTCGCGCTTCAAGGTTGCGACGATCCTGATGAAACCGGTCCAGAAGGACCGCCTGCTGGCGATGGTGTCCCGCGCCATCGTGCAACGACAAAGGACTTCATGAAGAATATCATGCTGCCGCATCATCCTGTATCGCGCGTCATCGCTTTGGCGCTCGCGCTTCTGTGCGGCGGGCTGATCGCCTCCTGTGCGCCGATGAAGGCTGCCGATCCGCGCAGCGTGGATATTCCTGCGCCCAACGTGCCCGAAGTGCGGCGCAAGGCTTTGAACGAAGCGCCCGACGCCGTGATGATCGTGCCGCTGGGCAAGGATGTTCTTGTTCCGCTGATGGACGAGGGCGACCCGCTGCCGACCCGCGAAGTCGGCCCGTTCGAATTGCGTAATGAAAATCTGGCGGGCGCTCTGCAACTGATCCTTGCCGATTACGATATCCCGCTCGCGTTTGAGACGGAGCAGGGGATGACTGCCGGCGTGACCGTATCGAATCTGAAGGGCCCGCTGGACAAGGTCATTGAAAAGGTCTGTTCGCTGGCCGACCTGTACTGTTTGTATGACGACGGCATCCTGACCGTGAAGGAAAACCAGACCTTCACCGTGTCTCTGCCGCCGCTGCCCGCTGAAACCAGCTATGACTCCATCGTCTCGGGCCTCAAGGCGTTTACCGGCGTTGACGGCACGGTGGATACAACGACACGTACGATGATTTATACGGCAACCGAACGGACCGCCGGCCGCGCCAAGCAGTATTTCGACCGCCTGCGTAAATCGACGGCGATGATCGTATACGAAACCTATATCTGGGAGGTCGGCCTTGACGGCGGCAATTCCGCCGGTATCCGCTGGAGCCAGCTGGGCGAAAAACTGGGCGCCTTTAACCTGGGCTTCCGCATCGACCAGCAGTCCTCCGTGCTTTCCGATCTGGGGACGCCGATTTCAATCGGCCTGCCGACCAAGGGCGCGGTCGATCTGACCACCGGCGATATCCTGCGCTTCATTTCTTCGCAGGGTGCTGTGAAAACCATTTCGCAACCGCAGCTTACGGTGATCTCCGGCTCCGAAGCCACCATGCGCGTGGCTGAAACCGAGGCGTATATCGAATCGCTGACCCGTACGCAGAACACCAACAATAATTCCGAAACCGTGTCCACCACGACCGGCCAGGTGGATACCGGCTTCGAGCTGACCATCGGCTCCAGCTGGGATAACGGCACCGTATACGGCAATGTCAGTATCAGCCTGCAGCAATTGCTGGAATTCCAGGATTTCCCGGCCGGTGAATCCACGTTGCGCCTGCCCAAAACCGCCGAACGCGAAGTCAAAACGCAGGTGCGTGTGCGCCCGGGCGATTCCGTGCTGATCGCAGGCCTGGTGCGTGAGCGGCAGCAATTTGATAAATCGGGTATCGGCGCCGGCATGGCACCGAACATTCCGTTCTCGCGTACCGGCACGACGCAGAATACGGAACTTGTGTTCCTCCTGCGTCCCCGCGTGATTGTTTACAAACCGATCGAGGAAATCGAGGCCGAGCGCCGCCATCTGGCGCTGCAGGGCGGGAT
>Ga0206107_1000627_pt1 | contig 12779 bp, 7 predicted proteins | sample 2B0metagenome_FD_148652 | JGI IMG/M metagenome (GOLD analysis project Ga0206107, IMG submission 148652) | Enriched microbial communities from leaf-cutter ant dump, University of Wisconsin, Madison, United States - 2B0 | ecosystem: Environmental > Terrestrial > Nest > Insects nest > Nest dump...
GACAGGTGTTGCACTTCACTGCAGACAAGGAACAGGTTCTGCTGCTGCGTGGCTCGCGTCTGCCCCAGGCATCCGGTGGCGGTGGAGTGGTGGTATTCGATGACATTACCAGCCTGCTGCAAGTCCAGCGTACCGTGGCATGGGGAGAAGTGGCACGGCGCCTGGCGCACGAAATCAAAAACCCGCTCACTCCCATCCAGTTATCTGCCGAACGCCTGCAGCACAAGCTGGTCAGCAAACTTGACGAACCGGATGCAAAAATACTGAAACGTTCTACCGAAACGATCGTCAGCCAGGTCGAAGCACTGAAAAGAATGGTGAATGAATTCCGGGAATACGCACGTGTACCCGAGCTTGAACTGTGCCAGGTGGATATCAATCGTCTGGTGCGGGAAGTGTTGGCACTTTACCAGACGAGTGACAATACCGAGAATGAATCACCACAACCTCCCATCGCCCTGGAACTGGCGGGAGAAATTTCCCCTGTTCGGGGAGATCCGGCAAGATTACGGCAGATCATACATAACCTGTTACAGAATGCGCAGGATGCGCTGACCGGCATGGAAGATGGCAGAATCACCGTACAGACCCGATCCGTGAACAACAGTATCGAGCTCAGTGTGATCGACAACGGCAAGGGATTCCCGGAACAAGTCAAAGCACATGCCTTTGAACCTTATGTCACGACCAAGCCAAGAGGAACCGGTCTGGGGTTGCCAATCGTCAAAAAAATTGTGGATGAGCATGCTGGTACGATCAAAATACAAAACATCCAGCCTCATGGCGCTCAGATTTCAATTACCCTGCCTGCTTTACCCTGCAGTACCCCGCAGTCTTCAACCAAAGCTGCCTGAACCTGAAGGCCGGATTGATCGATTCCAGATGTGGGACAAATCAAATCAATTGGACGGGTACAGCTACAAAATTTTGCACACAGAAAACATGCAGGGCACAATGACTGAATTAACTATTCTGCCAGAAATACCCGATAACAGAACTGGGGGATCTCAAACGACGCAAGTCTCAGGGTAACGCTCCGGGCTGAAATGCTGAAAACTCACACTGCGGTTATAGAAAAAGGACAAGGATCACATGGCCAATAACACGATTCTCGTTGTAGATGATGAGCTGGGAATACGCGAGCTGTTATCTGAGATACTGGGAGATGAAGGCTATAACGTTGCACTGGCGGAAAATGCAGAACAGGCAAGAAACTATCGCAGCCAGACCCGCCCCGATCTGGTGCTGCTGGATATCTGGATGCCGGATACGGATGGCATTACACTGCTGAAAGACTGGGCAAACAACGGCCTCCTGACCATGCCGGTCGTCATGATGTCGGGACATGGTACGATCGATACGGCAGTAGAAGCCACACGCGTTGGTGCAGTCGGCTATCTGGAAAAACCGATCCCACTGCAGAAACTGCTGAATACCGTCGGGCAGGTCATGCGTGGTGGCAAGCAGCACAAATTTTCCCCCGCCCTTTCCCTGTCAAATCTGGGGCACAGCGGACTAATCACAGAACTCAGAAAAAAACTCGAACAGGTAGAGAATCTCAAAATCCCTATCTTGCTGACGGGAGAACCTGGTGTCGGTGTAGAACACTGCGCACGATTCCTGCATCGTCCCAACACAGCCTGGGTAGTACCGGAGTCCTACTCATTCCTCGCTGAAAGCCCCCTTACTCAACTGGAACAGGCAAAAGGAGGATTGCTTTTCCTCGGAGAAGTCGGAGATCTGAGTAAGCTCGAACAGAAAGGCTTGCTGTTGCTGCTCGGCAAACTGGAACAATACGGCGTTCGGCTGGTGTGTGCCACGATACGTCCTTTGGCAGAGCTCACAGCACAGGGCACATATCATCCCAGGTTATTTGAGATATTGAGCAACCTCTGTATTACTGTTCCACCCTTGCGGGCCCATCGTGAAGATGTACCGGAAATGGCCAATCAGCTGCTCTCAGGCTGGATCGAATCAGGAGAAATACCCCTCATGCACTTCAGCACAGCGTCACTGAATGCTCTGCGCAATTATGACTGGCCAGGAAATCTCGCACAATTGACCAGCATCGTGCATTCGCTCGCACTGACCTGCACCGGCGATGAAATTTCCGTCGATGCTGTGCAGCAAGCCCTGACTTTCTCCTCACGGGAAGCGGTTTCCGTTGTTTCAGACATTCCGCTCAACATATCGCTGCGTGAAGCACGAGACATCTTTGAGAAAAATTATTTTGAAAAGCTGATCGAGCAGGAAGGGGGCAATATGACTCGTGTCGCTGAACGAGCCGGCCTGGAACGCACCCATCTTTACCGGAAGATCAAAACACTCGGTATCAAGCCGCGCAGCCAGAACTATTAGCGAAAACAGATCTGTTATCGGCCAGCACGTACGCCAATAATCTTCTTCCCATACCCGAAATATAGTTGCAGGTCGCGGTTATGACGCGCTGCTTTACAATAAATAGGGCGATCAGTATAATTGCCGACTTGTTTTGCTTGGGGGTATAGCTCAGCTGGGAGAGCGCTTGCATGGCATGCAAGAGGTCAGCGGTTCGATCCCGCTTATCTCCACCAGCTATTTGCCTTACCTGTCAATCTTGGTCCCCATCGTCTAGAGGCCTAGGACACCACCCTTTCACGGTGGGTACAGGGGTTCGAATCCCCTTGGGGACGCCATCACTACTCTGGCGTCAGTAGTATATTTGCAAAATCTGCCTGATACACCCTGCCAGGTGGCCGCAAGTCGGACTCCTCATTGCTATCCATGTCCGTTATGTCATTCAGTCTGTATTCTCCACCAATCACGGCTGGTAACTGACTGATCGATCAGGAGAAAAGACGCTGCGCCCGGATAAAATCGATTATCTGTCGGTTTAGTTGACTTTCCAGACAGTTGAACACTTGCAGTTCGTTCATCGATCTCAACCAGGTCAGTTGACGTTTAGCCAGTTGTCTGGTCGCAAAAACACCCGTTTCCTGCATTCTGGCAAAGCTGATTTCATTGTCCAGGTACATGCAAACCTGGCGATAACCCACACACCGCATCGAAGGCATGTCACCGTTAATATGGAACCGCTCACGGATCATGCGTACTTCATCGATCAAACCGGCTTCCAGCATGGCTGCGAATCGTTGACTGATACGGTCATGTAACACACTGCGATCGCCCGGAAGCAGCGCGATATTGAAAACACGAAATGGAAAATCGGCATTTTGCTGCTGCTCCAGCATTTCCGACATGGGCTTGCCGGTCAGATGGCAGACTTCCAGCGCACGCTGTATTCGCTGACTGTCATTCGGCTGGATACGACCCGCCGTTACCGGGTCGAGTTGGCTCAAAACAGCATGCATGGCAGGCCACCCCTTCTCGGCGGCCTGTTGCTCCAGCGCCCTACGCACATTATCATCCGCTGGAGGCAATGCAGCGAGCCCCTGTCGTAACACCCTGAAATAAAGCATGGTGCCTCCGACCAGTAACGGAACCCTGCCACGCGCCGTAATCCCGCGCATCACCGACAAAGCATCCTCCCTGAAACGTGCAGCGGAGTAGCTTTCATCAGGGTCGATCAAATCGATCAGGTGGTGAGGAATTTCCGACAGTATCAGTTTGTCCGGCTTGGCACTGCCGATATCCATAAACCGGTAAACCTGGGCTGAGTCGACCCCAATGATCTCCACCGGAAAACGTCGCGCAATCTCCAGAGCCATAGCAGATTTTCCACTGGCGGTAGGCCCCATCAGGAAAATCGCTGGCGGGGATTCAATATCGGGAAGGTTCACAGCCAACTGTTATCAGTTACAATAAAAAAGGCAGGCGACCGGTTTTTAAACCAATTCCTGATAAACGGTTTCGACCGTCATCTGCCAAGCTTTCCAAACGGCAGTAAAAGCAGCGGAAACGGTGCAGGAACTGCCTGTCATCCATCGGGAGAACACTTGAAAATACTTGCCATTCTACTTCTGCTATCCATCCTCTACAGCCTGGGCTCTGCACTTTATTTTATGATCAAGGATAAAGGCGACAGCACACGCATGGTCAAATCGCTTACTATCCGGGTCACGCTTTCACTGGTGCTGTTCATGCTCATGATGTTATGGGTTTACATCGAATATATTCACGGCAATTAAAATAAGCTGAATTTATGCAGTCCGGGTTGGCAACCCCGCCCGGGGCACAGCATGACCCGGACCTGCCATCAGTAAACCACTTCCACCTTGTCACGACCGAGGACATCCATAAGCGACTCGATCAGCCCTTCATGTAAATGAACACGCCAGCGACTGCTCAAATCAATTTCACAACTACCTACCCGGTTACGAAAATCAATCGATACCGCGCAACCTGACGAAGGAATGACATTATTCACTCCATTTTCCGGCAGATAGGCAACCAGTAACTCTTTCAGTCGCGCGGGCGTGAGAAGCCCGGAATCATCGATCGTGATTTTCAGTTTTCTGGCATGCATCGAACGAACAGTGACGTAATCATAAATCTCCTTCGCCACGATACGCCGATCAGCATTTTCCCCGTTGCCATGGCTGACCAGGGCTCTGACGGCCAGCAACTGATCTGCCTTCATGAAGTGTGAACCCGTGCTCAGCAAATCACTGTAGACCACGACCTCGACCCTTGCCAGCCCGTCATCCAACGTAACAATAGCCATCTTCCCACGCCGGGACATTTGTGTCCGTATGGCATAGATCACACCGGCGATGAGCTGCGGTTCACGTCCGGGAACGATACGGCTGAGGCGCGCCGGGATGAAGCGGCTCAGCTCCCTGGCATAGCTGTCGTAAGGATGGCCGCTCAGATAAAATCCCAGCGCCATTTTTTCATTCTGCAGCTTCTCCTTCTCTGGCCATTGTGCAACACCCATAACTGCAGGCGGCTGAATCAGATCTGTATTTTCATCGAACAAGCTCACCTGACTGGCAGCCAGGCAGCATTGCTCGGCATACTCCATGGCATTGCCCACAGATTCAAGGAGTGCTGCGCGATTGGTTTCAACGGAATCAAATGCACCCGCACGAATGAGTGCCTCGATGGTACGGCGATTGACGATACGCCGGTCGACGCGCCGGCAGAAATCGAACAGACCGGTAAACGCGCCGTCCTGCTCCCTGACCTGTACGATAGCCGAGATAGCCGCCTCTCCCGACCCCTTTACAGCGCCCAGACCATAGCGGATGGTTTTATGATCCACCGGAACGAAGTAATACCCGGATTCATTGATATCCGGCGGCAGGATGGCAGTCCCATTCAGCTTGCAGTCCTCATAAAATACATTCACCTTGTCCGTATCATCCATATCCGATGACATACAGGCAGCCATGAACTCCGCCGGATAATGTGTCTTGAGATAGGCCGTCTGGTAAGCAATCAGCGCATACGCAGCTGCATGGGATTTATTGAAACCGTACCCAGCAAATTTTTCCATCAGGCCAAACAGCGTCACGGCATCCGCTTCGGCCATTCCGTTTTTGATTGCACCTTCGACGAACACCGCACGTTGCTGTGCCATTTCTTCCACTTTCTTTTTACCCATGGCACGCCGCAGCAGGTCAGCCCCGCCCAGGCTGTAACCACCGATTACCTGAGCAATCTGCATCACTTGCTCCTGATAAATCATGATGCCATAGGTAGGTCCAAGGATCGGCTGCAGACGCGGATCCAGATAATCCACTCGCTTACCATGCTTACGCTCGATGAAGTCAGGTATCAGATCCATCGGCCCCGGCCGGTAAAGTGCCACCAGCGCGATCAGATCTTCAAACCGATCCGGTCTTGCCCGCTGCAGCAGATCTTTCATCCCACGTGATTCAAACTGAAAAATCCCGACAGTATTGCCCTTCGCCATCAAAGAAAATGTGGCTGCATCCTCAAGTGAAATATTCTCCAGTGAAAAATGACTTTCTTCGGCAGGTTGTGCATCCGGTTCAACCACCGCCAGCCCGGGTGATGCAACCCGATACTGCCGGATATCGGCAACTGCCCGATCAAGAATGGTCAATGTCCGCAACCCGAGGAAGTCAAACTTCACCAGGCCGACTTTCTCGACATCATCCTTGTCATACTGGCTGACGACCGCGTCTCCCGAATCAGCACAGTAAACCGGACAGAAATCGGTGATCTTCCCCGGTGCAATCAGCACCCCCCCCGCGTGCATTCCCACGTTACGCGTCAATCCTTCCAGTCGTTCCGCCAGTTCCAGCAGATTACGCACATCTTCCTCTTCCTCTGCACGCTGATTGAGCAATGGCTCGATTTCACGCGCCTTACGCAAGGTCATACCCAATTCGAACGGCACCAGCTTGGCCAGCTGATCGACAAAGTTATATGGCAGATCGAGCACTCGTCCGACATCACGCACTACCGCCTTGGCAGCCATGGTACCGAATGTCGCAATCTGCGCCACACTCTCCGCGCCGTAACGGTCACGCACGTATTCGATCACCTGCTCACGCCGGTCCTGGCAAAAATCGATATCGAAATCCGGCATGGAAACGCGCTCCGGATTCAGGAATCGTTCGAACAGCAAATCATAAAGCAGCGGATCCAGATCAGTAATCCCCAGAGAATAAGCCACCAGTGATCCTGCTCCGGAACCGCGTCCCGGCCCGACCGGCACATCATGCTGCTTGGCCCAGCCGATAAAGTCGGCCACAATCAGAAAATAACCGGCAAACCCCATCTGGATGATGGTTTCCACTTCAAAATCCAACCGTATCTGATAGATTGGCCGCCTTTCATCACGTTGCGGCACCTGCGGGAACGATTGCAGCAGACGTGCTTCGAGCCCTGTCTGAGCCTGCTCACGCAGATACTGTTCGACACTAATTCCAGCAGGGGTCGGAAAGTCCGGTAATCGGTTGACCCCCAGTTCCAGCATCAACGAACAACGTCTGGCAATCTCCACACTGTTGGCCAGTGCTTCCGGCACATCGCGGAACAGTTCACTCATTTCTGCCGGTGTTTTGAAGTATTGCTGCTCGGTAAATTCCTTAGGGCGCCGGCGATCTCCCAGTACATATCCCTGCGCGATGCATACACGTGCTTCATGTGCCCTGAAATCCTCCGGCCGCATGAACTGTACCGGATGAGTCGCCACGACCGGTAATTTCAGGCGGGAAGCCAGATCCAGCAGGGCATATCCTGCTGTTTCCTCATCAGGCCGGCCACAGCGCTGAATTTCCAGATAAAACCTTCCAGGGAACAAATCCGCCCAATGCTGCGCAGCCGTTACTGCAGCAGGCAGATCAGCCAGCAACAACTGCTCGACCTCTCCCTGCCCTCCTCCGGACAACGCAATCAACCCTTCTGTACCCAACTCCTCTTCCCGGAACCAGCTTTTTTTCAGCTCGGCACGACCACGACACATGTTCTCGCGATAAGCACGAGACAGCAGGCGACTCAGAAGCAGATAACCGGAAAAAGACTGACACAGCAGCAGCAAACGAAAAGGCCGATCAGCATCGTTTTCATTCGTGATCCAGACATCGCAGCCGGCAATCGGCTTGATCCCGGCCTTGAAAGCGCACTGATAAAATTTGACCAGACCGAAGAGATTGGAAAGATCCGTCAATGCCAGCGCAGGCATGCCGACATCGCGCGCTTTTGCAACCGCTTCTTCAACCCGCACGATACTGTCCACGACAGAGTACTCGCTGTGCAACCGCAAATGGATGAAAACAGGGTCAATCGGCATGGTGATACAATGGCAACATTCACTGAAATTTTGAAAAACAACCGGATAGCGAAGGAAAGAGCTGAAGCAGCTTTATTTCCTCAGCCCATTTGCTTCATTTTACATCATGCTGAAAGCCCCTGAATTACTCCTGCCCGCCGGCTCTCTGGAAAAAATGCGTGCTGCCTACGCTTTCGGAGCAGATGCGGTCTATGCCGGCCAACCGCGTTACTCGCTGCGCGCCCGTAATAATGAATTCACACTGCCACAACTGCAGGCAGGTATCACTGAAGCGCATCAGCTCGGCAAGAAATTTTTTGTGGCGAGCAACCTGATGCCACACAACAGCAAGGTCAAGACCTACCTGCGTGATATGACACCTGTCATCGAACTGCAGCCCGATGCACTGATCATGGCCGACCCCGGTCTCATCATGATGGTGCGGGAAACATGGCCGGATGTGCCAATTCACCTGTCTGTCCAGGCCAATACCGTCAACTATGCCGCTGTCAAATTCTGGCAATCACTCGGCCTGACGCGTGTCATCCTGTCGCGTGAACTGTCACTGGAAGAAATCGGCGAGATCCGCACACTCTGCCCGGATATGGAACTCGAAGTATTCGTGCATGGCGCCTTATGTATCGCCTACTCCGGGCGATGCCTGCTGTCCGGCTATTTCAACCACCGCGACCCTAATCAGGGCACCTGCACCAATTCCTGTCGCTGGGATTACAAAGTCAAGGCAGCTGAAGAAAATGCAAGCGGCGATATCGAATTGCCGCAAAAAATCGACTTCGATTTCAATGAAGCGCTTCAATCGACTGAATCCATCTCTTTCAGCAACACCGCCATACAACGTCATCCTGCAGCCGATCAGGTCTACCTGATCGAAGAAAGCCAGCGACCGGGGCAACTGATGCCCGTGATGGAAGATGAACATGGCACCTACATCATGAATTCGAAGGACTTGCGCGCTGTCGAGCATGTCGCGCACCTGACTGAAATCGGTATCGATTCGCTCAAGGTCGAAGGGCGAACCAAGTCGGCTTACTATGTCGCACGCACTGCACAGGTTTATCGTCAGGCGATCGATGACGCCGTCCATCAGCGCCCATTCGATCCGACACTGTTAAGCCAGCTGGAAGGCCTGGCCAACCGGGGGTATACCGATGGTTTCTACCAGCGCCATCACAGCCAGGAAACACAGAATTATCTGCGTGGCCATTCTGAATCCTCTCGCAGCCAGTACGTGGGTGATATCGAACATGTGGATGCCACCACCGGCATGGCCGAAATCCTGGTCAAGAACCGCTTCCAGATCGGTGATCGTCTGGAAATCGTCCACCCTTCCGGCAATCGCGTCATCCGGCTCGAACAAATGCAGGATCTCGATGGTAATATGGTCAGCATTGCGCCCGGCAGCGGTTACCGTGTCAGAATTCCGCTGAGCGAAGATATCGAAAAAGCATTCGTTGCCAGATTTTTATAAAAATCCGGCAAATTAATAAATAAAAGTACACCTATTTATACGACCGGAACAGCAGGATATGGTTAGCATGTAAGAATTTGCCATGGACAAAATGTTGGAACCGCCTTTGGTAGTCGACTTGGATGGGACACTTACTCTCACAGACACCTTGATGGAATCTGTTATCAAGGTAATCAAGCAGTCACCTATAAATTTACTGAAGCTTCCTTTCTGGCTTTTACATGGCCGAGCTGGTTTCAAAGAAAAGATCGCAATTCAGGTCAGCATTACAGCAGAATTACTTCCCTACCATGAACCGTTACTGGATTACTTACGCAAAGAAAAAGCTAAAGGGCGTCGAATTATCCTAGCAACTGCAGCTCATCAATCAATTGCCAAAGCTGTTGCTAATCATACCGGCGTGTTTGACCAAGTACTTGCCACAGAAGAAAATCACAATCTAAAGGGTATAACGAAATTACAAGCTATCCAGGAAAATGTAGGAAACAACTTCATTTATGCGGGTGATAGCCGGGCTGATATCCCCATATGGAAAGCAGCCAATGCTGCTATTTTGGTAAACGTTTCGCAGAATACAGAAAAGATAGTCAAGCAACATATCCCGATTGAATATCAACTTCGGGAAAATAACGCCAGTTTTACGCTATGGTTGCGCGCTATGCGTATTCATCAGTGGCTAAAAAATCTGCTGCTGTTTGTACCTCTATTGACGGCTTTCTCTTTCTTCGATATCAATAAACTGATATCTATGGCTGTGGCTTTCCTGGCTTTTTCCCTGGCGGCTTCAGCTACATATATCGGTAATGATATCTGGGATTTGGAAAATGATCGCGCACACCTCAGAAAACGACTTCGACCATTCGCCAGTGGTCATTTATCCATATTCAAGGGGCTTGTAGCATCAGCTTTTTTGTTATTTGCGGCATTCATCCTGGCACTCATGGTATCCAACGGATTCGCCCTGATGCTGCTGCTCTATCTGGCACTGACCAGTATCTATAGCTTGGTGCTCAAGGAATACATGTTAATTGACGTGTTGATGCTCTCACTGCTTTATACTCTTAGGATTCTGGCCGGATCAGTTGCAATAGATGTCTTAACCAGTTCCTGGCTTCTCGCCTTTTCAGTTTTCATATTCCTGAGTCTAGCGCTTGTAAAACGTTGTGCAGAATTAATTTCACTTGAGCAGAACGGAATTACCGCCACCCGGGGCCGAGACTATCGAGTAACTGATTTAGCTGTGCTATGGCCATTAGGTGTAGGAGCAGCACTTTCATCAGTAGTGGTATTCGGGTTGTTCATTAATGCACCAGAAACTCAGAATCTCTACAAAACTCCTCACCTGCTTTGGCTGGTGGCCATCGGGTTAATTTACTGGTTGGCACGCCTTTGGATAAAAACCTCCCGCGGCGAGATGCATGATGATCCCGTGATCTATGCTGCCAAAGATAGAGGTAGCCGTATGACGGTGATTTGTATAGTAGTCGTCATGTTGGCTGCACATTTCCTGGCAGTGAGCACTCCGCTATGAAAACTTTCTTTATTGCAGTCTTGAGTATCATGCTTTCCGTAGCCGCACAGTTCTCCCTAAAAGCTGGAATGTCGAGTGATAGTGTAAGAACTCTTCTCGCCCAACCATATTCATTCCGAACTTTCTATATCCTTCTGGACAAATATGTTCTCACAGGATTTTTGCTTTACGGCCTGGGTGCTGTTATCTGGCTTGGTGTACTTTCCAAGTGGGATGTGAGCAAAGCCTATCCGTTAGTAGGGTTGGGTTTTGTCTTTACTGTCATTGTGGGTTATCTGTTGGGTGAACAGATATCACCCCTTCGGATGGCTGGCGTTATATTAATTTGTGCAGGGGTATTTCTGGTAGGAGAAAGTTGATGACTCAGAGAATAGCAAAACTATTTGAGGGAGATCAGCTATGGCTGGTTTTGATCCTATGTGCTGGTTTTCTTCTAAGGATAGCTGCCATACTCAGCCTTAATCATGAATCCAATAGAGGTGACGAATCCGCCTACATAAGCATGGCACTTAACCTGATAAACGGGGATGGGATTAAAGATAATATGGGTAATCACGCGATGTATAACGTTGGTTACCCTTTGTTTATTTTAGCTCCTGTATTTTTCCTTTTTGGTGAAAATATTTTTGCTGCACGTATCTGTAATGTGCTCTTAGGGGGAATAGCAATCATCCTCTGCTACCTGGTTGCTAAAGAAGCAGGCGCTGGAAAAATTGGACGGCTCACAGCGGCAGGAATCCTGGCACTATATTTGCCAACAGGAGTATACGCAGTTTACATTTTAAAAGAAAACTTAATGACCCCGCTTATGTTGGGAGTCATTTGGTGCACCCTACGATTAGCGCATCAACCCTCGAAAAAAACGGCAGCAGGATGTGGGATATTATTCGGTCTGCTAGCTCTAACAGGAAATGCAGCATTATCTCTGGCTGCTGCCGTCATTTTGGCATTGATTTTAGCTCCTGCAACAACATTCAGAAAAGCTACTTTTATGGTACTCATTTTCGCCGTAGCTATTGTAATTTCTGCACCATGGATGATAAGGAATACATTTGTCATCGGCTCACCAGTTATGAATACGAATGGCGGCTTTAATCTCTATCTCGGCAATAATCCTGCAGCTACAGGATATTTTGTTTCCATAGCAGATACGCCTCGCGGTTCTACTTGGGGAGCCTTACGAAAAACTGGTGAAGTTCAGGCTTCTGAAACTTTGAAACAAGAGGCTATTGCCTGGATAAAAGATCACCCGGTTGATTTTTTAACTTTAGCTGTAAAGAAAGGGGCTTATTTCTGGACTCCACCAGTTCATGAAGGGAAAGGGGAGCAGTCATCAAGTGAAAAGATTATCCGTATTCTTTGGCTCATTCAATTTATTGCCATAGTTATAGCAGCATTGACCACTTTATTGATCAAAGAGCTTCGAAAGAAACAGCTTTTGATTTTATGGCTAACAATTTGCAGCTATACAGCTGTACATATGCTGTTTTATGTAATATTTCGCTACCGCGAGCCTATTATGCCAATAATGATGATAATGGCAGCATTAACAATCGAATTTTTATTTTTGAAAAGATTATCATCAACGAAATATCTGTCGCAATAGATACTGCACGTGCAGGAATACCTGTAATCTGACTGAAATCCCATTACAATTGCTGCATGCAACGCAGCAAAACGCCAACCACAAAAAATTCTGATACCGGGTCGATACCAGGTAACATCATCCTGATCGGTATGATGGGCTCTGGTAAAACCACGGTGGGCAAGTTACTGGCAAATCTCGTCGGCAAAACTTTCATCGATATCGATCATGAAATCCAGCGACGCACAGGCGTCGGCATACCCGTGATCTTCGAAATAGAAGGAGAAGCCGGTTTTCGCAAACGTGAAAGCGAAGTACTGCGGGATATCATCAGGCAGCAGAACATCGTACTGGCTACCGGAGGGGGAGCAATATTACACCCCGATAATCGTGCCCTGTTGCGGCAGCATGGTACGGTGGTTTATCTGTGTGCACCCGTCACGGAATTGCGCCGCCGCACTTATCTGGATAAAAACCGGCCGCTGCTGCA
>Ga0206107_1000629_pt1 | contig 12699 bp, 10 predicted proteins | sample 2B0metagenome_FD_148652 | JGI IMG/M metagenome (GOLD analysis project Ga0206107, IMG submission 148652) | Enriched microbial communities from leaf-cutter ant dump, University of Wisconsin, Madison, United States - 2B0 | ecosystem: Environmental > Terrestrial > Nest > Insects nest > Nest dump...
TGTTCGCGGCCGCTGCTCTGCTGGTGACGATCGCTGGATGCGCCACAGTCACCACCAGTGCGGCACGTACAGCCCGTAACGTGTCCGTGCTGGCGCCGCTGGCCGCGATTTCCGCGACACTACCGGCCACCTACACAGCCACCGACATCTCCGCATTCCACGACTGGGCGGCCACCACCAGCGGCCTGACCGATATGGCGGTCTCAGCCGCAACACGTATCGGTGACCGGCACCTCATCTCGGTCACCACCATGCTGCTACAGCAGGTGCAGGCGCTGGGACGCTGCGCAACACTGCCTGCAGCGAAAGCGCAGCGGGCACGTGTGGCAGCTGCGCTGATTGCGGCGGAAAAAGCCGCCGGCGCGTGGACAGCAGCGGCTGCACAGTCGTCCTGACACCGGTCATAGTCAGCCGCGTCCGCTGTGGCCTGCGGGCACACTCAGCTGACGCCACAATTGGGTACCGTTAATGCTGCCGCGCCAACAGTAGGCGGGGAGCGTGTGCTCACCGAAACGATATGTTCTCTATTCACCTTGACATGCATCCACTCACACAGACGAGGGGACGGTGATGAACCCCACCACAGGAACGTCCAGTTTGTTGGCGTTCAGTTCCATGATTATCCCGCTGGGAATCCTGGGCATTCTGATGTGCTCGAAACTTTTTCGAGCCGGCGCTTCACGTGAATGCGCCCGAACGAAAAAGGCGGTCAGTCGAACGTTCACCCACACCCGTGAACCGGGCAACCCGGCAACTGCTGAAGATTCCGCATCCCAGGACACCAGCAGTGCCGGATCCGACGATTCCGCTACAGAAGCTTTGCATAACGCATTAGCCTTATGTTTCACCCACGATCCGCATGAGGGGTCCGCGCCGCGTTAAGCGCTGGACCCGTTGTGACAGCAGTCATTACACGGCCCTTCCCGTATCCACCATCTGCACGCCTCATACAGGTGCAGCACCGGTGGCGGGAGGGGCCGTGATCGTGTCTGCGGGTGTTCCCGTCGACGTGCGCTGTGAACGCGGCACTGGTCGCAGGCCAGCCTGCGGGAGCGCCCGGGCGGTGTCACCCCTTGGACAGCGGCGATGGCGGGCGCACCGTCGACAGGTGTGTCGGACACGATCGAAACCGGGAACACCTTAGGTGAGCTATTCAGCGACGACACCGTCGACGAATACGGGTACGCCGACGATGCTGAAGTTTTAGAGTCAATTGCTGCAGTTGCAGCGGAGAACAATCCGGTTCTGGGGTCATTGTCGGCGTTGGAACGGGCAATGAGCGCGTACCCGATCCTTGACACGGCTGCCCAGTTCGATCAGCTGCAACACTATCGGGATGGGCGGCGGGCGCAGGAGATCTTGAAAGCTGCAGCTCCGATGAGTTCAATGGACCGGCATAGTCTGCAAGCTGCTGTGTACCGGGGAGAGAATGCCGCCAATGCGCTTTTGGGGTGCGTGTTCAAACTTGTCGTCCAGATCGCCCGGGAGCAGGCAACCCGCAGGTACGGCCGCTCCCGCGGGATGGTGATGCTGGAAGATCTTGTCGCGGAAGCCAACGCTGCGCTGACCAAAGCGTTAGACACCTACGATCCAGCAAAATGCCCTACCTGGAGCCTGTACGCCGGGAAAACCATTCGAGACACCATCCGCAACAAACTCGCGGAAAAAACTGAGACGTCCGCCAAAATGCCGTCCTCCTGGTGGCGGCTGCAACGAATCGCGGTACCGATAGCCGCGGAATTGGCTGAACAGCTTGACCGGGAACCAACAGTGGAAGAGATGCAGGACGCGTTGCACTCTCGTGCGATGCAGTGGGCCGGTGAACGGCTCACCGACGCCCAACGGCAGCTGCCTCAGCCGCAGCAGGTTGCGATCTGTAAGGCTCGCCTGGTCAAACAAGGTATGGACGCGGCAATCAAAAACTATGCCCAAATGCGGCAGATGACCGCGCCGACCGCGAGCTTGAACTCTGCACTGTCCTCCGATTCCGACCGGACTCGCGGGGACCTCATCGCTGACGATTCCCACGCTGATACCTCCACATTCTTCGCCGACGATGTTGAACGTGCTGAAGCGCATCGTGATCTGATGGCGGCGCTGGACACTCTCGGGGAACGGGAAAAGCAGATTGTGCTCTACCGGTTCGGTTTCGTCGACGACAGCGACTGGCATTACACGAGGCTGGCGCCCATGTTTGGGGTGTCACCGGAACGGATCCGCCAAATCGAACACCGGGTACTGGCCCGGCTGCAGAGTCCAGAGTTCACGCATTTGGCCGCCCACATCTATGACCTGGATACATCAGCTGCTGCCGGGCCCGACGGCAGCAGCGACCCTGCCGGTTACGGTGAACCCGTTCAAGGTTCACGGCAGCCACGAGGACCGTAAGCATCGACCGCGGTACGTCACCGTCACCGGTGAACCGCCCCCTGCAGGGGTCGGTGGTGGTGACGGTTCGTTCTGATCATTTCCCGGCGGGTAACGTGTGTGCATCGTGGGCGGTTGAGGGGCACTGTTCTCACATGTTCACCGGCGGTCGCTGCCGGCGGTGAACATGTGAGGAGAGTGAGCGGTGAATACCCTCGATTTTTCTGGTGTGCGTAACGTCAACGATTTGATGGATGTCTGCGGAACACATAACAATCTGGCTGGCCTGCTGGAGGCGCTCGGCTCGTTTCAGCGCAGCGGGTTCCTTGCCCGCCGGGCGCGTATGGCGTACCCGGCCGCGTTCTCGACACTGACTGATGACGCGTTGTCGGATGCGAACGCGTACTGGAACAACGAACTGGCATGCGCTACCGAACTGGCCGGCGCGATCGATGCGCAGAGGACTCTGGCCGGGCTCATGGTTAAGCGGGAGCAGTACAAGGCTCGAACAACAGTGCGTGGTAACTATCTCGCCGGGGGTGTAAAACTGCCCGCTGCTGGTGTCATCAATGAAGAAGCCGAAACTGTTACAGCCGTCACCGAGGCGCAAGACCAGGCACTGATCCTTGATGTCGCCTACGCCAGCATCAAAGGGTATATCCAAGCGTGCGCTGGGGTGGTCGCCGGAATCAGTCGTGAAATCTCCTTCCGCCAAGACCACCTGCGTGCTGGGGTACGTGGTTAGCGGCCGGGGTCTGCGTGCATTCTGCGGAAGGTGCGCCGGCGGGTCCGCTGTTTGCTGATGTGACGTCGCTGACCCCCGGCACGTTTCTGTGTGGTGACGGGGTGGGTGTCACGGTCAGCTGCAGGTGGATGTAGGCAACGACTGCACCCGCGGGGCGCGGTGTATCAGCGTGTGTCTTGATGTGACCTGTTGTCCGGTAGCGCGATTGTGGTAGCCGGTGGTGATACCCGCCCGATTGGTGGTGATGCCGTCAGTGTGCTGTGCCTGTCAGCTGCCTGGGGTCGGTAACGCCTCAGCAGCATTCGGGGTGGGTAGGGCGCCGTTTTACCCGTTGAGGTTTGATGGTGTGGCTGGTTGGCTGCTGCATCGTTACGGAAGCGAGTCGGGGTCGGGTGCGCAAGCAGCTAGTGTCTTCCTGTCGAGGGCTGTTATGGCGGTCAGGTCGTCGATTGTGTCGGGAGAATGCAGCACCACCACATGTTCAGGGGCCTGTCGGCGGGTAAATCCGCAGGCGTTGTCGGCGGCGGAAAACGATGCGGGTGGTTCCACAAAAATGATGTCATCGAACCAGGACAGGTCCGGGAACCGTTGACCGTAGGTCAGTATCACGACTCTGGTTCCCTCCGGTATCGGATCCGGGAAGGTTGTGTCTGTGACCTGCAGTGGCGCGTACCCGGTCAATGTGGCGGCGATGAGGCGTGCCGCGCGGGCGATCGCTGTCACGATCACCACACGTCGACCGTTACCCAGCGCCTGGGTTGCCCACTGTGCAGCTGCAGCGATCTTTGGTGAGGTCACGTAGGCGCTGCCGGCGCAGACAACCTCTCGGGCGGCGGTCACACGTGCCAGCGGGTCGGGGTTCTCAACCGCGGCAGCGTAGGCCTTGACCAGCTGCGCTTGCAGTGGGCAGGACAGCACTTTCGTTTGCGGATATGACGCTGCTGCCGCTGGTGTGCGTGTTGATGTCAGGGTGTAGGCGGACACGTGCTGGTTGAACCGTTGAACTGACGGAGGCGGATATCGTTCTGCGATGGCGATGTCGGCGTTGAACTCCGCTGGTCGAAGTAGTGCGAACACTTCCAGCAGGCGCTGCGGTTTGAGTGCGACCGTGCTGGGGGATACACCGATCCGTAATGTGGACGACAGTGGTCCAAGCCGGGATGCGGCAGCGGATAATCCGGGTGTGTCCAGGTATGTGTGCGGGTCGTCGAACACGATGGTGTGTACAGCACGCGGCCACGATCCCAAGGCAGCTAGCCGTGCTGGTGTGACGATGTGAATGTCGGCGGAGTAGTCCTGTGTGGAGACGCTCAGTCCGCATAGGCGGGCATGCCGGTACCACACCCACACGTTTGATGGCGGGCACACCACCAGTGCCGGCAGGGTGTCCAATGCCTGCACTGCGGTGGTGATGAAGAAGCGGCGTCCGGCGCCTGGTTGCCAGCGAAGAAACACTGATCTGGTGGTGGCCAGGAATGTGGTGACTTCTCGAAGCTGGTTGACGATTTCGTTGTCGACGGGTACGGGAAAGTCTGTTGCATCGATTTCTGGGGGTGCCGCTGTCACCAGTTCGTGACCGTTGACGATAAACCCTGAAAGTTGTTGCAGCAGCGGCAGATACGGCAACGGTAGACCCAGCATTGATGGTGTGCCCAGCCGAAACAGTCCAGGTATTGGTGCTGATTCGCAGGCCTGTGGAACTGTTGATGACACTTCCACGAACCAGTCGTGGTTGACGTGTGCCCGGCCGACGACCAGTGGCAGTGATGACAGTGAGCGCATGACTTCGAAGGTGGGTGGGGAGGCAACTACTGTGACTGGGCCGGCTAAAAGTCCTGTCACTGCTGCCGGGGGGATCGTGGCGGCGTGTTCGACCCCGGAGTGTGTCCAGGTGGCCTGCAATGTCCCGTGGGGTGCTGTGAGTGTGTCGATGGTGACGGTGGTGCCTTCATCGGCGGGAAAGCACCACATGTGCCAGAGGGGGTCCATGTCTGCGCTGGTCACCACTGACGCGTTCAATGTCCGCAGTTGGGTGCCGTGCTGCACATGCACCCGTACACCGGCCTCGTCGAATGTGTGGGGGATGCGTGCGGCGGTCAGGGCAGCTGATGTGGCTGCGTCGTCTGCGTCGGCTAGGCCGTGAACGGTGATGAACACGCCGGCAATATCTAGATGCACACCTGCTGCTGGAGGGTGTGTGGAGAATCCGAAACGTAGCTGTTTGACCACATTGTTGAGGGTCGCCACGACGGTGCGTGTGTGCGGTCGGGCAGGCGGGTGGTGGGTGTGTGTTCAATCACCCTTGTTGCGGTCGTCACTACAGATCCCTATTCTGGGATTGGGTGTCGTGTGCATGCAGGCAGCGGGCTGTGTGCCAGCGAAGCTGAATGGGCATGGGCACCGTGTGATGCATACACAAACACCCGCATGGTTCGGAAGGGACCGCTCGATCTGGTGACTGTGTGTTCGCGGCAGCGTTTTGCTGGTGGCGGCGGTGTGGTGCACAGAACTGCCAGAGTTATCACATGCTCACACGATTGACTACTGATACAGATCATCAACGAGGAGTTGGACACGCTCATGGGTAGAGTAGGCCAGATTGCTGAAGCTGCGTTGCCGGAAGTGACTGCGGCGCATAAGAAGGCTGTGTTGGCAGCATTGAAGACGGCGGGAACGGATCTTCGATTCCACGGGTCGTTCACCCGTGCGGTCGAGCAAGGTCGGCAGAAGAAGGCGTTCATGCAGGGCCGGCAGTTTCGGTGGGATATCGCTGAGGCTGCGGGTTTGGTGCTTGCCCAAGAGGGTGCGTTAGAAATTAATGGGCCGTATAAGCAGTTGCCTGGATATCAGCCTGATGCGGAGCTGTTGAAACGCCGGATCGAACTTGCGCGACGTCGTGCGAAGAGGGAAGGTAAGCCCGTAGTCGCTGCGAAGAAAACTGCGACCACGACGGCTGCTGCCAAGACGACTGCAGCAAAGAAGGCTCCTGCCAAGACGACCGCAGCCAAGACGACCGCAGCCAAGACGACCGCAGCCAAGAAGGCTCCTGCCAAGACGACCGCTGCCAAGACGGCCGCTGCCAAGACGGCCGCTGCCAAGAGGACCGCAGCAAAGAAGGCTCCTGCCAAGAGGGCTGTTTCAGCGACCACACGGAAGGCAGTAGCCACAACGACTGGTGTGAAACGGGCCGCTGTAAAGAAGGCACCAGTCAAGAAGGCCGCGGCAAAGAAGGCAACAGTAAAGAAGGCAACAGTAAAGAAGGCAACAGTAAAGAAGGCTGCGGTAAAGAAGGCCGCGGCTGCACCTGCACGTGGTGTCAAGAAGACGCCGCCCGCCCGCCGGGCGGCGCAAAAGACTGCAGCGGGCTCCCGCCGCGGCGGGACAGCTGCAAAGAAGACCGCGGCCCGTACTCCCGCGAAGACGACCACCACCAAACCGGTGTCCGCTCGTCAGGCTGGGACGGCAGCGAAGAAAACGGTAGCCAAGAACACCGGTGCGAAAAAGTCCACAACACGTTCTGCCGCGAAGAAAACTGCTGGCAGCCGACGGCGTTAACATGACGTATCAGGTGGTGTGATGGGCGGTGACCACAGACACACCGGTGACATCACACCACCTGCTCGTCAACCACGATGATGGACATCACTACCTGACGGTGACCTGTTGTGTCCACGACGCATGCAACAATTTCGACCATGACCGATTTACCCGGCATCGGCTCACCTGTCACTGCGACGATATACCTGCATGACCCTCCCGATATCACTGTCCGCGACCTGCGCCCGTTTCTGCGACGCGAACGGGTCCACGGATACCTCGACTGGGTGCTGAACCCGGGTTCTCTGCTGACCGCTGAACATGCTGAACGGGTCACCACGAACTACTACCGATGGCGGTCAGACTGGGCCCGAGATGTCATCCTCGGTGACGTTGACACAGTCAACGCACTGTGGACCTACCTCAGCACGTTCAACTCCCGATACAGTCAATGGTCAGCTACAACATCCATCGACCCGGCGGACGCCGCGCTACTGACGGACACGATCGACTCCCTGAACCTAAACTCCGCTGCTGACACAGTCGTGGAGTTCCACTCCCCCTACCGGCGAGTACGCACATGGACCGAGCAGACCGTTTCCCGGTTGAGCACCGAGGCAGAAACAGTCACGCTGTCACCACGGGGGCTAACATACGAAAGCACGGCAGTATCAGCAATCATGTTCAACCCGGATCCGCACCTGGCGACCATCCTCACCACAGTCGACGGGCACCGGCACCCGATCAGTCATGCCGCATCGATGTGGCTGCACTCCGCACTCGTCACCAGCTCCACCGGGCATGTAGACGCCGCAGTCCTCACCGGCACACCCATCACTGTCCGCACGGTCACATGGGCAGAGTCCATGGTGACAGAGAACGTGTACGACGCCGCACACTACGCCATCGACACCATCAAGACGCTGCACCTGCACATACCGGTATAGCGAAACCGGGCCACCGCAGCGATACCGCTGCGCGGACAGCCCGTTCGATTCCCTCCACGTGACTGGCATGCAATGCGGATGCGTACAGGTAGTGGACACGGTTGGGGCCACTGCGCACAATGACAACAAGTGACCACACCCAATCCGAGTCCATTCACCACCGGTGCAAGGAGCCCAGCCCATGTCGAACCGGCCACCCGTGCTTCTTGGGGTGCTGCGCAGCGAGTTCGACGACACCGGAACCACCAGCGCCGAAATCTCTGAAGCTGTTCACCTGGTCAACCATGTTCTCGACGCGTGGATTCACCACCGGATCACAGCACATACCGCCGATGCGCTGCTGCATTACGCGATCTGGACAACCCCAGATGGGGTCTCCTACACGATAGGGGCGACCACCCGCCGCTGGTACCGCAAAGACACCAGCACATCCAGCTGGTCCGTCACCCCAGCACCAGAGCTTGTCACCGATGCCGACCGGACTGCGTTCGTGACCACCAGCCGCAACATGTCAGCGGCCATCTGGTCGCTGACACAGCCGCCAGCCTGACATCGACCATGGGTGATGGTCGATGTCTGCCATGTCACAGGATACGCAGGCGATGTGTAAGCACATGCACCGTCTCACATCAGCAGATGTATTCACCTGCCGCCAGTTGAGTGCCGTAGCCGCCGATGCAGGCACTGTCACAGCGCATGCCTGCCAGCCGTCACCTTGACCATGTTCTGTCCACCCGCGCAACATGGGCCGCCTACCTGCGCACACCAACACTGCTGCGCCAACTAGTGGTCACAGTCACCGTTCTTGCAGTGTTCTGGTGCGCCACGGGGGTGTCCACCATCGGTGTTGACTCCTCCGCTGCCGCGTTCTGCCACAACATCGTCGAAGCCGGCGGCTGGAACCTCACCGCTTTCGCTACCGGCGGGGCAACGACCCGGCTGTCGATTGTGGCGTTAAGTATTTACCCGCTGATCACCTCGTTCATCGCCTGGTCACTACTATCACCGGTCATTCCCGCCTGGCGTCACGCGTCCACCCGAACCCGTGGGATCGTCATGGGTGTGTTCGCGGTGTGTTTCGCGGGACTGTCCGCGCATGCTGTGACCACCGCGGCTGTGAACAACACCCTCATGCCCGGATGCACACAGACCCTGGTGACCGGTGCAGTACCACCGTTGGTGATCACGGTGACGTTGATGGCCGGGGCCGGGTTGGTTGCTGGGCTCGCTGTCGTCATCAACAAGTTCGGGATCGGTAACGGCTTCGGTCTCATCATCGCCACCGGAATCGCTGCATCCATCCCTGACATTGCACGGTTCATCATCACGACGCATGGTCCAGCTGTGCTGGCGGTTGCCGTTGGTGTGCTGGTCGGAGAAGTTGCGCTGCTGGCCAGGCTGCTGACCCGCACCACCGTATTGACCGCGCACAGCCGTGACGGTGCACACACAGGGACGGTCACGATACCGGCCAACCCTGCCGGGATCATGCCGCTGATCATCGGATCCATCCTCGCGTACGCCCCGTACCTGCTGCATAACGTGTTCCCAGACCTGCCGCTGCTACAGACCCTGTCCAATAACCCGATCGCTACCTACACACTCACAGCAGCACTGATTACCGGTCTGACGTTCTACTTTGTGATTTCCGGCTGGGACTCCCCTACCATCGCCGCAACACTGCACGACAACGGCATCATTCTCGATACGTTGCCGGCAGATACACCGGATATTGATGAAGCGACGATGCGGGTGGTGGACTCGCTGCTGTTGACCCGCTGCGTGCGGGCATCGTTACTGTTATCCGCTTTCGCGATCATTCCAGCTGCAGGTGCCCGCGCTTTGGATCTGGTTCCGCTGGTCGCGTTGGCAGGACCAACGTTGCTGGTGGTGTACGCCATTGCCGTGACCACATGGGCCAGCATCCGCAAACGGGCCGCCACCGCAACCGGCACACCACCAGCAGCAGACACCACCTGGTTGTTATCAGGTAAAGGCACCCGTGCAGTTCAGGTCGCCACGAGCGCACCTTCCGATGCCATGCAGGTGCCGCAGCCAGCGGCCAACGTTACCGGCAATCGGGCCGAGCGTAGGGCGCGGGCACGACGCGGGCGGGTACGCGCCAGCACATCACCATCTTCGCCGCACCGGTGAACACACCGGCAGCGTCACGTGCGGGCATACAGAACCAGTGGAGCCATCACAGCCCACTGACTGGGTGTGAACATTAGCAAGGGAGACGTCGTGGTCATGACTGCCGTCGATGTGGATACCGCTCGTGCGGACGCGTTCGATGCGTTCATCAAGAATGTGAACGCGGCGAAAACTGGTGTCAGTTTGTTCACCAGCAGCAGCCGCCCTAACCCCGGGGTCGAATCTATTCCGACGGGTGCGGCAAGTCTGGATGACGCTCTCGGTGTCGGCGGGTTACCCCGCGGCCGCATTGTTGAAATCTACGGCCCAGAACATTCCGGAAAGTGTTTGGTGAAGGACACTTTAATTCCCACGAACTGGGGGTTGCTCACGGTTGAGGAGATCTTTGCCAAATGTGGCTTACGTGCAAACTCAACAGTTCAGACGACGGATATTTCGCATCACAATTTGCAGGTAGTCAACGAGTACGGCGTCCTCGAAGCAGTGTCGCATTTGACTCACAACGGAAAGCGGCCCGTGAGAAGGGTCACGACCAATGCCGGTCGACACATTCGAGTGACTGACAATCACCCTGTACGCGTCCTCAAAGAGAACGGGCATGTGGTGTGGTCTTGTGCAAAAAATCTCAAACCTGGTGATGTCCTGCTTGGGATTTTATCCGATGGTGGTGGCAGTGCAACTGACCACGTAACGTTCGCGCAGGCGCTACTTCTTGGTTATCTTGTCGGTGAAGGATCATTGAACTCAAGCCGCACAATTGGCTTCACCCAGAAAGATCAGCAAATTCGGGATGAGTTCATTTCACTCATGCAGATGTGCTACCCGAGTATCACGCCACGCGTGTATGGGATCGACGTGCGCTTCAACTCGAAGGTGGCACGTGAAGATCTCGCTGCGAGGTTTGGGCTAGATTGTGTCAAAGCACCAAAAAAGTCCATCCCAAGCTGCGTGCGCCAATCGAGCCCTAAGATCCAAGCCGCGTTTCTTTCGGCCTTGTTTGAATGCGACGGCACCATCGAGGGCAACACGGTCACCTATTCGACTGCTAGCGCACAACTTGCCCGCGAGGTTCAAGCGCTCTTGACCAGCCTCGGTATGGCTGCAACAGTTTCCCCTAAAAAGGTCGCTGCGTATCCACAGAACATCTACTTCAATGTCTCACTGGGAACTGGATCCTCTCGCCTCTTCCTGGAAACAATCGGGTTTCGATCGCAGCGTCGAGCTGCCCAGCACGCACACATCGATGGTGTCCCGAGCTACGATGAATACCGCTCCATTCCCCATCTTTACGATTTGATTCAGGCGCTGGTGGGATCCGTTGGAGGTGATCGCGCGATCAACGGATTGGTGCACGATCTTGGGCGGGCAAGCATAGGTCCAGGCCGTCAACCACTCTCCTGCAGCCGTGCCCGCCTGCAACAGGTCCTTGATTGGGCAGACCGCAAGAAAGCTGGCGATCACCCAGTTGCCTGCATACTGCGTCAGCACCTGGACCGCCCAGCAACGTACGAACGTGTTGTCGAGGTCACCGTTGAAGCTGCTGAACCGACGTTCGATGTGGTTGTCCCAGGAACGCATAGTTTCGTTGCAAACGGTCTAGCTGTCCATAACACCACTCTGGCGTTGTCGACGTGCGCGAATGCTATCCGTGATGGCGGTAACGTGCTCTATGTCGATGTTGAGCATGCGATCACCTTCGACCACGCCGCCTGGATGGGTATCAACCTGGCGAACTTTGCGGTCTCGCAACCTGATGCCGCCGAAGACGCCTTAGAGCTGGTCGACCAAGCCTGCAGATCTGGCGCATTCTCTGTTGTCGTGATCGACTCCGTCGCATCCCTGGTTCCCCGAAAAGAGCTCGAAGCTGAGATCGGGGACGTCCAAATCGGAGAAGTCGCCCGGTTGATGTCCAAAGCGTTACGCAAGCTTGCCGCATCCGCGGCGAACTCCAACACCACCGTCATTTTCATCAATCAAATCCGGGAAAAAATTGGTGTCATGTTCGGTAACCCAGAAACGACCACAGGTGGCAAAGCTCTCAAGTTTTACTCCTCTGTACGGTTAGAAGTCCGGTCGCCACCGTCTCTGCAAATCAAGGAAGGCACCGGCAACAATCAGCACGTCATCGGGCAACTCTGCAAGGTAGCCGTCCGGAAAAACAAGGTCGCCACACCGTTCAAAGAATGTGTCTACCCCTTGATCTTCGACAAAGGTATTGACAATGCCGCGGCACTGCGCGACACCGCCGTCAAACGCGGCTACTGGTGTGTCAGCGGCGGAGGCATGTATACCCTGGCCTCGACTGGGGAAACCATCGGACGGGGTAAGGATGCGGTTGCTGAGGCGTTACGCAACGACCCGGTGAAACTGGCTGAACTGGACTCCGCCCTGTTCAACCGCAACACCTGCCCGATCTGGCCGGCAGACGACCCCGGCGGCGTGGAAGAACCCGCCGGCGCCGCTTAGCATCACCAGGTGCACGTCAGCCAGACGCTCACCTGTTGATGCTGGCTGATGTGCACCGGCCCCGGGTGTGCACTCGTGATCGGAAGCCACGCAAGCTACCCGGTGTCCCATCCCAGGCGGCACCGGTCACCATGACGAATCGAATGTGTCCACAAACCCACCATCTAAGACGGCGGTGTCGAACATACCCAACGGCAACCCTGCCCACAAAGCACCCTGATTTTCATCCAACTCATACGAGCCGTCTTCACCACCGGCATCAGTCAGGCCATCAACCATGTCGTCGTCACTAGCCCACAACTCATCAGCAAACAACCGTCCCTGCTCCTGATCATCACAGTCGCTGTCCTCCAGCCGGGCGGGCGCCTGGGGTTCTGATGTGCTGTTCACACGAAGAGTAAGATTGCGGAACGCTGCAGCTGCCGGGGAATGGTCGGTGAACATTGATGAATGCGTCGACACCTGAGCAGGCAACATTTTCTG
>Ga0206107_1000630_pt1 | contig 12671 bp, 11 predicted proteins | sample 2B0metagenome_FD_148652 | JGI IMG/M metagenome (GOLD analysis project Ga0206107, IMG submission 148652) | Enriched microbial communities from leaf-cutter ant dump, University of Wisconsin, Madison, United States - 2B0 | ecosystem: Environmental > Terrestrial > Nest > Insects nest > Nest dump...
CCTGAGTGTCATGCGCTATAGCCGCTACGACCTTTCTTATATGTTTGCCTACAGCGAACGCCCCGGCACACTGGCACAACGCCGTTATGAAGATGATGTGCCGGAAGCGGTTAAAAAACAACGGTTGAATGAAATCATAGCTTTGCAAACTGCCATGACCCGCGAAAATCATCTGGCCGATATCGGTAAAACTTTTGAAGTGCTGATTGAATCCGAAAGCCGGCGCAGCAAAGAGCACTGGAGCGGGCGCAATAGTCAGAATAAAGTGGTGGTATTTCCTAAAGGCGATGCTGAGCTGGGCAAGGGTGATTATGTGAAGGTGAAGATCACCGATACTACCGGAGCCACACTGTTGGGCGAAATTGTTTCATAGAAAAACATACCTCATACACCGCCTATGACAAATCTTATTAAGTTAGAAGCCGTAGCGCTGTTCGGACTGAGCTTTTGGTTGTTTACTTTCCTGCCTTTTGACGGATGGTGGTTTTGGGCATTATTACTGACGCCCGATATCAGTATGTTGGGCTATTTGTTCGGGAAAAAAACCGGTGCGGTATGCTATAATCTTTTTCATCATCAGGCAGTTGCCGTAGTATTATTTTTATCAGGTTGGTGGCTGCATCAGGACTATCTTCAGTTAGCCGGTGTGGTATTATTGGCGCATAGCAATATGGATCGCTGCTTCGGATATGGTTTGAAAACTTTTCAGGGTTTCGGCTTTACACATTTAGGAAGGATTGGGAAAGATAAATCCTTGTAATTTTTCCAAAATAAATACAATAACACGCTTCCTTTTCATTTTTAAAAAACAATATGGAATTACAAAGCATAAAAAACAGGTTTGGCATTATTGGTAATGATCCGCAACTCAACCATGCGCTGCAGGTGGCCGATCAGGTGGCCGGTACGGATTTGAGCGTATTGATATTTGGGGAAAGCGGTGTGGGAAAGGAAGTGTTTTCCCAAATCATTCATAATCTTTCCGCCCGTCGGCATAATCCTTTTATTGCCGTAAACTGTGGTGCTATTCCTGAAGGTACGATAGATTCCGAGCTTTTCGGTCATGAAAAAGGCGCGTTTACCAGTGCGGGCGATCAGCGTAAAGGCTATTTTGAAACGGTAAACGGCGGTACCATTTTTTTAGATGAAATTGCGGAAATGCCCATAGGCACTCAAGCACGTTTGTTGCGGGTGTTAGAAACGGGTGAATATATACGGGTAGGTTCTTCCAAAGTAATGAAGACGAATGTGCGCGTTATCGCAGCTACCAATAAAGATTTGCTGACCCTTACGCATGAAGGCCGTTTTCGTGAAGATTTGTATTACCGTTTGAATACCGTGCCGATTCGTGTGCCGGCTTTACGCGAACGTAAGGAAGATATTCCGCTGTTATTTAAAAAATTTGCTGGAGATTTTGCGGAAAGATATCGCAGCAGCGGTATTCAGTTGGATGATCAGGCGCGGCAATTACTAATGAGCTATGGCTGGCCGGGAAATGTTCGGGAATTGAAAAATATTGCCGAGCAAATTTCTGTTTTGGCAACAGAAAAAATCATTACAGCCGAAACCCTTGCCCGATTTTTGCCTAATGCCGGATCAAGAGCCGTTTCCCTCATGCCGTCCCGTGCCGGCGGTATGCCGGTGCCCAGTTTTACCGAACAACAATCTTCCACAACTACCGAAAGAGAAATTCTGTACAAGTTGTTCTTTGAACTGAAAAAGGACATGAACGATATGAAGAAAATGATGTATGAATTGCTACACCGTCAAGGTGGGGGCAATGCACTCCCGATGCCATCATCAGCAGAACATCGCGATACGGCATTTCCCGTTTTTCATGATCCGGAAACGGAACATCCTGCTTTTGATACGCCTTCCATTACCAATTATAATAAGGTGCATAAGGAAAATTCCGACACGCCCATTATCCTTCCTTCCGATATTGAGCAACATCAGGATGTAGAGGAATCGCTGTCGCTGGTGGATCGAGAAAAAGAATTTATTGTCAAAGCACTACAAAAACATAAGGGTAGAAGAAAAGATGCCGCAAATGAATTGGGCATCTCTGAACGGACTTTATACCGAAAAATAAAAGAATACGATATTGAAGATTAATGTAGCGCTAATACCGGTACATGACTCACCTTAGTGAGTATTTCCGTACGGCTTCTGCGAAACAGACTTTCAAAAAAACCGTGTTTTTGAGGAATAATCAATAACCAGTCGGGATTGTGTTCCTTTAAAAATTCAGCTACTCCATCGCCTAATTTTGCATTACTGATCGTATGATATTGCGGCGATACTGATGATAATTCCGATTGGAAATAACCATCCGGTGTAGCGCTTACTCCCGATTGACTGATATGCACAATGTCTAAAGAGGCTTGCATGGTATGTATCCATTTCCGTACAGCTTCAAATGGAAAATGGTTGTTGATATTTTTATAATCTGCCGAAAAACAAATTGATTTTACCGGTTTCCATGTGGTGTGCATGGGTACGGCCAAAACGGCTACCGGCAATTGCCTCAAAGCCTGAACCGCTACGCTTCCCCAAAGCAGATTATTGCCTCCCGCACCCGAAGATCCGACAACTACCAATAGGGGATCATTGTTTTCTACTGCTTCTGCCAGGCAATCCATAATCTCTCCGGGATGCACCGAATGGCTGATAGGTAGTTGGGGAAATGTGGCATTCAGTCGTGCTTTCTCGGCGGCAATTTCCGTTTCGGAAATATTGGTGAGTTCCTCCAGACTAATGAGCGGTAGAGGATTTTCCGTATAGGTAAAAGGAATAGAAAAGGCGTGGAACAGATGCAGAGAAGCACCTAAATGTGTGGCAAGCTGTGCGGCATAATCCGCAGCATGTTGAGCTGCCTGAGAAAAATCGGTTGCTATGATTATTGAATTCATAAGGCTTTGCGTGTGTGAAAATGTGAATGTCGGAAACGAAAATAAATAAAATAAATTTAAGGCCAGATAAACTGTATCTCTTTTTTTAATTCGGGATGCAGGCTCAAAGCCACGGGGCAGGTGCGTGCAGCATGCTCTATAATAGCTTTTTCTTTATCATCGTATTGCGCTTGTCCTTTTACCCTCATTTCAATTTTTATAGCACCAATCCGGCGCGGATTAGCTTCCATAATTTTTTCTACTTGGCAAGTAGTGCCTTCCAGTTGAATGTTATGGCTGCGTGCTGCGATACCCATAATGGTCATCATGCAACTTGCTAAGGCTGCGGAAACCAGATCGGTGGGAGAAAATCGCTCACCTTTCCCCTGATTGTCGGTGGGTGCATCGGTTTCAATTGTAGTGCCGGATTTCAAATGAGTGGCGACGGTGCGCAAGTCGCCCTCGTAAATTACTGTAGCGGTCATATTCGGATTGATATTTTCTGTAAATTTACACATTAATACAAGCGAATCGAATGCGCCGAATTATTTATTTTATAATAATAATGTTCAGCCTGCTTCCGATATGGGCAGCGGCACAACCTTCTAAAATTATTTTCCGCGACAGGCTTGGCGATTCGGTGCAATTAGTCAATACGGCAGAGCAGCCTCCCAAGCCGAAAAAAATTAAACCTTTACGCTCCGAATGGAGTGCAGGGCTTCAACTCAGCACCAATGGCTGGGGGCTTGTTTTTGATTATGGCCGTTATTTCGGCACTTCAAAACTTGGTAATCAATCCGACCGTTTTCATCATGTGAATCTATTCCAGTTGGAAGTCGGAGAAATTAAACATCCCAAAGAATATCGCACCGGCGGTTCTTTTTTGGGCATTTCCCTACAACCTCAAACTTATATTTTAGGAAAAATCAATAATTTTTATCGGGTTAAATTGGGCTATGGACAACGCCGCATGATTGCCGGAAAACCGGAATCCGGAACGATTTCCATTCATTGGACTTATGCGGGAGGACTGGCGTTGGGGCTAATCAAACCTTACTACCTTAATTTGAGTACTACCGGCCCTACACGTTATACGGAAGATAATGAACTCACCTTTATCAACCCCGGTTATATTATCGGTGCTTCGGGCATTGGAAAAGGTTTTGATGAATTAGAAACGGTTATGGGAATTCATTTTAAAAGTGGCTTGCATTTCGATTTTGCCAACAGACGCAAATTAGTAGCCGCCGGTGAAGTAGGCGTCAATGCCGAATATTATTTTAAAAAAATAGAACAAATGGTGGGGCAGGATCCTAAATCCTTTTTTACGAATTTGTATGTGATCATTCAGTTTGGGAAAAGGAATTAGCACTATTTTTAGTAGTGTTATGTAAGTCGTACACTGTATATCAGTGTTCCTTCGTTACCGTAATTTCGTTGCGTGAATTTTTTCATACAAAGGCGCAGAAATTACAAAGGGTATAACGATAAAGATAGGAATTGATAAATGGCTTTGCTTCTTGGTTATCGTAGTTTCTTTGTGTGAAACAAAATTTTTTACACAAAGGCGCAAAGATTACAAAGGATATAATTTGCTTAAAGAACAAAATAGCAGGTTAGGAGGAGTGCGCAATATTTTATTAACAAAATAAATAAACGGGTAAATAGGAGCTAAAGAAAAGCTTTTTTGCTTAATGATGAAAATAATTACCAAATAAGTAGATTTATTTCTTCTTATTTATACTAATTTTGTCCAATTAAGAATATTTATGAACAATTTCCGTCTTATTCCGACCGAAAAAATAATAGAGCGTTTGCGCTACGAAAACCCGTGGTGGGTAAGCCAACAAATACCGCAGGGCTACGCCACTATGGCACAACGCTTGTATTTCGGATTGTTTTATCCCTACGTGGTTGAAAAAAGCGTACGCAGAGCGGTAGTGCTTATGGGACCCAGGCGTGTAGGGAAAACCGTACTCTTGTTTCACAGCATACAAAAACTCCTGGCGGAAGGCGTAAACGCACAAAAAATATTTTTTGTAGGCATAGATAACCCTATTTATGTGCATTTGGGTCTGGAAGATATTTTGGCGCTTTGCAAACAATCGCTCAGCCTGGAAAACTTAAACAACTGCTACATTTTTTTTGACGAAATACAATACCTCAAAGATTGGGAACGCCACCTGAAAGTATTGGTGGATAGTTATCCTGAAACCAAATTCATCGTATCGGGTTCGGCAGCAGCAGCCCTCAAATGGCACAGCACCGAAAGCGGAGTCGGCAGATTTACCGATTTTATGTTGCCGCCACTCACGTTTCAGGAGTATGTTCACCTCAAACAAATGAACCATCTCATTTATGACGGACAAATACAGTATGGTGAAAGCAGCATTCCGTATTGCCTTACGCATGATGTAAAAACCTTAAACAAAGAGTTTGTGCATTACCTCAATTTTGGCGGTTACCCTGAAGTAGTATTGAGCGAAAAAATACAAAGCGATATGGGCAGATACGTGAAAAATGATATTGTGGACAAAGTACTGTTGCGCGATTTGCCAAGTCTTTACGGCATAAAAGACGTGCAGGAACTCAATCGCTTTTTTACCTACATTGCTTACAATACGGGCAACGAGTTTAGCTACGAAAGCATGAGCAAAGAAAGCGGCATTCAAAAAGATACGCTCAAAAAATATTTAGAATACTTAGAAGCCGCTTTTTTAATAAAAGTACTCAATAAAGTAGATGTAAACGCCAAGCGCTTAAAGCGCATAACCAGCTTTAAGGTGTATCTCACCAATCCGAGTTTGCGTACGGCACTCTTTTCACCCATTTCGGAAACCGATAGTGAAATGGGCAATATGGTGGAAACGGCTGTGCTTTCTCAATGGATGCACCGCGAAAAATTAGATCTTACCTACGCTCGTTGGAAAGATGGTAAAAAAGAGGGTGAAGTAGATTTAGTATTGGTTGACGATAAAAAATACAAACCCGTGTGGGGTGTAGAAATAAAATGGAGCAACCGCTATATTGAAAAAACTAATGAACTAAAAAGCTTAATTCAGTTTTGCAAAGCCAATAGCTTTACCAAAGCTCTGGTAACATCCATAGACCAAACAAGTGTAAAACAAATAGATGGTTTGACGTTTTCGTTTTTGCCTGCATCAGTTTATTGTTTCAATATTGGCAACGTTACGCTAAAATCAAAAAACACCAAATAACGGATGAGCCATGGATACAGCGAAGACAAGTTAATAGAACAAACGGTCATTTTAGCGGCACAGATGCAGTGCCATAAGTAAAAACAGGTTCCTAAAGATGCATGGAAAGCCAATACGCGGCACGATATGGTAAAATAGCGTAAATGTGCATATTGCCTGCTTGTAGCTTTCCTTTTTTGGCTCATAAGAATGTCTATTGACTTTTCCTTTATCGGTATCACAAATCAGGCAGGGCGATTTCAGCAGTCTGTCTTACCTTTACGGTCTCAAGATTGTAAATCATGATAACTTTACCTGTAATTACTGCTGATGCAGTTGCTCACAATAATTCTGTAGAAAATCAATCTGCCGTTCAGGCGGAAGCTTCTCAAAAAAGCGGTATTAAAAAACCGGATTGGCTGCGCGTAAGGCTGCCAACGGGTGAAGGCTACCGGCATGTACGCCAGGTGGTAGATACCCATAAGTTGCATACCATTTGCGAAAGCGGCAATTGTCCTAATATGGGAGAATGCTGGGGTGCCGGCACCGCTACCTTTATGATACTTGGCAATATCTGCACCCGCTCCTGCGGATTTTGCGCCGTGGCTACCGGGCGTCCCGCTCCTGTGGACTGGGATGAACCGCAACGGGTGGCAGAAGCCATACATCTGATGAAAGTGAAACATGCCGTGATTACTTCTGTGGATCGGGATGAACTTCAGGACGGAGGTTCCATCATTTGGGCCAATACCGTTAAAGCGGTAAAAGCGCTCAATCCTGATACAACATTAGAAACCCTGATTCCGGATTTTAAAGGTGATCGTGAAAATTTGCAACGCATCATTGACGTAGCGCCGGAAGTAGTGTCCCATAACTTAGAAACGGTAGAGCGCCTGACCCGTAAAGTGCGTATTCAGGCTAAGTATCACCGCAGCCTTGAAGTGATCCGCAACCTTAAAGAAGGCGGTATGCGCACCAAAAGCGGCATCATGTTAGGGCTTGGCGAAGAAAAGGAAGAAGTACTGCAATCTATGCATGATTTAGCCGATAACGGTTGCGATGTGGTTACGCTCGGACAATATTTACAACCTACGTCCAAACACTTGCCCGTAGTGCGTTTCGTACATCCCGATGAATTTGCCTTTTACCGGGAAGAAGGCTATAAAATGGGATTGGACTATGTGGAAAGCGGCCCCTTGGTGCGTTCTTCTTACCATAGCGAAAAACATGTTATACCGGGATATGGGATTAATCAGTGGCGAGCACGCCAAGCCACCTCTTAGTAAATTGAACTATGCAGTGTATTATCATCACTATCGGCGATGAATTGCTGATTGGGCAGACTATTGATACCAATTCCGCCTGGATGGCGCAACAACTCAACCTGCTGGGCATCAGCGTTACACGACGTATTGCCATAGCAGATGATAAAGATGCGATCACCATCGCGTTGGATGAAACCGTAGGTAAAACGGATATCGTACTGATCACCGGCGGATTAGGGCCAACGGCGGACGATATTACCAAACCGGTACTTTGTGATTATTTCGGTGGAAAGATGGTGCTGAATGATCATGTGCTGAACCATGTAAAGCAGATTTTCAGTAATCGAAACCGCCCCTTTTTAGAACTCAATCGGAAACAGGCCGAAGTGCCGGATGTCTGCACGGTGTTGTTTAACCGTATCGGCACCGCTCCGGGTATGTGGTTTGAAAAAGATAAAACAATAGTCATTTCCATGCCCGGTGTGCCTTTTGAGATGCAGGCCATCATGGAAGATGAAGTGCTGCCCCGTATCAGCGAACGGTTAAAGGGTGATGCCATCTGTCATAAAACACTCATTACCGTAGGTGTGGGAGAAAGTTTTATTGCGGATCAGCTTGCAGATATTGAGCGCTCCTTGCCTGCGCATATCAAGCTGGCCTATCTGCCTTCTCTCGGAATGGTGAAACTGCGGTTGACCGCAAAGGGAGGGCGGGAATCGGAATTGCAACATGAAACCGATACTTATGCCTTGCGGATTAAACAGCGCTTAGGTGATATTGTTGCAGCGGATAAAGATGTCAGTATGGAGCAGATCATCGTTGAATTATTAACGCGACACCGGCTGACCGTAACATTTGCAGAAAGCTGCACCGGAGGCTATCTGGCGCATCGGCTTACTATGGTGCCGGGCGCATCGGAAGTGTTTAAAGGTTCTGTTGTTACTTATGCTAATGATATCAAGCAGCGCTATCTTCATGTTCCGGAATCGGTACTTCATACGGATGGTGCCGTCAGTGAAGCAACCGTACTTCAAATGGCAACGCAAGCGCGGATCATGTTTGACGCAGATATTTCCATTGCCGTATCCGGTATATTGGGGCCGAGTGGAGGTACGGAAGAAAAGCCGGTAGGGCTGGTTTGGATCGGATTGGCAACGGCAGCGCATGTTTATGCCCGAAAATATGTATTCCGACACGATCGTATCCGGAATAAAGAATTGACATTTAATGCTGCTTTCGATCTGATTCGTAAAGAGCTACTGGAAAAATATGAGGGCGGTGAAAACAAGGAATAGCCCTTCGTTGTTTTAGTATGTTTTCCGGAGTTCGGTTAGGTTGAAATTTGTCTGTCAGATGCTAGTCTGCCAGAATATTTCGGCAGTTGTGCATTGTTGGTAGATTGATTTTGGTATAGTTGGAAAAGTGTGTCTTGCAACTGCTGCATCAAAATATAAAACGGCGATGGTGTAGTAAAGTGAAATGAAAACAGAACAACTAATTAATATTGTAGCATAACTTTACTGATGCGTAATCCATCAAAATGTAGTTGTTGAAAAAAATAAAATTAAAAGCGCGTTTATTCTATTTGCCGTATTTTGTAATAAGTACGGTATTTCCTGTTTTATATACCTGTATAATCTGGTATTTCTATATTCGAAACGGGAAAATTCATAGTGTTAATTACGACTTGCAATGCTATTTAATTCCGGCAATTTCCATTCTTATTTTAACAGGTGTTTTTTTAACACCTAAATTAAGGTTCGCAATTTTTAGAAATGGGATGCAGATTGGAGGAATGGTTATATTTACAATTCTATCTGTGATGTTTGCTGCTATTACAACGGCTACAATTCTTAGATATATTATAGATACTTCATCGCAGGTCGTGCATTTGAAAAATACTTTTGAGATAGAAAATAAACCTTTGTATGGTTTCTACACCTTTGAGAATATTGATATAGATCCTGGCAGGAGCTTTCATGAATGGGGATTAAGTGGAAAAAGAAGGGATCGTTTAAATTTGAAACTGATCGTGCCCTGTTTGGATGCACAAAGCAATACATACAGCTATTGGATACTGGAAAAAAGAGATAGTTTCATAGATAAATCAACATTAGCACAAGATGCTTACGATAAAATCAGGATTGATTTAGGGCGGTATTTAGATACGGTGCAGTATTCAAAAGCCGAATATTTTGAACGTAGTGTTCATACCGAAACCCGAAGAAATATTGTTGAAATGGTGCATAAGCTTTCCTCGAATCCGAAGCACATTATTATATTAGAACCCCATTTCAAACCGATGAGTCAACGTTTGAAAAAGGAAAAGTATATAGCCTTGTTTGCTTGGTTAGGATTTAATCTTTTATGGTTTATTTTTTCGATATCAATAGGTGTTAGTACACTGAAATTATACGACCATCAGCAAGGGAAAAGGTCAGGATAATAAATCCCTGTACCTACAAGACTAAACACATTAAAAACTGCTCATTTTACTATGCTCTTATGCTCCATATTATCATGCTGTAGGAATTCCATAGGTGTTGTGTTGGCGCTCTTGCCGTTTTACAAAGAAAATAGTTGACAGTAATGAACATCGAAAACACCGATTTCGCTGTTGATACTCTTTCGTTAAACGGCTTGTAATGGTAGTGTTTGATAGCTAATTTGAGTTTAATTCTTCTTGATAATTTTCGAGATATTATACGATTTGGATTTTTTATCGAAAAAATAATTTTCACTTTGTAAGATGTATTATTTTTTCTTGCTTTGCAGTATATTCATTTTTTATGAGAAACACATTAAGCCTTATCCTTCTTCTGTTGCTGTTAACTTCTGCTGCCAGGGCGCAGCAGCAACAGAAGATTGCAGCAATCGGTTTTTACAATTTGGAAAACCTGTTTGATCCTGCCGATGATCCTAAGAAATTTGACGGTGATTTTACACCCCGCGGAGCGTACCGTTATACGGAGGCGGTTTATAAAAAAAAGCTTCACAATCTGGCTACAGTGCTGTCGCAGATTGCTGTTGACAAAACTCCGGAAGGGCTTGCATTAATCGGCGTGGCAGAAGTGGAAAATAAAAAGGTGCTGCAAGATTTGGTAAAACAGCCAGAACTGAGCAGCCGGAATTATCAGATTGTCCATTTTGAATCGCCGGATATTCGGGGAATTGACGTGGCACTATTATACCGCCCCGATTATTTTAAAGTGTTGGACGCACAAGCGGTTCCGGTTATTTTAAAACAAAAAAATAAAAGAATTTATACGCGGGACATCCTCTACGTGAAAGGTGTTTTAACCGGTACGGATACGCTGCATATCATGGTAGGGCACTGGCCGTCTCGCCGCGGCGGAGAAGCGGCCAGCCGCTGGAAACGCAAACGTGCAGCCGAAGTCTGTAAGGCCAGATTCGACAGCATTATTGCCAGGAATCCACGGGCAAAAGTACTCATCATGGGCGATCTTAATGATGATCCTGTTAGTCCGGCTGTTGCTAAAACTTTAGGTGCAACCGGTAACGAAAAGGAGCTGAGCGCAGGCGGACTATATAATCCAAGGATGAAGTTTTATTCAAAAGGCATCGGCACCTCGGCCTATAACGACAGTTGGAATCTTTTCGATCAAATTATTGTTTCTTCGGGTTTGATGGTGCAAGATCAAAACGGATGGCGCTTTCATAAAGCGGAAATCTTTAAGCGCAGTTTTTTGATGACCCAATTCGGCAGATTTAAAGGATATCCGCACCGCTCTTTTTCCGGCACTACCTGGATTGACGGATACAGTGATCATTTGCCGGTTTATATTTATCTTGTGAAAGCATATTCTCCCAAAAAATCAAGATAAAAAGGTGTTGAGGTGGCAAGAAAAATACGATATTTATTTTAATGTTTTTACCACAAAAGGCATAAAATGCACGAAATTATTTTAATGCACCCTTTCGCATACTTCGTAATTTTAGAGGTTAAATAAAAGAGCAATGACTGCTGTATGACCGTCAATCAGTTCCATGAAATCAGCAGTACTCACAAACTATATGCTTTGGTGTGTTTTTTTCATCTCACATCATTTCTGCGGGCAGGATGACCGGATTATAGCTTAATTTTGCTGCGCTACAGGTCTGTGCTATCGCTGTATGGAATAAGACAGAGGAAAGTCCGGACAGCATAGAGCGGCACACCACCTAACGGGTGGACACCCGCTAAGGGTGATAGAGAGCGCCACAGAAAATAACCGCCCGTTAAGGGTAAGGGTGAAAATGTGCGGTAAGAGCGCACAACGGGCTGTGGTAACATAGCCGGTGGGCAAGCCTTGTGTGCTGAAATGCCCAATAGGCAAGCGATTGAGGGCGGCTCGTCCGATGCTTGCGGGTAGGCAGACAGAGCCATGCAGTGATGCCTGGCCCAGATAAATGATAGCAGCCGGGCAGCAATGCCCGGAACAGAATCCGGCTTATAAGGCCTGTAGCTTTTTAAAAAACGTAATTGTTTCAAAGTATGAAAATCATGCCGGTTGAAGCCGAATCATTACAGGTCATACGGGATCTGGCGCATCAGACTTGGCCTGTTGCCTTTGGTAATATACTCAGTAAAGAGCAAATCAGTTATATGTTGGAAAAGATGTATGCTCCGGATATACTGCGTGAAAATATGCAAAATGGTCATCGTTTTCTGATGGCTTGTGATGATGAGCGTGCCTTGGGCTTTGCTTCCTACCAATGGGATTATGAGCCGGGAAAATGTCAGTTGCATAAGCTGTATATTCTTCCCGAGCAACAAGGCAAAGGCTTGGGCATAGCCCTGTTGGATGCGGTAAAAGCTAAGGCGGAATCGCAGCAACAAGCCGCATTATTGCTTGCGGTAAATCGCTATAACCCGGCAGTTCGTTTTTATGAAAAATATGGTTTCCGGATAATACGGGAAGAGGATATTGCTATTGGCAGCGGTTTTTATCGGAATGATTATATTATGGAGTTTTCGCTTCGCCCATTGTCATAATTTCGGCATAATTATAAAAATTATTTTTTTCTCATCAAATGTAATATGCTTTATACTACCTTTGCCCGAAATTCATTCATCAACCATTCTACATTGCCGTAATAATGCGCAAATACTGGTGGAAAATTTTGAGTATTCTCTTACTCGCTTTTGCCGTAACCGGTGGCTTTTTGCTTCCCGTTCCCCGACTGCCGATCGTGCATGAAAGTATCCGCAATCTTTATTTTCATGTGCCGATGTGGTTTACTATGGTCGTATTGTTTGTTATATCTGTTGTTTATTCTGTCAAATATCTGCGAAGCAATCATCTTAAAGACGATCT
>Ga0206107_1000631_pt1 | contig 12661 bp, 14 predicted proteins | sample 2B0metagenome_FD_148652 | JGI IMG/M metagenome (GOLD analysis project Ga0206107, IMG submission 148652) | Enriched microbial communities from leaf-cutter ant dump, University of Wisconsin, Madison, United States - 2B0 | ecosystem: Environmental > Terrestrial > Nest > Insects nest > Nest dump...
AGGTGCGATCATTTTCGGTGGTTTTGTCATTTGGGCATCCCTATGTGGGGGCGTCCCTATGTGGGGGCGTCCCTATGTGGACGCCCAAATATTCCGAATTGTGGACGCCCACGTAATCATTCGGCATGTTTATGTTGCCGGTTATTTGTTTTTATTATGGAATTGATCATCATTCCATTTTGCCGGATTGTTGATAATATAATTTGAAATTCGACGATGCGATACATTGTTGCGAATAATATGATCGTAATAACGTCGTTGCCATAATTTTTTATCGAACCGTTTCCAATCATTATTTTTCACCCCGCGTATATATTCATTGGTGGTCATTGTTTTAAACCAATCCATTACATCGTAAATGGATGCACCATATTTTTTGTTGTGTATACCGTATCGGTTATCATTTTCGGTGGTTTTGTCATTTGGGCGTCCACGTAGGGACGCCCCTACGTGGGCGTCCAAATGTCCGGAAACGTGGGCGTCCAAATGTCCGGAAACGTGGTCGTCCAAATGTCCAGAAACGTGGGCGTCCCATTGTTGTTCCGAATTGCGGTCGTCACATTGTCCGGAAACGTGGTCGTCCAAATGTCCAGAAACGTGGTCGTCCCATTGTTGTTCCGAATTGCGGTCGTCCCATTGTCCGGAAACGCGGTCGTCCCATTGTTCCGAATTTCGGTCGTCCGAATTTCCCGAACCATTATCGCCCGAATGCAAATTATGGTTATCCGATTCCATTATTTCAATAATACAATGAAAATGGTTAGGCATTATCACCATTTCGTGACAACATTTATCGGGATATTTATTTTCGATTTCTTGATACCATTTTTCAACCATGCGCCCGGCATCATTTAATATCATTTTCCCGTTTTGAACATAGCCGAATAAATGCATTCGGTTTTGCACAACGATGGTCAGGAAATATAATCCGGCGCGAGAATAATCATATCCCTGCAACCGTATGCTTTTTCTTCCGTTTGTTTTGTTGTATTTTTTCATATTGATAAAGTGTTCTTTGTTGTTTATAGTAACAGGTATTTGCTTTTCTCATGATCTGCGTGGAGGTATTCAGCTGGTGTTTATTGCAGCATTATTTTATTTTGTAATTGTCGCTATCGTGATGATTAGCATATTAGATACAAAGTGAAATTAATTACCAATGCCTGTACAAAAGTAAAAAGAATAATTTATGAATGCTATATTTCCCTGAAAAATTTCATAGTAATTTTTCAGGGAAATATCTGAGATATGCAGTATTAGTGATCCGCTTCACCTATTCAATAGCAACAAAGGATAGCAATCAAATGCAGCTTTCTGCCTAAATAATTACAGTACATACGAAAAACGGTAAGATGCCTTAATCTTTTTGGTATTCCCCGGATTGCCTCACTGCGGCACGTGAAGACATTTGCAAGTGTGGCAGATGAATTTTGACGGTATTTCATTTTTTCGCTAACAGAACGCCTCTGCCATCCCATACACGTCCTTTAGATTCCTACGGAATGATAAGAAGAAGTATATAGATGCGAAGGTTTGAAATGCTCCCATTTTGACCGTAAGCATCAATTTCTTAAATTGAATTTGTATTTTTGTTCTGTTGCATTTTTCTGAATCAGTTTTTTGTTTGTAACTAATTTTAAGATAATGATTTATAATTATCATTGTAACATTTCCAGCAATTATATCTCCCTTTTTATCAAAATATCAACAATGCCAAAATTCGGGTTGTAATTTATCTTTCGGCTGTGCCTTTTTATTTAACTCGTACCATTGTTTTGATATTGTTACTTATTTTTGAACAATTAATTTTCATTACAGCACTAAAGTTTTTTATCCACAGCCTATGTCCGAAAAAATCGTAAAGCTTCAAGATGCTCAAATCTACCAGGGAAAAGCATTGGTTTTGCATGATGTGAACCTGCGGGTGGATGAAGGCGAGTTTGTATATCTGATCGGAAAAACCGGTACCGGAAAGTCCAGCCTGCTCAAAACGCTGTATGGCGAACTGTACCTGAAAGAAGGTGCAGGCAGAGTAGCCGGATTTGACCTTACTCAACTTACCTGGAAAACAGTACCTCTCTTGCGGCGTAATCTCGGTATCATCTTCCAGGATTTTCAACTGCTTACAGACAGAAGTATATACGACAACCTGCTGTTTGTGATGAAATCTACAGGCTGGAAAAACAAAAAAGCGATTAAGGAAAAAATAGAAAGCGTACTGGAAGAAGTGCACCTTTCCGGTAAAGGCTATCGCCGGCCTTATGAAATGAGCGGCGGAGAACAGCAAAGGGTGGATATTGCCCGTGCGCTGCTTAATAATCCCCGGCTTATTCTGGCAGATGAACCCACCGGAAATCTGGATCCCGAAACAACAGACTATATCATGCAGTTATTGGTCAATATCTGCCGCGCACACCAAACCGCAATCATCATGGCTACACATGATTATAGTATTTTTCAAAAATTCCCCGGACGTATCGTAAAGATAGAAAACGGTAGCGTTGAAGATACCGTTTTGGAACAACCGGAGAACAGACAATAGCTATTTAAGGATGTGCTACCGGTATGGTAAAATTACCCCATTGGATGATCGCATCTTGTTTTGACTTTTTAATTTTGACATTTGCCTTTTTACTTTTAATACGACTATGCAATCGCCCGTATCTTATACCAGACAACAGCTTGCCGATCTGATTTTACAAAGACTTGTGCCGGAGCAGAAAAAGCTTCAAAAAGAATTTGCTCTGCCGGGGCGGATTAATTCCTGCACCATTGACAACCTGCTGCCCGAATCTATTGCAAAAGAAATTTATGAGGCATTTCCCAGTCCGGAAGAAATGGCTATTCATAAATCTATCCGGGAAAATAAAAGAGTGGCAGCGCAAATGAATCTGTACCATCCGCTTTTAGAGGAAATCGTATTTGCCTTCCAAGATCCGCGTATTGTACAATGTTGCGAAACCATCACCGGCATCTCCGGCATGATGCCTGATGAACATCTTTACGCCGGAGGTATCAGCCTGATGAGCCAAGGCAATTTCCTCAATCCGCATTTAGACAATTCCCATGATAATGACCGAAAAAATTACCGGGTGCTGAACTTGTTATACTATGTAAGCCCCAATTGGAAATTAGAGAACGGAGGCAATTTAGAACTGTGGGATGAAGGCATGAATGGACAACAACGCACCATCGTTTCCGCATTCAACCGCCTCGCACTGATGATCACGAATAAATCATCCTATCATTCCGTAAGCAAAGTAACTGCCGATGCAAAACGCTGTTGTGTGTCCAACTATTATTTTTCAGAGCAGCCGGCAGAGCAGCAAGACTACTTTCACGTTACCTCATTTTACGGCAGACCTGAAGAATCACCACTGAAATCGGCAGTGTTGAAAGCCGATCGTAATCTCCGTAATCTCATCCGAAAAGTAACCGGTAAACGCATTGTACCTACAAAGCATATTTATAAAAAGGGAGAATAACTCCTGTTGCAGCGGTCGGATACTGATGTTATATGGACTGGTATGGATAAAGATGTAAAAGTTGATCTTATCTTTGCCCTCTAAAAAATTACCGGCATGACATTACCCCAACATATTTCAATTGATCAGATTGAAGGATTATTGCAAAATTCCCTTTCTCTTTCAGAGCAAGACTGGCAACAAGTACGCGCTAACCGCAATTATCTTGATAAAAAAGTAAAAAGCGGCAATACCTATTATGGTATCAATACCGGATTCGGATCTTTATGCAATGTACGCATCACAGATGAAGAGCTGAGCAGCTTGCAGGAAAACTTGGTTTGCTCCCATGCCTGCGGAATGGGCGATGAAGTTCCTCCGGAAATAGTACGATTGATGTTATTGCTGAAAATCCGGAATATGTCCTTGGGATATAGCGGAATACATGAAGATACGCTACGCCTTTTTTTGAAATTTTATAATGAAAATATGCTGCCGGTAGTTTATGAACTGGGATCGCTTGGCGCTTCCGGCGATTTGGCACCCTTGGCTCATCTTAGCCTGCCGCTCCTCGGCAAGGGTATGATGCATCTGGCTTCAGGTAAAACAGATGCTGCGGAAGCCCTGAAAGAAAAAGGGCTGACACCTTTAAAACTACAGGCTAAAGAAGGTCTGGCATTACTCAACGGTACGCAGTTTATGAGTGCTTATGCCGTATGGGCACTTCTGAATGCTAAAAAATTATCGCGATGGGCAGACGTGATTGCAGCCATTTCCTTAGAAGCATTTGACGGTAAAGACGAACCTTTTTCAGAACCGGTACACCGGGTGCGCCCGCATCAGGGACAGGTGGCCACCGCCGCCGCCATACGACAACTATTAGAAGGCAGCGAATTACAACAACGCCTGAAAATACAGGTGCAGGACCCTTATTCCTTCCGTTGTGTGCCTCAGGTGCATGGCGCCAGTAAGGATGCCATACAGTACGTGCAGGGTGTAGTAGAGACCGAAATCAATTCCGTTACCGATAATCCTTTAGTATTTGAAGCGGAAGATCGTATTATCAGCGGTGGCAATTTCCACGGACAGCCCTTAGCGCTCAGTCTGGATTTTCTGGCTATGGCATTAGCCGAATTGGCCAATATCTCCGAACGCCGTATCTATCTGTTAGTAAGCGGACAAAGAGATTTGCCGCCTTTCTTGGCCAAACATCCGGGGCTGCACAGCGGCTTTATGATTGTACAATATACTGCCGCTGCCATCGTTAGTCAAAATAAACAATTATGTACGCCGGCATCGGTGGACAGCATTGTGAGCAGCAATGGTCAGGAAGATCATGTGAGTATGGGCGCTAACGCAGCCACAAAGCTGAAAAAAGTAGTGGACAATGTACAGCGCGTTTTGGCGGTGGAATTATTGACCGCCATGCAGGCTATTGATTTCAGAAGACCCGCGAAGATGTCGCCGGCATTAGAAAAGATCTATCGCGCATTTCGTGAAAAGGTACACTTTAATGATCATGACCGGGTGATGCACGATGATATGAAGGCAGCCACACTTTTTTTAGATCAGGATGCCGATGAATTGATGCAATAACAAGTTGTGAAAAATTGATATCGCCGAATTTTCACAATTCAATACATCGGGCTTGGGATTTTGATACATTAGCGCCAACCTTTCGGAATTAGGATTAAAAGCGATTTTCATATACCGGTTTATCATTTTTTGTCAATTATAATAATTTTTCTACCTTTGCCCTCCCAAAAACGGCATTCCGGCCATTTTTGCCTAATGGTAAAATGTCCAAAAGTTGCAGTCGGTATGCGTTTTGCGGATTTTTTTATTGATAACCAAAATATTTTTTATGGCAACAAACATCCAGAATTATGAGATGATGCTGATCTTCACGCCGGTACTGGCAGAGGAAGATTTCAAAAACGCTCAGAAAAAATTCACTTCCTTTATTACGGAGAACGGCGGTAAGATCGTTCACGAAAACATTTGGGGATTACGCTCTTTAGCTTATCCGATCCAGAAAAAAACTACCGGACTTTATACTGTGGTAGAATACACCGCACCTACCGATCTGAATGCTAAATTAGAAATTCAGTTGAACCGCGATGAGCATGTGATGCGTCACATGATTACTCATTTAGATAAATATGCCGTAGCTTACAACGAACGCAAGCGCAATGCACCTGCAAAATCAGAAGCTGCTGCAGAAACCCAGCCGGAAGCCTAATTTCTCCTTCATTAAAAAATAATATTAAAATGGCCAGACCAAACGATATAAAATATCTGACAACTACACGTGTTGAAAAACGTCAGAAGAAATATTGCCGCTTCAAAAAACTCGGCATTAAATACATTGATTATAAAGATGCGGAATTTTTGAAAAAATTCCTCAATGATCAGGGTAAAATGCTGCCCCGCCGTATTACCGGAACTTCCCTGAAATATCAGCGTAAATTAGGGCACGCTGTTAAAAAGGCCCGCCAAATGGCTATCCTGCCTTATGTTACTGACCTTTTAAAGTAAAAACAACATGCAAATCATACTCATAAAAGACGTAGATAATTTAGGGGCTGCTCATGAATTAGTAGATGTGCGCCCAGGCTATGCCCGCAACTTTCTCATACCACAGAAATTTGCCGTAGAAGCCAATACTTCCAACAAAAAAATACTTGCAGAACGCCAAAAAGTAATCGCTCGACGCGAAGAAAAATTACTGGCTGATATCGCTAAAGTAGCTGATGCTCTTAAAAATCCGGTTAAAATCGGTGCAAAAGTGGGCGAAAGCGGTAAAATATTCGGCTCTGTAACCGCTATCCAATTAGCTCGTGCTATCCGCGAACAAAGAGGATATGAAATTGACCGCCGCCGTATCTCCATTTTGGAAGAAGTAAGAGAACCCGGAACGCATAAAGCTCAAATAGATTTCGGTAAGGATAAAGTAGTGGACATGGAATTTGAAGTAAGCGCAGAATAAAAATCATACCAAAACATAAAAAAATCTTCCTGATACGCTTCAGGAAGATTTTTTTATGCGCTCATACGCACCGAAAACTAAATTTCCCCCTTCCGGGGTGATGGCTTAGGATGATGATTAAACTTTTATTAACCAATAATTGAACTACATTTGTTCAGATATAGTAAGCATGTCAAAATCATTCGTCCGGATTTGCTTACACCACATTTTTTATCAGAACTATTTAATTTTAACCAAAGGCACGATATGCTTCGATTCATGAGAAACAAAATCCTGATTCCATCACTTATTCTTGTAGCATTAGCGGTATTTTTTTCCTTTAAATATGCTAATGATCGGGAGGAATTGAACGGAGGACAAAACGAAATTATTCAGAATACCATCATGGGCATTATATCACAGGGGCATTACAGTCCTCGTGATATTGATGATAATTTTTCCCGGAGTGTATTCGACAAAATGCTGGAAAGCTTCGATTATGACAAGAAATTTTTCCTGCAAAGCGATATAGACAGCCTGAAAACTTTTCGGGACAAAATTGATGATGAAATCAGAGATAATTCGCTTGATTTTTTCAACCAAATCAATACCCTGTTTGTCAATCGTATTGCTCAAGCTCAAACGTATTATCAGGATTTGCTCAGCCGCCCCTTTGATTTTAACGGAAAAGATCAGATTGAATTAGACGGCAAAAAACTACAGTTCGTAAAAGACGAAGCCGGCATGAAAGCCAGATGGAATGCTTACCTGAAATATCGTGTGTTGGAAAAATACAAATCGCTGAAGGATGCGGAAGAGAAAAAGGCTAAAGATTCAACAGGTTATCAGATGCGGGCATTGGCCGCATTAGAGCAGGAAGCCCGCGAAAATGTACTAAAGGTGCAGGATCGTTATTTTAAACGCTTACAAAAACTGAACGACAATGATCGCTTCGCTATTTATATGAATACAATCTGTGGCACGGAAGACCCGCATACCAATTATCTTCCTCCTGATGATAAAAAGAAATTTGACGAAATGATGTCTGGCTCATTCAGCGGAATTGGCGCCACACTCCAACAGCAAGATGACGGTAGTGTAAAAATCACCTCTATCGTTACCGGAAGTCCAGCTTGGAAGGGCGGGAAACTGAAGGCTGATGACGTAATTGAAAAGGTGGCTCAAGGCGATGCTATGCCGATAGATGCAGAAGGTTTTGATCTGGAAGATGTAGTCAAAATGATTCGTGGGCCGAAAGGTACCGAAGTAAGACTGACCGTTAAACATTCCGACGGTTCTTCGGAAGTCATTTCCATTATCCGGGATAAAGTGGACATAGAAGATATTTTTGCAAAATCCAATATTGTGGAAGAAGATGGCAAACGTATCGGCTATATTTATCTGCCTGAATTTTATGTGGATTTCAACAATCCGAAAGGACGGCGCTGCTCTACCGATATCGAAAAAGAACTGATCAAACTCAAAGCCGCGCAAGTTGATGGTATCATCCTCGACCTGAGAAATAACGGCGGCGGCTCCCTGCCTGATGTCGTGGATATCGCAGGATTGTTTATCGGCAAAGGTCCGGTAGTGCAGGTGCGCAGCAGCGGGAATCAGACTATGACCCTCAGCAGCAAACTGAATGCTCCGCTGTATTCCGGCCCGCTGGCTATTATGGTCAATGGCGGATCGGCTTCAGCATCTGAAATTTTGGCCGCAGCCATGCAAGACTATGGCCGCGCTGTAATTGTGGGTTCTACAACCTTTGGAAAAGGTACTGTTCAGAAATTGGTACCACTGGATCAGTTTGTTACCAATAGCGCCAGACAACACATCATCGAATCATTAGTGCAAGCTAAAGGCGGCGATGCGGAATATGACGGTATCGGATCGTTAAAACTGACCATTCAGAAATTCTACCGGATTAACGGAGGCTCTACTCAGCTGAAAGGTGTTACTCCCGATATCTTATTGCCTGATGTGTATGATATGCTGGATGAAACCGGAGAACGAAAAGATAAAAGCGCACTGCAATGGGATAAGATTGCTTCAGTAAGCTATCCGACTTTTCAGCCTGAAAATTTCTACAGCCATCTGAGCGCTAAAAGCCGCTCCCGTGTAAGCAATAGCGCTAATTTCAAACTTATTCTGGAAGCCGCCCAAAAACTAAAGAAGCAACAAGATGACAATGTAATGCCTCTGAATGAAGCAGCATACGCTGATAAGCTGAAAGAAAATGAAGCTTTATCGAAACGCATTGATCAATTAGACAGCCTGAATACACCTTTAAGTGTACAGAATTTAGAAGAAGATTTGGCTAAGATCAACTTAGACAGTGCCTCTGTCAACAAAAATAAAGCATGGATTAAAAGATTGGAAAAGGATCCTTATATTGCGGAAACCGTTACTGTAATCAATGATTGGATGAATAATGCTAATGCTGAGAGTACTAAGAAGAAAGCGTTGGGAAAAGTAAGTAAGCACGAATAAAGACACGAATTTCAGACACGAATTTCACGAATTGGAAAGGATTAGTGAAGGTTGAATAAGGATTATATGGAGTTGCGGAGCTATGGTGCAGGTGGATGTTTTAGCCCTGATGAACTTGTAGGTTACGTTGAGCTGGCCATTCTACTCGCCAAAAAAAATCTGTATGGGCGGAATAGGTAGGAGAACATGAGGTATTGTTAAGATAATATACGCTCCGGTTTTATGGCAAAAAAGCAATGTTTGTTTGCATTATTTCCAGATTTGACACCCCCGAAACATTTGGGGTTGTCAAATCTTTTAAAAGATATACTAACTTAACAATGCCGAAAATGACAAAGAAAACGCCCTGCACATCATCTCGACTGGAATTAATTTTATGAAGTGGAACGAAATAAAATTAACGGAATGAAGAGATCTATGAGATTTCCCGCACGTGTGGGAGGTTTCTCCACTCGAAAACCCTTATCAAATTACGGTGTAATTCGGAGTGTTCTTTGGTCAGGAAAATGGAATAGATTTGTTCTTGTTGTTTTTAATAGTTGAATATCAAAACTTTCGGAAATCTATTATTGGCAAAATCCAATACGCTGCTGCATTTCTATGCTTCGCTAACAGAGCGTCCCTGCAATCTCCACTGTCATGCTGAAAGCATCAATAATGGCATCAATAGGAGTGGGGTTTAACTCATTCCTATTGATGCCACGGGTATCTCTACACGTCTTTTAGATTCCTACGGAATGACAAGAAAGGTGTATATGGCTGCGAAGGTTGGAAATCCACCCAATACGCTTGCAGTCGTTTTTATGCTACTATGAGATTGAAGCGGACAACAATCTTAAGGAATGCTTCCTTGCCTCAAAATCAGTCATCATATCCTGAATGATCAATTCATCTACTTGGAAATCAGTTGCAATATGGTGCAGCTGTTTGCGTACAGTTTCGGCCGTACCGCCGATAAACTTAGGAATGAGTTTAGAGCCCGGACGGTAAGGTACGATCTCAGGAAGAGCTCCAAGTGCTTGAACGGCATCATCAGGGCTTAGCACGACACCATCTATAATTCCCTTCGATAAATTGTGATACATTAATGTTACGGGCGCCAGTTGACGCCTGGCTTCTTCCTCTGTATCTGCACACACTGCATGAACGGCTAATATGACTTCCGGTTTTGCTATTCCGGCTTCTCCTTTGGACGGATGAAATGTATTTCTGTAATTGCTTATAATATCCCAAGCCTGCCGTTGATTAATGAAACCAGCAAAAACATAACGCAGTCCCAAAGCTGCTGCTGCACTTGAGCTCCATATACTGGAACCCAGAACGTGGAGCTGCGGTTTGCTTGCAATGGTATGAATCGGTGTCGTAGAAAACGGATGATCGGCGGGAAAACTGTTTTCTAACCAGGCTACAAGCTCGCTAATCTGGCTATCGGAATTGCTATGAAAATGCCTGCTCCTGTCCTGTTGCAGCGCCACATCCAACACTTGGCCGGTAGTTGCACGCCCTGCACCTAAATCAATACGGTCGGGATATATCTCGTTTAGAGTACAAAATGTTTCCGCTACTTTGAATGGGCTGTAATGATTGAGCAATACCGAACCTGAACCTACACGTATGCTTTTGGTATTTGCGGCAATGGCGGCGATAAGCACTTCGGGTACACGGCCGGCAATAGATGGTGTGCCATGATGTTCGGCTACCCAGAAACGATGAAACCCCAACTCTTCAGCCAATTGGGCTGATGTTATACTATGCATAAGGGCATCGTGGCGGGTGCCACCAGGTTGTAATGTGGCTAAATCTACCAGCGATAATTTCATATATTATAATGTTTTGTGCCTGTCTGCGAATAAAGCAAAGATACGCCATTTAGCACTCTAAAGAGCAAGCCAGACAGCTTCCAATGGAGGCGGATATGCAAATCATCCTCCATTTTCTACAAATTAAATAAATATTTTTTATAAAATAAAAATGAATGATATAGATAAATTTAAAAGTCATTTTTTGGAGCTTCTTATCATTTTTCTATAAAGCAAATATTGGAAAAGATGGCGGAAATTCCCGGAATAATGTTAAAAACCTACAGGTAAGCTAAAAACTCAACAGCGGAACGCTGAGGAAAAACCCTACAAATATTTACCGATATTTTAGCGTCCGGATAATATTTATGGTATAGATTTTTAAGTATTTTATTATTAGTTATTTACACGTTAATAAATGATGTTTATTATTATCTAAAAAAATGAGCACGCCCCACTTTAAGGGATAAATAGATCAAGCAATCACCTTTTTTAATGAAGCAGCGGATGCCACAAATCAAAAGAATTAACTTTGCCGTTTAAAAATCAATTTATGCAAAATAATCCCTGGCATACAGTAAGCTATGGCGACCCTTCCGGCGATGCGGTAACCGGTATTGTGGAAATACCTAAAGGCTCCCGCGCTAAATACGAATTGGATAAAGAAACGGGACTTTTACGCTTAGACCGCGTATTATATTCCTCCGTATATTATCCGGCTAATTACGGCTTTGTGCCGCAAACTTATTGTGATGACGGTGATCCTTTGGATATTTTAATTCTCTCTCAGATTGACATGCAACCGCTTTGCTTAGTAACGGCAAAAATCATCGGTGTGATGCGCATGTTGGATCAGGGTGAGGCCGACGACAAACTGATTGCCGTATGTGCGCACGATAAAAGCGTTTCACATATCAACGATATCTCCGAAATGCCGGATCATTTTATGGCGGAAATCCGACACTTTTTTGAAGAGTATAAGCGATTGGAAAATAAAGTGGTAAAGATTGAAGACTTTCAGGGCGCCCGGCTGGCAAAGAAAATTTTTCAACATGCCGTGAATGATTATAAGGAAAAGATATTACCGGGTTTAGAGAAAATTGCTATTGAATAAACCGGATCGTTCTTGTCTTATTGGTTTCAATGTCTAAAAAAAACAGTTTGCGCAGCACCATTTTATCAGCCATATTCGTTTGTCTTGCCTTGTCTTCATTTGCATTAAAGATAAAAGGGAGGGTGTATGATGCGGGTTCTAATCTCCCTTTAGATGGTGTGGAAGTCTTGAATATTTATTCCGGACAAAGTTTGGTTACGGACAGTACCGGCTTGTTTGAAATAGAAGTAGAGGCCGGGCAATTGTTGGAGTTTCGAACCTTAGGTTATGATATCGCCAGAGTACGTATTGCGAGCGGCGCATTGCCTAAATTTTACAATATCGGCATGCAAGTGGGCGCTATTACCTTAGATGAGGTTAAGGTATGGGAATTAGGGCGTGGAAAATGGGGCAGCGACAGCACCCGTACCGCCGCTACTTATGAAAATATTCTGAAACATTATAAATTGGAGGGGCTGGATCTGCTCCAGCACCCTTTTGATGCCCTGAGCAAATCCAATCGGCAGATATGGGCTTTTCAAAAGCATTATGAATTTTTTGAAAAGGAAAAATACATTGACTACACCTTTAATGAAAGGCTGATCGGGCAGCTCACACAACTGAGCGGCGACAGTGTGGTGGAATATATGCACCAATACCGACCGGGCTACGATACCTTGCGCCGCATGAATTTGTACGAATTTTACGACTATATTCAAAAAACGGTAGCACAATTTAGGATGCAGCAGGGGAAGAGAGAGGATGGTGCAGGATGAAAATGGGTAGCCAATATGCTGTCGTTGCAGGTAGCTTGCTGAAATGCAGGCAGCTTGCCTGTGGAGAGGAA
>Ga0206107_1000632_pt1 | contig 12660 bp, 2 predicted proteins | sample 2B0metagenome_FD_148652 | JGI IMG/M metagenome (GOLD analysis project Ga0206107, IMG submission 148652) | Enriched microbial communities from leaf-cutter ant dump, University of Wisconsin, Madison, United States - 2B0 | ecosystem: Environmental > Terrestrial > Nest > Insects nest > Nest dump...
TCCTCCACAATATCCGCCGGAAGCCTTACATCGGATTTGTCTGTCGGGACTAATAGGCTGAGTTGCTCCTCGTCTTTTGCCTTTATTACAAACCCTAATGCCTGAAGGATATTTTCCACAGTATCTTTCGCATAATATTTGCCACAAAGTTTGTTGATATAGGCGTATTGTATCGGCACGGTATGTTGCGGCAGCGGTTCGGGATACCAATCGGTAAGCGCCGATGCAACCTTGCCTCCTGCGATATCCTGAATAAGCTGTACGGCGCGTTTTAATGCCGGAATCACCCGGTTGATATCTACGGATTTTTCAAAATGCAAAGCGGCGTCTGTGCGTAATTGATGATGGAGCGAACTCCGTCTGATGCTGCGCGGATCAAAATAAGCGCTTTCAATAAAAACCGTTGTGGTATTATTGCTGATACCCGATCCCTGCCCTCCGAAAACTCCGGCAATACACATAGGTTTATCGGCATCGCCAATCATCAGATCGTTATCGCATAGCGTACGTTCCACACCATCCAGCGTGGTGAATTTTTCTCCTTCTGTAGCATGTTTCACCCGGATATGCCTGCCTTGTATGGTGTCATAATCAAAAGCATGCAAGGGCTGACCATATTCATGAAGTACATAGTTGGTAATATCTACAATGTTGTTGACCGGTCGTACGCCGATGGTCATAAGTTGCCTTTGCATCCAGTCGGGTGAAGGTGCAATATGAATATCGGAAAGCACTATGCCGGCATAACGCTTGCAGGCCTGCGGCGCTTCTATGCTGATGCGTATGGGTTTTTCCGCCGCTGCGCTAATTGTTATATCGGTATGTTCATTTTTAAATGCCTCCTGCAGCTCCTGCAATTGTTGTAAAGGCAATCCTTCATGATGTGCTAGATAAGCGCAAACGTCTCTTGCTACGCCGATGTGGCTCATGGCATCGCTGCGGTTGGGTGTCAGTCCTACATGAATGGTGTAATCCGGTGGAGGCAAACGGAAAAAATCTTTTGCCGTCATACCAACGGGCGTATCTTCAGGAAGTACCATAATGCCGGCATGGCTTTCGCCTATGCCTATTTCATCTTCTGCGCAAATCATGCCTTCACTTACTTCGCCTCTTATTTTTGATTTTTTGATTTCAAATGCATCGCCGCTTACCGGATGCAATACGGTGCCAATAGTGGCCACGATTACTTTTTGGCCTGTCGCTACATTAGGTGCTCCGCAAACAATATGCAGCAATGCGTCGCCGCCAACGGATACGGTTGTGAGCTTTAATTTATCGGCATTAGGATGTTGCACGCAACTTTTCACCTCGCCCACAAGCAGTCCCGAAAGGCTGCCCGGAATGGCTTCCGACAGTTCTACGCCTTCTACTTCAAGGCCAATACCGGTAAGGATGGTGCTGAGTTCATCAACAGACAATTCTTTAGGTAAATATTCCAACAGCCAGTTATAGGATATTTGCATCAGCTTTTTTTCGTTTTTAGAATTGAGCCGCCAAAGTTAAAATAAATTTACTTGGGCTTGCAGATAAGAATGTCAAAATGATGGAGCTAAGCTAAAAGTAAACGGTTATGCAAGCAGCACACGATTTGATGGCTCGTTTGAGTGTTCGAACGGGTAATTTGAGTGTAGCTTTTTTGCCTTTAACCCTTGCACGATATCCATGTTGATATTGTTCAAATATACCATAATATTCAGATCTCCACTGCCTTTGCTTCAGACACCAATAACGTGTAGTTTAAATTTTGTATAATTTATTGCGTTATATTTACGGAGGCCAATATTTTTCTTGTATATTTGGAAACGTATGTGCTATATTTATTCTTTGAATAGTAATTATAGTAGGTAAAAGATGTCGTTAATTTGTTTTTTTGAAAATTTTTATAAAGTGAAAAACCGGAACTTAATGCTGTGGATGGTACTGCTTGGAATGAGTAACAGTCTGCTGCTGTCTTGTAAAAGTATGGCACAGCGAAAAAATGCTGCTGCGGTAACAGTTGCTGCATCGGTAGGAGTGTGCAGTACTTCCGGGGAATTTCCGCTCGAAATAGTGCCGGCGGAAGGGCAGAAATTAAGTCCGGCTAAAACCAAAAAAGAGCCGCAATTGCCTTTAAAGTATTCGGTTTATACCATCAACAATGAACAGATGCAGGCATTTTTCAAATCTCTGAAATCAGCAGGGCAAGGGCTGATGAATCTGCCGGTTCCGGGTCATGGCTGCCAACCGTTTCAGGTGAAAAATTCGGGTACGATGAGTGCGGAACTTGCTGAAAAATTTCCCGAAATGATTTCCCTGAAAGGTACGGCTCAACAAAATACCGGAGGATATGCCCGGGTGGATTATGACGGGAAAAAACTGAAGGTCGAAATTACCTGGGACAATGAAACCTACTATATTCAACCCTGGGAGGAAGAAGGTCAGTTGTGGTATGTATTATCCGACAAGAAAGATACGGGATACGAAAAACATCCTTTTGAATAGTGATTTTAATTTTTGCTTCATAGATTTAATACTATAAGAAAATGCATGCGCTGAATTTAAAAACGATATGGACAGCGGGTTTAATGCTTGTTTTTGCGTTAAGTGCTCCCGCACAGGGCAATTACTGGAAAAATATGGAAGGAAGTCTGGCTCCTTCCTCAGGAATTCGGAAAATCATTCCTGAAAAATATTCATTGCTACAAATGAATCAGGAGCATTTGCGGCAATTTTTGAATGCCTTACCTGCGGATGCTGCAAGCGCGGTAATCATGGAGCTTCCCACTCCTGACGGCTCTGTGCGCAGTTTCCGGGTTTGGAGTACCCCTGTTTTTGCCCCGGAATTGCAGGCTAAATTTCCCGATATTACCACCTATACGGCAGTGTCGGTTGATGATCCTTCCGTAACCGCTAAGCTGGATTATACCACTAAAGGATTTCATGCTATGGTATTTGCCGGTGCTGCTACTTATTTTATTGATCCTTACAGCAACGAAGCAGACGGCTATTATATCGTATATTATAAAAAAGATTACCGGCGTTCTCCCAATGCCTTTATGCGTTGCGACCAGCCGGAGAATTTCTCTGTCAATCCAGGAAACGGTGAAGGGATTGACTTGGGTGGCCGGCTTCCGGATATAGCATTAAACACGCACGGATCAACGAAGAAAACATATCGCTTAGCCTTGTCCTGCACCGGAGAATATGCGCTTGCGGTAGATGGTCCTAATCCGACAAAACCGGGTGTTTTAAGTGCGATGACCACCACCATGAATCGCGTGAATGGTATTTACGAACGTGAAGTGGCTGTTACCATGCAGTTTATTGGAGATCAGGATGATCTGATCTATACTTCTCCATCAAGCGATCCTTTCCCTTCTTATGCCAATAACAATGGTGGATCTTTGTTAGATTATAATCAGGATAATACGGATGATGTGGTCGGCTCTTCGGCTTATGATATCGGGCATATCTTCAGCACAGGCGGCGGCGGCATTGCTTCTTTGGGATGTGTATGCAGCAATAACTACAAGGCAATGGGCGTTACGGGTTCGCCTAATCCGGTAGGCGATGCTTATGATGTGGATTATGTTGCACACGAAATGGGGCATCAGTTTGGTGCAGAGCATTCGTTTAATAAATGCAGCAATACTGAAAGTGCCGAGTCGGCTTATGAGCCGGGCAGCGGCAGCACTATACTGGCTTATGCAGGCATCTGCGGATCCACCAATGATTTGCAAGCACATAGCGATGATTATTTTCATGCCGTTAGTTTAGATGCCATCAGCGATTTTATTACGAACGGCTCCTGGAGTGGTGGCGGTGGTAATAATTGCGGTGTTGCGTCAACCGGTGTCTCTGTTCCGACTGTTCCTTCCTTTGGTGCTACCTATGCTATTCCTTATAAAACGCCATTTGAACTGACGGCGCCGTCCGTATCCGGCAACGGATTGCGGTACTGTTGGGAAGAATGGGATTTGGGCGGCAATCCGGGTGATTTTCGGAAAAATGAAGATCTGGCGGGAGATTTTACAACAGGGCCGGCATTCCGGAGTTTTCAACCGGTAACTTCTCCTACCCGTGTATTCCCGAAAATAGAGCAGGTGATTGCCAATAATCTTTCCGTAAAAGGACAAAGAATAGCTGAAGTAGCCCGAACCTCGAAGTTCAGGCTCACCGTGCGGACGGTAACCGATGGTTGGGGAGCTTTCAATGCGCCGCAGGAAAAAATAACGCTACAGGTGATCAACACCGGTATGCCGTTTAAAGTAACCATGCCTAATACTTCGGTAACCTGGGAAACCGGCTCTGAGCAAACGGTTCAATGGGATGTGGCTCAAACCAATCAAGCACCCATCAATTGTTCTGAGGTGAATATTTACCTGTCTGCCGATGGAGGACATACCTATCCTTATGTGGTAGCGGAAAATGTTCCTAATACCGGATCGGCCAGCATCACAGTACCGAATACTTTTAATTCCACTACTACAAGACTGAAGGTGAAAGGTGCGGGAAATGTGTTTTTCGATATTTCTGATGTAAACTTTACCGTGTCCGGTGATGTGGGAATTGCTGATCAGCAATGGGAAAATAAGCTGCATATTTATCCTAATCCTACAAGTGATATCCTGACTATTGAGTACGGCCAGAGCAGGCAGCCGCTGAAAGTGGTGCTGTATAATGCTACCGGACAGAAAGTGCGGGAATACAGTATGCAGGAAAAGTTGGTGCTTGATATTAAAGATCTGGCTCGCGGTCTGTATTTTTTGCATGTTTCCGCTCCGGAGCAGGGTACGGTGGTAAGGAGTGTATCATTGCAATAAACGGCAAATAAGCTTGCTTTTTTTCTATTCAAAAAAGAACCCTTTGTTTGAGTTGGAATGCACCATAAATTTCCGAATACGTGCGTGATGCTGTGTTTAAAAAATAAATAGCCATCAACTTATTTGGTGGTTTTCTTCATGATTTCTTGTCGAAAAAGTTAAAACAATCGAATATTTTTATCCTTCCTTATTGAAAAATTAACATAAATTAACATTAAAGTTTAACATAAAGGATGTGAATGGTTTGTTTTTTCTATAAATTACATGCGATTTTCATATTCATAAAATTTATTTTTTTGTAAGTCTTGGTATTTGAAAAGGATGTCGGCATCTTCAATGAATCATAGTTTATATGATCCTGAATATGTGCGAAAGGGTTGCAATATTGTATATAGAGTATATAGATAAGTAGTTGAAGTGAAGAATTATTTATCTTTAAGTTGCTGTTTTTTGCAGCCTACATTATAATAATATATAATTTTTTTTTAATCAGTCCAATAAAATAATATGAAATTGAGTGTTGCTCATTTTACGTTAGCACCATGGAGGGGTGTCTTGGCGAAATAAAAACTACTATGTTAAATAATTTAAAGGAAGTAGCTGAAAATCCTAATAAAGAAAGTAGGCAAAAAGTTAATTAAAACAAACTCAAGATTATGACAAAAATTACAACATCAAGGCGGTGGGTTCATCTCTTGTGGATGATACCGCTGCTGATTTTTGGATGGAGTAGTGGTACTAATGCGCAAGCTGTGAATGACTACTCGTTTACCCAAACATCGGGTACTTATACCCCAATTACAGGCGGTACTGTACTGTGGAGTGGTTATGATGGTTTTGATGATAACATATCATCGTCAATCCCCCTGACTTTTGTTTACCATGGCACAACTTATACTTCAATATTCGTTAGTGCCAACGGAAATTTAAAGTTTGGGGCTACTTCTACATCCAATACTCCTATTTCAGGGGGGCTGAATGCCGTAGCTCCATTCTCGGTTGACTTGGATGCAAAATCGGCAAGTGCCGGTACAGGTGTTCCTGAAGTTAGATACGAACAGGTAGGTGATGAATTTATAGTACAATGGGCAAATGTTTGTCGCTATACCGGTTCAGGAGCTTCATCAACAGAGAATCTGAATTTTCAAGTACGTCTAAACACTGTAAATGGTGTTATTAAAATTGTTTATGGTGCTTGTGTGGAAAGAGCAACACCTACAACAACATATCCTCAGGTAGGTTTAGCAGGTGGTTCTACTACGGCATACAGCAATAGGACAATTGCTGCAGGCGGTGGTGATTGGATTAACTCTATAGCAGGAACATCCAATAGCCAAACCATGGCATATAATGGCACAACTATACCAAGTAATGGTCTTACTTATACTTGGACTCCTCCACTTCCTTGTGCAGGAACTCCCGATGCAGGTACCTTATCAGGTGCTACAGTTCGTCCAACTTGTGGTGGTTCAGTACCAATTCCAGCTACAATTACCGTTACCGGGCAATCTGCCGGAGTTACGGGTATTACGTTTCAATGGGAACAATCCACTGATAATGTAACTTGGACAAATGCCACAGGTACGGGAAACGCTACAATTAACTACACTATTCCTGCACACACTGCCGGTCAGACGGAGTATTACCGTTTGAAAGCTACTTGTACGGCTTCCGGTTTGGTGGATTATAGCGATGTATTACAGATAACAGATCCTGCCAATCCGACTACACCAACAACGAATGTTGGCGTTTCTCCTATAGGAAATACTACCGCTACTATTACTTGGACTAACGGAAGTGGAGTCAGAAGATTTGTGGTGATAAACACAACCAACAGTTTTACTGACCCGGTTAATGGCTCAGGTAGTGCATTGAGTGCAAGCGCAACCTATTCCGGTTCGGGAGAGCAGATTGTTTATGATGGTACAGGAACTTCAGTTGCTGTTACAGGATTAACTCCATCCTCTACCTATTATGTTCGTGTTTATGAATATTTAAGATGTGGAAGCTCTGCTCCTTATACTTATTATTACCAAACTTCTATAGGAACAAATAATTCTATAGATTTTACAACCAGTTTGTATTGTGCGCCTACGACTTCAGGTGGTACCACCTATTATATATCCAACTTTACAACTACCGGAGGGCTTACTAATATCAACAATAATTCCGGCGGCAGCGCCACAGGTTATGAGAATTTTTCAAGTACCGCTTCGTTATCCGTTACGCTCGGATCTACGATCAATTATTCTATGTTCGTAGCCGGAAGCAGCACCTATGGTAGGTCTATTTGGGTTGATTGGGATGGAAATGGTGATTTCTCCGCTTCCGAGCAGGTGGCAAGCAGTACCAGTTATCTATCGCCTCCGCTTACAGGTAGCTTTAACATTCCTCTTGATGCTACTGCCGGCGATAAACGTATGCGTATATTGGCATCCTTTACTCCCGCCAACCCTTCAAATTCTTGTTCCAACAGTGGTTCTGGAGAGTATGAAGATTATACCTTGTCCGTTCCTTCGTGTACTGGTACACCTGATGCGGCTTCTATACCGGCTACAGCCACTGTATGTCCCGGCGGTACTTATAACCTTATGGCTACAAGTACTTCTTTGTTGTATGCAGGTATCAGCTTTCAGTGGCAGCAGTCCACTACTTCGGGTGGTCCTTATGTCGATGTAACAGGTGCTACCACTACAAGCTATACTACAGATGCTTCATTAGCACCGGGTACTTATTATTATGTATTGAAAACCATTTGTAACAACAGTGGATTAACGTCATTGTCAAATGAAGCTGCAGTAACGGTTTCTTTACCTTTGACCGCTCCTTCCGTTACCAACAGTGTTCAGTGCGGTCCCCAAGTGCCTACGGCATCGGTAGCATCCACTGCCGGCGCTGAGGGTAGCGGTATCTTTTTATGGTATGATGCTGCAACAGATGGTAATTTGTTGCAGGGGGCTTCTTATGGAAGTACGTTAAGCCCTTGGTGGTCTAACGATTTCTCTTCCTCAACCTTAACTGATGCTACATTAGGCGGTGTGGCTGCTATTGCGGATGGTAAATTAACATTGAACCCTAACGCAACCAGCACCGGCGGTAATTTAGTTGTCAATGCAAGTGGCCAGAACGCTACGATGTTCCATACCGGATTTGATATGACACTCACTTCCGGAGGATCTACAATGGCAGATGGTCTTAGCTATAGTTTTGCCGATGATGCAGTGGGTCTAACTAACAATACGGAGCCAACAGCAGAGAAAGGAAGCGGATCAAAACTTCGTCTGTTGTTTATGACGTACAATGGATCCGGAAACAACGCAAAAGGTGTTTATCTCGTATATGGAGCTACCGCAGCTGACTTTAACCAAACAGTTGGTAATAATGGCTTGCTCGCTTATACCAGCAATACAAGCTGGATACCAACTTTTACAACTCCTGTTACTACATCCGTTTCATTGTCAATAGATGAGGATGGCAAAGCTACCGTAACGCTGAATGGCACACCTATATTTACAAATGTAGAGTTACCTGCAGGATTTATGGCAGCCGACAAAGCTTCGTGGAAGCATGCTTTTTCTTCAAGAGCAGGCGGTGTATCCGGTGGCTTTGCTTTGGACAATATTGTTCTTGAGCAAAACGGTATTGTTCCGGGTTATACTACTTATCAGGAAGCAGTATCTTCTACCTCTACATTTTATGTAGCAGAACTCAGCACTGCCGGTTGCGAAGGGAGCAGAGCACCTGTAACGGTAACTGTTAATACTCCTCCTGCTATCGCGGTTACAGCCTCACCGGCTACGGTGTGTGCAGGAGTTTCTTCCGATCTGGAAGTAACCAGTACTAACTCAGGATATACATACACATGGGAACCGGGTGAAATGACTGGCGCTACGCAAACGGTAACTCCCGTTGCGAATACAACTTATACGGTAACTGCAACCGATAATTCCGGAGGTACTTACGATGGTTGTGTAACTGTTGCTGATGTTTCCGTGACGGTTAATTCATTGCCCTTAGCACCTGATGTAACCGCCAGTGTGAATGTATGTGAAGGTACAGCTTCGCAGGAATTGACGGTAGGCGCTTCTGAAATAACAGATGTGATCAGTCTTGGAGATAACTTGCCATCACCTGGGCCGGCAACGAACTATAATTTTACGATACCCGCATTGCCCCCCGGAGCTGTTGTAACAAGCACATCGCTTCAGCTTACAAATGTGTCAAGTCAAGGTAGCTCATGGCTTAATGAAATTCGTATTGCTGTTTCAGGTATTACTACTTTGGCCACCACGCAGATTTATAACGGAGGCAGTGGCGGTGGTACGATAACTACGTACAGCACTCCGTTGCCTAATATACCGGTAACCGGCGGTGTGTTGACCTTTACTGTTTCGGAATCCTACGATGATAGTGGAGATGATGCGGCATTTGGAAATGTGAGCCTTGTGGTTACTTATACTTTACCATATACCTATTCCTGGTGGGATGCTACAACGGGTGGCACACAGGTTGGATTGGGTGCTACGTTTGAAGCTATAGGCAGTTCAATACTTCCGGATGCCAACACTCCCGGTACTTATACTTTCTATGTACAGGCTGAAGACGGGACTTGCGGCAGTACAAGAGTACCGATAGATGTTATAGTTAATGCTGCACCTACTATCACCGTAACGCCTTCTGATCCCGCTTCCTGTTCCGGCGCTCCGGTAGCATTAGAGGCAAGCGGTGCTGATACTTATACTTGGTCTCCTTCCGATGATCTGGATGTTACTACCGGTGCAAACGTAACCAGCACTCCAACAGAAACCCGCACTTATACCGTATCCGGTACAGATGGCGCAGGTTGCGTGGGTACTACAGATGTAACAGTAACTTATGAGGAATTTACGGTTACCGCAGTTTCGTCTGATGCCGATTTTTGTCTGGGTACATCCACAACATTGTCAGCAAGTAATAATATGCTGCCTCAGCTAGGTCCGCAAACATTACCGACAGGTTATTGTACCCCTACAGTTACTTCAAGTGATGGTTCGGATATGATTAATAATTTTAGCTTTGCTTCTATTACCAATAACAATTCGGGACAATCTCCCAGCCAATATGGTAATTTTACTGCTACTTACTCTGCTGACGTAATCGCAGGAACATCATATCCCATTTCTTTGCAGGCGGGATCCAATTCGGGACAGACCTTTAAAGTATGGATAGATTATAATCGGAATGGTGTATTTGAGGCATCAGAGGTAGTATTTTCTACCGCTTCATCAAGCACTACAGTACAGACAGGGAATATTGTTATATCTCCTACTGCAACACTCGGCGTTACTCGTATGCGCGTAGGCTCTAAATACAGTACTAGTCTTGCAAATGGAAGTGCCTGTGCTAATACAGGATATGGAGAATTTGAAGATTATCAGCTAAATATTATTGCTGTACCTGCTGTTACTTATACCTGGTCTCCGGCTACTGACCTTAGTGCTGCTACTGGTGAAGAAGTAATAGCTACGCCTACAGCCGCGGGCGATTATACTTATACCGTAACAGCTACAAATGATAACGGATGTACTGCTACTAATGACGTAACAATAACCGTAAATCCAAACTCTGTAGTAACTGCATCTAACGGTAGTCCGGTATGCGAAGGCAGCAATGTTATCTTGACCGGTACTACAACGCCGAGCGGTGGTGATTACGTTTGGTATTATCCAGACGGCTCATTGTTAGCATCAGGAATACTTTCTGTAAACTTAATTGATGCTGATTTAAATACTAACGGTACGTACAGCTTCAGTGTTACAAATGAACTTGGTTGCACGAGTACTGCCACTACTACCGTAGTTGTAAATCCGTTGCCTTCGACAATTACTATTGCAGCTACTGATGAAGAAATATGTACTGATGAAGTTACCACGTTGACCGCATCAGGTGGTACGATCTCCGGTATTGTGGCTTTTTATGATGGATTTGAAGGTGCAACTTGGACTGCTGCCAGTACCGGAAGCATATCCCAAAACTGGCATATTAATGCCGATGGAAGCTCTAATTCATGGCCGGAAGCTATTCACAGTAATGACAATTCTCATTATTATATTGTGGATGCCAATGCAAGTAGCAGTAGCGGTACTATGAACGCCACATTAACATCTCCGTCCTTTAGTACGGCAGGCTTCGAATCAGCAAACCTGGATTTTTACCATTATCTGAAGTATGGTAGCGGTACTTTTGTTGATAGCGGAGTAGTTCAGATGTCAACAGATAACGTAACCTGGACTACTATCACGAACTATCAATCAGATCAGGGCGCCCCGGCAAGCTTTGCTCATGCAACTTTAGCTGTACCCGCTCAGTTCCTGAATCAAACATCGGTGTATATTCGGTTTAAATTTGCAGGTGGATGGGGTTACTACTGGCACATTGATAATGTTTCTGTAACCGGAAGCCAAACTGCAACAGTTGCATGGGCCCCGGCAACCGGACTTTATACCGATGCAAGTGCCACTACGGCTTATGCAGGTGAGGATATAACTACTGTTTATGCTAAGCCGGCAAGCTCTACAACCTATACTGCAACAGCTACCTCATTATCCGGATGTTCAAGAGAAGCATCTGTTGAGATTGCTGTAACACCGCCTCCGGTGGTTACTGTTACTCCGGATGAAACGGATATATGCGAAGGATCATCGGCTGTATTAACCGCTTCTGTATCTCCTATTGCTTCTACAATTTTGGAGGAGGATTTTAATGGAGCAACCAATGACTGGACAACCATTGATAATACAATCGGCGTAGGCTTGGAATCTCCAGCCTGGACACTGCGCCCTGATGGCTATTCCAATGCCTCTTATTATGTAACGGAAACTTTCCATAGCAATGATAACAGCCAGTTCTATATGACCAATTCCGATGCGCCGGCAACTTCTAGTGTAAGTGTCAATACGATACTGCAATCTCCGGCTTTCAGTACATTAGGTTATGCAGAGGCTTCTATCAATTACTATCAGGCGTATAAGCTGTTTGCTGACTACATGGCAACCACGGCCAAAGTTGAAGCTTCAACGGACGGTAGCACTTGGACAACTCTGCAAGACAATACTGTTTCTGTTGGCGATGATTGGGAATTAGCAGGTACTTCTGATGGCTTTGTTAGTGCATCCGTACCGCTAACAGCAGCGTTTTTAAATCAGCCTGTAGTGTATATTAGATTTAATTATTCGTCAGGATGGGAGTACTATTGGGCCATTGATAATGTATCCATTACCGGAACAACGCCTGTTGATGTTACTTATACTTGGTCTCCCGCAGGAGGAACGGTTAGCGGATCTAACAATGAAAATTATACCGTAAATCCTTCGGAAACTACCGTGTACACGGCTACTGCTACTACTGTTGGTGGTTGTAGTTCCAGCACTACCGCTACCGTAAATGTCAATGCCGTACCTGCACCCGTACTTGCTACGGCAACAGATCCTCTAAGCTGTGGCGGAAGCAATGGTAGTCTTACGCTTGAAAGCCTCACCCCCGGAGCTACTTACTCCGTAGCTTACGATAAGGATGGTGTAGCTCAAAGCCCGCAGACGCTTACTGCCGATGGTTCAGGTCAAATTGTATTGGATGGATTAAGCAGTGGTTCTTATACCAATGTTTTTGTAACCAATACCACAACTACCTGCTCCGGCCCAATGCCTATTTCCGCTATTTTGAACGAGCCGGCATTGCCCGCTCCTGCGGTGGCATCCTCTGTGGATCCCAGCACTTGTAGTGGTAGCGATGGCAGTATTACCCTTAGCGGTCTTTCAGCCGGTACGGATTATTCCGTAGCTTATGACAAAGACGGCGTTGCCCAAACTCCACAATCGCT
>Ga0206107_1000635_pt1 | contig 12621 bp, 10 predicted proteins | sample 2B0metagenome_FD_148652 | JGI IMG/M metagenome (GOLD analysis project Ga0206107, IMG submission 148652) | Enriched microbial communities from leaf-cutter ant dump, University of Wisconsin, Madison, United States - 2B0 | ecosystem: Environmental > Terrestrial > Nest > Insects nest > Nest dump...
AAGTCGACGAGAGTCCGTGCGGGCATCTGCAGGACCATCGCGCGCATCGAGTCGTCGAGCTCGGCGAGGCCGAGCCCGCCCGCGTGCGGCTCGAGCAGCGGCGCCAGGAGCGCCGCGCCGCGCGGATGGTCGAGCCACTCGGCGATCGTCGACATGTCCGTGAGCTCGCCCCACAGCGGTTCGCCCTCGACGTCGACCTCGGCGACCGCGCGCACGTCACGGGAGGACGCACCGACCTCGACGACGAACGCACCGCCCTCCACGACCCAGCGCCGCAGCCCGGGGTGCCAGTAGGACAGGTCGCGTGCCGACAGCTCGACGGTGACGTCGCGCTCCTCGCCCGGCTCGAGCGTGACCTTCCGGAACGCCTTGAGCTCGCGGGCAGGGCGCAGCACGGACGCCTGCGGGTCGCCCACGTAGACCTGCACGACCTCGGCACCGGCCCGCGTGCCCGTGTTGGTGACGCGCACACGGACGTCGAGCCGCACGTCGGGACCCGCACCGTGCACCGCGACCGCGAGGTCGTCGTACCGGAAGGTCGTGTACGTCAGCCCGTGGCCGAACGGGTAGGCGACGTCGACGCGACGCGTGTCGTACCACCGGTAGCCGACGAGGATCCCCTCGCCGTACCGGACGTGCCCCGCCTCGCCCGGGAAGTTCCCGAACGCCGGGGTGTCCTCGAGCCGCAGCGGGATCGTCTCGGTCAGCCGACCCGACGGTCCGGCGGCACCCGTGAGCAGGTCGGCGACGGCCGCTCCGCCGGCCTGGCCGCCGAGCCAGGTCTCGAGGATCGCGGCGACCTGGTCGCGCCACGGCAGGTCGACCGCAGAGCCGTTGGCCAGCACGACGACGATGCGGGGCGTGACCTCGGCGAGCGCGCGCAGCACCGCGAGCTGGTTGTCCGGGAGCCCGAGGCGCGGGCGGTCGTAGCCCTCGGACTCGTCGGGCGCGGGCAGCCCGAGGAACAGCACGACCGTCCGCGCCCGGCGCGCCGCAGCGACCGCGGTGTCGCGGAGCGCGGCGTCGTCTGCGGTCGGCTGTGTGCCCTCGATGCCGAACCCGGGCTCGAACGCGACGTCCGCGCCGAGGGTGCCCCGCAGGGCGGTGAGCGCGTCGTCGAGCCTCGTCGGGGTGACCTGTGAGGAGCCCGCACCCTGGTACCGCGGGGTGCGGGCGAACTCCCCCACGACGAGCACGTCGTCACCCGCGAGCGGGAGCAGCGGCACGCCGTCGACCGGGTCGTTCTTGAGCAGGACGGCACCCGCCGCTGCCGCCTCGCGGGCCAGCGCGTGGTGCGCGTCGACGTCGAACGTCCCGGGCTCGTCGATCGCGGGGAGCGCGTCCGCCACGAGGCGCAGCACCCGCCGCACGGCCTGGTCGAGCACCTCCGGGGCGAGGCGGCCCTCGCGCACGGCGGCGACGACCTCGTCGTCGGGACGCGGACCCGCCGCGGGCATCTGCAGGTCGAGGCCCGCGACGAGCGCCGCGACCCGGTCGTGCACGGCACCCCAGTCCGACACGACGAGGCCCTCGTAGCCCCACTCGTCGCGCAGGACCTCGGTCAGCAGCCAGCGGTGCTCGGAGGCGTACGTGCCGTTGACCTTGTTGTACGCGCACATCACGGTCCACGGCCGCGCGCCGCGGACCACGCGCTCGAACGCGGGCAGGTAGATCTCGCGCAGCGTGCGCTCGTCGACGTCCGCGGAGATGCGCAGGCGGTCGGTCTCCTGGTTGTTGGCGGCGAAGTGCTTGAGCGACGTGCCCACGCCCTGGGACTGGATGCCGTCCACGAGCGCGGTGCCGATCTCGCCGGCGACGACCGGGTCCTCGGAGACGTACTCGAAGTTGCGCCCGCACAGTGGCGTGCGCTTGATGTTGACGCCCGGGCCGAGGAGCACGCCCACCTGGTTCGCGCGCGTCTCGCGGCCCAGCGCCTCACCCACGCGGCGCACGAGGTCGACGTCCCACGTCGAGCCGAGCGCGGCCGCCGTCGGGAAGCAGGTCGCGGGCACGGAGCGGCTGAGCTCGACGTGCTCCGACGAGGACTCCTGCTTGCGCAGCCCGTGGGGACCGTCCGTGACCATGAGGCGCGGGACGTCGAGACGCTCGACGCCCTTGAGGTGCCAGGAGTCGGAGCCGGACGTCAACGACGCCTTCTCCTCGAGCGTGAGCTGCGCGAGAGCTCGTTCGACGTCGAACACCTCAGCCATGCCGGCACCTCCTCGTGCGGGATCGATGGGCCGAGCGTATCCGATGCCCTACCGCGTGGTAAGCGGCTGTGATCGTGATAGTTGAATCTACAACTACACGGGGCTACCGTGGTCCGAGCCGCGGAGCCCACCCTCGTTCCGCCCAGGAGACCGGGAGAGACCATGAGCGCCCCGCAGCCCGCACGGCAGACGACCGCCCCCGAGCGCGTCCTGCACCCCGACACCACCATGGATGCGGTGACCCTGCACGTCGGCGACCTCGAGCGGATGTCGTCCTACTACGCGAGTGCGTTCGCGATGGAGGCGCTCGAGGAGCGCACCCGGGGCCGCGCGGTGCACCGCGTCCTCGGCCGCGGCACGACGCCCATGGTCCGCCTCGTGCACACCCCCGACCTGCCCGGGGTCGATCCCCACCAGGCCGGCCTGTTCCACACCGCGTTCCTGTTCGACGACCGCGCCAGCCTCGCCGCGACCGTCTACCGCGCCGCGCAGGACCCGGGCAGCACGTTCGTCGGCTCCAGCGACCACCAGGTGAGCGAGGCGTTCTACTTCGCCGACCCCGAGGGCAACGGCATCGAGCTCTACACCGACCGCGACCGCAGCCTGTGGCTGCACGAGCGCGGGCAGATCCTCATGACGACGGTCCACCTCGACCCGAACGCGTTCCTGCGCGAGCACCTCACGCAGGACGCGCTCGACGCGGGTGCTGCGCTCGCCGGTCGCGTCGGGCACGTCCACCTGCAGGTCGGCGACCTCGGCGTGGCCGACGAGTTCTACGTGCAGGCCCTCGGCTTCGAGGCGACCATGCGCGAGTACCCCGGAGCGCTGTTCGCCTCCGCAGGCGGCTACCACCACCACGTCGCCATGAACGTCTGGAACTCCCGGGGCTCCGGCCCGCGCGCCTCGACCCTCGGCCTCGGCGACCTCGCCGTGACCGTCCCGACCCGCGACGACCTCGACGCGCTCGCCGCCCGGCTGCGCGCACGCGGGCTCGCGTTCGCCGACGACGGCCGCTCCGTCACGACCCGCGACCCGTGGGACACCCAGGTCACCGTCTCCCTGCCCGCCTCGACGGTCGAGGACGTCCTCGCGCGCTGAAGCGCGCTCAGACGTGCGGGAGGTCCAGCACGCCCGTGCGGCCCGCGCGGGCCGACCAGCGGCCGTCGGTCCGCGTGACCGCGATGGGGTGCGCGAAGGCCTCCGAGATGCTCGCGGTGCTGATCGCCACGTCGGCCGGACCTGACCGCGTGACACGGCCGCCCGAGATGAGGACCGCGTGCGTCGTCGACGTCGGCAGCTCCTCGAGGTGGTGCGTCACGAGCACCCACGCGAGCGCGGGAAGCTCCTGCGCGACCGCGTCGATCGTCTCGAGAAGCTGCTCCCGGGCGGCGACGTCCAGGCCGGTCGTCGGCTCGTCGAACAGCAGCAGGTGCGGGCTGCCGGCCAGCGCCCGCGCGACGAGCGCTCGCCCCCGCTCCCCCTGCGACATCGTCGGCCACACCGCGCCCCGGTGCCGTCCGAGGCCCACGGCCTCGACGAGCTCGTCCGCGCGCCGCTGCTGCTCGGGCGTGGGTTCCCACCGCATGGGACGTTCGACGGTGCCCGTGAACCCCGTGAGCACGACATCGACGACGCTCGCGGCCGACCGGATCGGGTGGCGCGGGTTCACGTGCCCGATCTCCCGGCGCAGCGCCTGCAGCTCCACGCGGCCGAGCCGCTTGCCGAGCACGTCGACCGTCCCGCTCGTCGGGTGCTGCTGCGCCCCGCACATCGACAGGACCGTGCTCTTGCCCGCACCGTTCGGGCCGAGCATCGCCCAGTGCTCCCCCGCGCGCACCGTGAAGCTCACGCCGTCGAGGATCTGCACCGCGTCCCGTCGGAACGTGACGTCCTGCACGTCCAGCACGATCGGGGCGGGCGACGACGAAGATACCTGGCTCATGCAGACAGTGTCCGTCATCCCGGCACGGCACGGCGGTCCGGGCGCGCAGTGCCACGGCGCGGTCCGTACCCGGTCGCTACCGTGACGGGGTGAGCGACGCACTCGACGACGGCTCGTTCTTCCACGGCACGGCCGCAGCCCTCCAGCCCGGCGACTTCCTGCTCGCGGGCCGTCCGTCGAACTATCGGCCCGATGTGGTCATGAACCACGTGTACTTCACCGCACTCCCCGCCGGAGCGGGGCTGTCCGCCGAGCTCGCGGTCGAGCTCGGCGCCGGCGCGACACCGCACGTGTACGAGGTCGAGCCGACCGGACCGTTCGAGGACGACCCGAACGTGACGGACAAGAAGTTCCCCGGCAACCCGACGCGGTCGTTCCGCTCCACCGCACCCCTGCGCATCGTCCGGGAGGTCACCGACTGGCCCCGCCTCACCCCGCAGGCCCTCCAGGGCTGGCGCGACCGGCTGATCTCCAAGCCGCCCCACGAACGCGGCGAGATCCTCAACTGAGTCGGTCGCCGTGCCACGCCACCATCTGCCCGAATCCGCACGAGGACGTGCACGTGCTCCGATGACGCGTCCTGCTCGCGTGCTGGCAGCACTCGCGGCCGCCGGCACGCTCACGCTCACCGGCTGCCACGGCGAACCCCCGACGACCGCACCCTCCCCCACACGTTCGACGCCCACGACGACGTCACCGTCCGCATCGCCCACGCCTGGGACGATCCGGCTGTCCGCGGCCGACGGCTCGGACGTCGCCGTCCACTGGGTCGATGCGCCAACCGGGTCGGCCGCACCCGGCAGCGACTACGCGGTGATCTCGACCTTGACCATGCCGACCGAGTGCGGCGAGCAGCTCGTCCCGAGGGTGCTGCTTGCCGACGCGGCGTGGTTCGTCGGCATCCGGCCTGCCGCACTGTGCGCGTGGCAGGGCGAGTCCGTCCTGCCCGCCGGGTACGGCGTCGGGATCCTGCCCTCAGGTGCGTCGGACGTGACGAGCTGGCCCTCGACTGCGTCCCTGGTGCCGGGCGACGACCCGCGCCAGGTCACCAGCTTGACCGCCGACGGCGACACGGTCGTCTGGAGCGAGACTGCGAGCACCGGTCTGGACGTGGACAGCTGGCGGGTGTTCGCGGCCTCCCGCACGGACGGCGTCCCGCACCTGGTGGCGCGTGCCGAGGAGCTCACGGGCGGCAAGGACCTGCCCTTCTACGAGTCCACCTACGCGATCAGCGGCACGGACGTCTACTGGTCGAGCGCCCCGCCGGAGGGCCCCGATGCGAACGCTCCCGTGGTCGTCTCCAAGAGTCTCAGTGGGCACGGCACGATCGCCATCGTCGCCGAGGACTGTGACCAGCCGGTCACCACCGACCACGGCGTCGTCGTGCGGACGATCTCCATGGCGAGCACCATCGGGCAGGACGCCTACGGCAAGCCAGAGCCGCAGCAGAACATGACCGCCGACGGCCTGGCCCTGGTGACAGCGGACGGTCTCGAGCCGCTCCTGCACATCGAGTCCGACGACCCCCTACCGTTCGGCGTCCACGTCGACGCGCTGGCCGCCTCCGGCTCACGTGTCGCGTTCGCCGTCGGTGCGAGCGAATACCTGCTCGACCTCGACACGAACGAGGTCACCGGCTTCAAGGTCGGGGGTGTCCCGGTGCCGGGTCAAGGCGAGGCCGTCGTGAGCGCACCGGTCGTCACGAGCACGTCGGCGGTGACAGCGGAGCTCATGGCGTGGAGCTACGGCAACGGCGCGGCGTCCGGGACGGAGCCGGTGTTCGTCTACCGGTTCGACTCAGGCGTCCTGAAGCGGGTCGACGTCCCCAGGAACGGTGGCACGGTCTGGGCCGTGGGTGACACCGTCGCATGGGACGCCTCCGACGGGACGTACGCGTTCGAGACCGTCACGTCCTGGCGCTGACGCGCATGCTAGGCGGGCGCCGCCAAGAACAGCGGGAGCGCCGCGGAGCCTCTCCGCGGGACGTACGAGCGCCTTCCCGGTAGGTGCCCCGTCGGGGTACGTACCGGGAAGGCGCTGTCAGACGTCGGGCTGACAGGATTTGAACCTGCGACCCCTTGACCCCCAGTCAAGTGCGCTACCAAGCTGCGCCACAGCCCGTCGACTCCCGAAGAAGCCTGCGCAAGCCTACCCCACGGGTGGGCGTGCGTCGGACCCGTCCACGCCGGCCGCGGGCCCGTGACCTGCCTCACCGCGGCGCTCGGCGCGCAGGACGTCGAGCTCGGCCGCGACCAGGCCGAGCAGGACGAGGTCGAGCGCGAGGTACCCGAAGCCGGACCACCGGTCGAGCCGCAGGAGCGCCACCTCGGTGACGAGGAGGCTCACGAGGACGCCGCGACGGAACCACGCGAACGCCCGCTCGCGGTCGTCGCGCACGACGACCCCGACGGCGCACGCCGCGACGGTGGCCGCTCCCCCGGCGACGAGCATCGCGGCAGTCCACGCGGGTGCCTCGTCGTGCGAGACGGCCAGGCCACGGACGACCGCGAGGACGGCACCGAACGCGATCGCGACCACGGCGATGCGCGGCACCCACTGCGCACGCACGACGCGTCGCGTGAGCCCCACCACGCCGCGCGAGATCGCCGCGACCGGGTCGGGCAGCTCGGCCCGGTCCGGTCGGACGGTCGCGACGAGCGCAGCGGCCTCGTCGTGCCCGGCGGCGTCGGACGCGTCCGCCAGCAGCCGCTCGGCACGGCGGCGGACGCGGGGCGAGAAGCCTCCGGCGACCCCCGCGACCGCCTGGTCCACGGCCGCCGCGAGGCGTTCCGCGGGTACCGCGCGGCGTCCCGCGGTCACGCCCTCGCCGACGAGCGCCAGCACGACGACCGCGACGTACACGAGCATCGCGGCGGGGCCGTAGAAGTAGTCGTAGTCGTCCGTGACGAACTTGCCGACCTCGTCCACGACGAGCCCGAATCCGATCCCGCCGAGCAGCACGACGAACGGCCGCACGACGGGTCCGAGGAACGACAGCGACAGCACGAGCGCGAGCCCCAGGAGCAGGCCGCCCCACAGGACATGCGAGACCTGCAAGCCCTCGCCGCCGACCTGCGGGAAGCCGGTGGCGGCCAGCGCACCGCGCGTGACCAGCACGGTCACCACCGTGGTGACGAGGAACCCCGTGAGGTGCCGGGACGCGTCCGGGTCGCGCGGCAGCCCCCACCGCAGCAGGAGGCCGCGCGGCCCGCGTCCCGGCGCCGAGCTCACCGCTTGCGCTTCTCCCGGACCCGCACCGAGATCGTGATGGGCGTCCCCTCGAAGCCGAACGTCTCGCGGAGCCGACGCTCGATGTACCGGCGGTAGCCCGGGTCGAGGAAGCCGGTCGTGAACACGACGAACCGCGGCGGCCGGGTCGACGCCTGCGTCGCGAACAGGATGCGCGGCTGCTTGCCGCCGCGCACCGGGTGCGGGTGGGCGGCGACCAGCTCACCGAGGAACGCGTTGAGCCGACCCGTCGGGATGCGCGTGTCCCACGACTCGAGCGACTTCTCGAGCGCGGGCACGAGCCGCTCCGCGTGCCAGCCCGTGCGCGCGGACATGTTGACCCGCGGTGCCCACGTGACCTGGACGAGCTCCTTCTCGATCTCGCGCTCCAGGTACGGACGGCGGTCCTCGTCCATGAGGTCCCACTTGTTGTACGCGATGACGAGCGCGCGGCCCGCGTCGATGACCTGCTGCACGACGCGCGTGTCCTGCTCGGTCATGGGCTGCGACGCGTCGAGCAGGACGACCGCGACCTCGGCCTTCTCGATCGCGGCCTGCGTGCGCAGCGACGCGTAGAAGTCGGCGCCCGACGTCTGGTGCACGCGGCGGCGGATGCCCGCGGTGTCGACGAACACCCACGGCACGCCCTTGAGCTCGATGAGCTCGTCGACCGGGTCGCGCGTGGTGCCTGCGACGTCGTCGACGACGACCCGCTCGGCCCCGGCGACCTTGTTGAGCAGCGAGGACTTGCCCACGTTCGGACGGCCGACGAGCGCGACCCGTCGAGGTCCGCTCGGTCGCAGCACCCCGTGCGCGGACGTCTCGGGCAGCGCGTCGAGGACCGCGTCGAGCAGGTCGCCCGTGCCGCGCCCGTGCAGCGCCGAGACCGGGTAGGGCTCGCCGAGGCCGAGCGCCCACAGCGCGGCCGCGTCCGCCTCGCCCGCGGGACCGTCGACCTTGTTGGCGCACAGCACGACGGGCTTGCCCGAACGGCGCAGGAGCCGCACGACCTGCTCGTCGGTGTCCGTGGACCCGACGGTCGCGTCGACGACGAACACGACCGCGTCGGCGAGCGCGATCGCGACCTCCGCCTGCTCGGCGACGCGCTTGTCGATCCCCGCGACGTCGACCTCCCAGCCGCCCGTGTCGACGAGCGTGAACCGGCGGCCCGCCCACTCCGCGGGGTAGCTCACGCGGTCACGGGTGACCCCGGGCTTGTCCTCGACGACCGCCTCGCGGCGACCGAGGATGCGGTTCACGAGCGTGGACTTCCCGACGTTCGGCCGCCCGACGACCGCGAGCACCGGGAGCGCAGCCTCGGGCTCGCCGTCGAGGTCGTCGTCCTCGTCGCCGGACAGCAGCGCGAGGTCGTCGTCCTCGAGCTCGTACTCGGCGAGGCCGGCCCGCAGCGCGCGCTCGCGCTCGGCGTCCCCGGCCTCGTCGGGCAGGACGAACTCGACCTCAGGCTCACTCATGCGGCCCATTCTCCCCGACGAAGCCCCCGACGACGTCATCACAGCGACGTCGTCGCACGTGGGCCTGGTCTCACGGGCCGCGCACGTGCGCGATCACGGACGGTGTCAGTCCGCCGACGTGCTCAGCGGAGCGTCGCTCGGCAGCGCGATCCCGGACCGCGCCACGCTCGTCGCGACGTGCTGCGCGAGCACGTCGCGCAGGCGTGCGTTCGCGTCCGCCGTCGCCTGTCGGCCCGGCACCCCCGCGGGCCGCTCGAGCGTGACGGGCGCCCCGAACGCGACGACGACCGTGCGGCGAGGTCGCGGCAGGTGGTTGACGCCCTCACCCGTGCGCCGTGTGCCGAGCACCGCGACCGGCACCACGGGGGCCTGCCCGTTGAGCGCGAGCCACGTGATGCCCGCTCGTGCGTCCACGGCGTCGCCCCGCCCGCGCGAGCCCTCCGGGAACACGCCGACCACTCCCCCGCGCCGCAGGACGCCGAGCGCCGTCGTGAGCGCGCGCCGACCCCCGTTCCGGTCGACCGGGATCTGGCCGGCCGCACGCAGCACCCAGCCGACGGGACCCGCGAACATCTCCTCCTTGACGAGGATGTGCGCGGCGCGCGGCGCGACGCCGAGCAGCAGCGGACCGTCGATGACGCTCGTGTGGTTGGCGGCGAGCAGCACGGGTCCGTCGTCGGGAACGTGCTCGCGCCCGACGACGCGCGTGTCCCAGACGACGCGCGCGAGGAACCAGCCGACCCACCGCGACCAGCGCGGTCCCCAGGCCGACGGCAGCGCACGACGCGACGAGGTCACAGCGCGCTCACGCACGGCCCGCCTGCGCGACGACCGCGAGGACCGCCTGCACCGTCTGCTCGAAGTCCAGGTCGGAGGAGTCCACCGTCACGACACCGTCGGCCGCGACCTGGAACGCCGCGACGGTCGAGTCGTCAGCGTCGCGGCGCACCACCTGGTCGTGCGTTGCCGCAACCGCTGCGGCGTCGTCGGAGCCGTGCACGTCGCGCGCACGGCGAGCGAGCCGCGCCTCCTGCGAGGCCGTCAGCAGGATCCGCACGTCCGCGTCGGGTGCCACGACGGTCGTGATGTCACGCCCCTCGGCGACGATGCCGCGCCCCTGGGAGAACGACGAGCCCGCCCGCTGCGCCGCGATCGCCGCACGCTGCAGGCGGCGCAGCTCGTCGCGCACCTCGAGGTTGGTCGCGACCGCCGACACCGCCGCGGAGATCGCAGTCTCCCGGATCGCGTCGCCGACGTCGGTCCCCCCGACGACCACGTGCGGCGCGTCCGGGTCGACGCCCTGGTCGAGCGGCAGGTCGCGGACGGCCCGGGCGACCGTCGCCTGGTCCGCCAGCGGGACGCCCTCGTGCACGCACCACCAGGTCGCGGCGCGGTACATCGCGCCCGTGTCCAGGTACGCCAGCCCCAGGCGCCGCGCGACCTCGCGCGACACGCTCGACTTCCCCGAGCCCGAGGGCCCGTCGATCGCGACGACGAGCGTGCTCACACCACCAGCCTCCATCCGCGTTCCGACAGCTCCCACTCGAGCTTCGTGGCGCTGCCCGGCAGCACCGAGATGACCGCCATGCCGACCTGACGGCCGGCCGCGTGCTCGAGACGCAGGTCCTCGAGGTTGACACCGGACTCGCCGACCTCGGACAGCAGGCGTGCGAGCTCGCCGGGCGAGTCGGGCACGAGCACCGTGACCTCCTCGTACGCGCGGTGGGCACCGCCGTGCTTGCCCGGGATGCGCGCCACGCCCTCGTTGCCCGCCGCGATCGCCCGGGCGATCGTCACGAGCACACCGGCCCCGACCGTCTCGGGACCCGTCGCGTCGTCAGCGGCGGCGAGCGCAGCGATGACGCCGTCCAGGTCGGCACGCAGCCCTTCGAGCACCGGCCGTACCGCCGCCGCGTTGGCCGCGAGGATCGACGTCCACAGCTCGGGGTCGGACGCCGCGATGCGGGTGACGTCCCGCAGTCCCTGGCCGGCGAGCCCGAGCGCGGCCTCGTCGACGCCGACGAGGCGTGCCGCGACGAGCGACGAGACGACCTGCGGCACGTGCGACACGGCGGCGACCGCCGCGTCGTGCGCGTCGGCGCCCATCGTGACGGGCACGGCGCCGAGGTCGACCGCGAGCGAGCGCACCGCGAGCACCGCCGCGTCCGACGACTCCGCGGCCTCGGCGATGACCCACGGGCGCCCGAGGAACAGGTCGGGCACCGCGGCCGATGGGCCCGAGCGCTCCCGCCCGGCCATCGGGTGCGATCCCACGTACCGGTCGAGCGGCACGCCCGCCGCGCGCAGCTCGGCGAGCACGTGTCCCTTGACTGACGCGACATCGGTCACGACCGCGTGCGGGTACGCCTCGAGCTGGGCCTGGACGACGACCGCGGTGACGTCCGGCGGCGCCGCGACGACGACGAGGGCGGGCTCGTCGTCGTCGGGGGCCGCAGGACGGCCCGCACCCACGTCACGGGCGAGCACGACGGCCGTCCGGGACGGGTCCTGCAGCCGCACGTCGACGCCCTCGGCCCGCAGGCGCAGCCCGACCGAGGCCCCGATGAGCCCGGCACCGACGACGAGGACCGGACCGCTGGTCGCGGCCGTCACATGCCCGCCTGCGACATCAACGACCCGATCTCGACCTGGGACAGGACCCGCGTGCGGCCCTGCTTGAGGTCCCCGAGCCGGATCGGGCCGATCCGCGTCCGGACGAGCTTCGTCACGGGGTGGCCGACCTCCTCGAGCATGCGGCGCACGATGCGGTTGCGGCCTTCGTGCAGCACGATCTCGACGAGCGACAGGTGCGACAGCGCCTGCACGATCGTGACCTTGTCGGCCTTCGCGGGGCCGTCGTCGAGCTCGACGCCGCGCTGCAGCCGCGCCGCGGTCGCGGGCGTGACGCGGCCCTGGACCTCCGCGAGGTACGTCTTGGGCACGCCGTGGGACGGGTGCGACAGGTGGTTCGCGAGCTCGCCGTCGCTCGTCAGGAGCAGCAGCCCCTCGGTGTCCGCGTCGAGCCGACCGACGTGGAACAGCCGCTCGGTGCGGTCCTGCACGAACTGCGCGACCGACGGGCGTCCCTGCTCGTCATGCATGGTCGACACGACGCCCTTGGGCTTGTTGAGCGCGATGGTCACATGGGTCGCGTCGAGCTGGACGCGCAGCCCGTCGACGGCGACGACCGCGCGCTTGGGGTCGACACGCACGCCGAGCTCGATCACGACCTGACCGTCGACCTCGACGCGACCGCTCGCGATGAGGTCCTCGCACGCGCGGCGCGAGCCGAGCCCCGCTGCCGCGAGCAGCTTCTGCAGGCGCACGCCGTCGGGGTCGTGCACGTCGATCGTCGGGGCGGTCGCAACGGCGGGCCGACGCACGCCCGACCGGTTCCCGGCGGGGCGGGCAGCACCACGCTGCGGTGCGCCCGTGCGACCGGACTGACCGCGGTGCGGCTTCTTGCCGCCGCCCGAGCCGCCCGCGGAACCCGACGTACCGCCCGAGCCCGCGCGCGCGTTGCCGGGTCGTCCCGTGCGGCCGCTGTCACCGCGGCGAGGCTGGGGGCTCATGCTGGTCCTCCGATCGTGGCGCCGGTGTCGTCGAGGCCCTCGAGGGCGTCGATCTCCGGCAGGTAGGGCGCGAGCGGGGGCAGCTCGTCCAACGAGGACAGGCCCATCCGCTCCAGGAAGTATCCCGTGGTCCCGTACAGCAGCGCACCGCTGGACGGTTCGGTGCCGACCTCGACGACGAGCCCGCGCGCCGT
>Ga0206107_1000638_pt1 | contig 12554 bp, 11 predicted proteins | sample 2B0metagenome_FD_148652 | JGI IMG/M metagenome (GOLD analysis project Ga0206107, IMG submission 148652) | Enriched microbial communities from leaf-cutter ant dump, University of Wisconsin, Madison, United States - 2B0 | ecosystem: Environmental > Terrestrial > Nest > Insects nest > Nest dump...
CTATAAATTTATCTGCATTCAGATAGTAAGTCTCATTCTCCGTAGCATGGTCGTCCTCAAAATCACAGTTCGGATAGCTTTGCTGCGGCTGCTCCTCTGCGTTAAGCAGCATCCTCACATTTCCCAAGTGATCCTTTATCATGTACTGGTAATGGAATTTACTATGGGCTGTCAGCATGTTTACCATTTTTCAGCTTCGGTTCCGGCTGTACGCTGTACTTCCTATGCTGTCTAAAATCTCTTCGCACACCTTATGATGAACGGCAACAGCATAGAAAGTGCCGCTTCCATCCGGCAGCCTGTGCAGCTAAGAATCGTTATTCAACTAATAGCCCGTAGTTTGGAAACTACGGACAGCATGGGTATACCATAATTCTAATATTTTACCTGTCGCTTATATCATCCTTACTTATCGGTCTTAAAATTACAAAATTAACCGAAGCAAAAATAAAAGCCAAAGCAGAATACATTATAGTTGGTTTCATAACAACTATAGTAAAATTTTTAGGAACATGCGGATTAATAATTGCAGAATTATATTTTATCGTCAATGTTACTAAAGATGGTTATAAACTAACTGAAAAATATTTAGCATTTTATATTATAATCTTTGCTGCTTTTATATGGAACATTTTTTCTATTCTCAACTGCATTGCTTACTATCTTATTACTCAAATGAATAAAAGTATCCGGTTGACTGAAGTAGATGATATTGGTAAAATGACTGATAAATAATTTTTATTTAGAAATACTTAAATAGGATATTTTTCCTTTGCTTCGTCTTCAGTGATACAAATTAGAGAAGGTGGTCCTCCTCCATGTATTTCACTTTGTGGATAAGTTAATTCCCAAAACTTATTATCGTTCGGATTAAGATATAAGACACTCCAACCTGTTTCATCTGTCGCTATTTTTTGTAAGTAATTCGAGATGAGCCACTCTATTCGAAGCGTAATTTCATCCTTCTTTATTTCTCCATTATCATATATCCATTTGCCTATTAACTGGTTTTCAAATTCTAAAAGCATAATTAGTTCACAATTTTAATTTTTGCATCTTTTGGTACCGTAGTATTTGGGATAACAAATTCCCTTGCCCCTCCCGCAGTTCTCCCACCTCCAATAAAACCAGGTATATTTCTATTTACTGGTGATGCAATTCCTTCTGGAGTAGGAAACATTATTACTCGAAATCCGGAACTACTTTTTGGAATAGCTAATTTCTGAGCAATTTTAGCTGAACTTAATCCTTGTATATCACTACTTGCTGTCACAAAAACATCTTTAGTTCCAGCAATCCCTAATGTTTTCACTTCACCGATAGAGATAGGTATAACTCTTGATACTTCGTTAGGTATCGGATTTGCTATTCCTCCCAACGTTGTAGGCCTACTTAAACTTACCGAACCCTTTAACCCAAAATTAGATGCTGTAACCATTCCCGGAGAAGACGGAATTTCTAATCCAGAAGCTATACCACCTACATAGCTCGCTGCTTCTAATCCGGGTTTAACCATCTGTGCTATACCTGCATTCATTTGCAGATCAGCACTTACCGATTTAATCTGTTGAACTGGCGTAGGCAAATAATCATTCCCACCTGTAACTGCTGTAGCTTTTTCTACAGCACCCTGCCTAAAGTTTTGTGCACCTTGTTTAAGATCTATAGTCCATTCAATTGCCTTGTTTACAAAAAAATCTACTGTGGGATTTATTGAAACACTCTCCAGTCCTTCTAATTCAACATGTCCTGTTACTTTATTTTCACTAAAAGCATAAGTGCTGTTATGAACATATTTATCAGCAAGCGGGTCAATCTGTATAAACCGTCCTATTTGAGGATCGTGACTTCGGTATTTAAATTGAACATAGTTTATACCAAAGTCATCATCAAATCTTTGGCCTTGAAAAGTTTTCTCTTTGTTAGGCGTAATGTTTGCAGCACTTGAGCTAATTCCTGCTTGAACTAACCCGAACGGATAGTAGCTCACATCTTGTACAATCCTCCCCGGCTGATGTACCACCTGGAAGTTATCTATAAACACCGGATTGCGGCTCTCATTGCTCACATAAATGTACGCATAACCGTTAGCAGGCGCCACTATCATCGATGACCCAAGTATGGTAACGGTTTGTGTACTGCCCATAACGCTTAATTGCACATACTGGCTTTGTTCGCATATAAAGTTAAAGCCTTCATCGAAGAAAAGGATGTTAAGATATGTCTTTCTAAAATTTCCCGTAGCTTGTAGACTACGGATAGCATGGAAGAGCAACGAAGGTAAAACCCTAAAAGATACCGCCATGCTTAAACGCCTTAATGATATTTCTGCCCTCCCTGATAAAGACAAAGAACACATCCTCTACACCATTGACGGCCTGATTAAATCCGCTAAACTCCAAACTCTCTAAAAATACAAAAGCCGCAGTGATACGGCTTTGTTGCTATTTTAATTCTGCGTATCTCAATTTAAATAGTTCGTAAAAAGATTTCTGACCATCGGGAACTGGGAGAGATTTTTTAATATCACATTTCTTACGCAACAAATAATTATCTTCTTTTAAAATTCTTTCAATAACATTTTTATTAGTTACTCCTTTTATAATCATTTGTCGTAAAGAAATAGGGTGATGCATATCTGGCCAGTATGCTGTTTGTAAATCAAAGCACTCATCAAATAAAAAAGATGGCAAAGGATTATCAATTGACAAATTATTCAACGAGTCCGCAAAAAGCTTCATCTGTCGTTCTGCATTAAACATCTGGCTAACAGATGTGTCTACAACTATTTTCTTTGTTAATAAGCTGTCGGATTTCATCTTCGAAGAAAGATTTTGACTATTGCAAGATGTAACAGCTATACTAATTGTTAAACTTAATAATATCCGGCTCATGATTAATTGGTTAATACCTTACCATTATATTTTATTTGCTTCTTCCCGTTAATATACTGAACCGTCCCTGCACCCAACTTATTAGTAGCTCGATTATTTGCATCCGTTTCTTTATCCCCCTTCATGCCATTAACAATGTTCTTTGCAATTCCTTCTCCAACCTTATTAACAGCCTCTTGCAAAGTACCTGTTTGGAACTGCTCCCCAGCGGTCTTCCAGTAATCATTAACTTGCTCTTGAGTAGTAATTTCTCCATTATCAATTTTAGTCTTTAAATCCGCTTCGGCTCCTGCTTTCCATGTATTGAATACTTTAGTTAAAACTTTATCACCTCGGCCTTTAAATGTCTGTTCTTTACCCCCAATAGTAATTTTGATAGATACATCTTTTTTAGCAGCTTCGAAGTTTTGGTCTGCATGCCCTCGCTCATGTGCATTTACTTCTCTGTATAGCCCTGGATTTTGTCGCTCCAAAGGCCCTGTTCCTTTAGGTGAAAATGCACCAGAGAATTGAATATTCAGATTTAACTTGATATCAAATTCCTGACTTTTAGTATTGTAAGACACAGCAAGAGGATTAATATTGTTTACTGAAGTATTACCAAAATCATGGACTGTTTTCGGATTTGAGGTGCCACTAAAATTTGTATTGATGACTAAAATAAAATCTCTACCATCAACATCTTTATAGATAATTGGATTATTGGCAACATAATTGAATGGAGATAAATCCTCGTATTTATCTGCTAATGGGTCTAACACATGCCAACGTCCTATTTGTGGGTCGTAAAACCTTGCCCCGTAATCATACTCTTCCAGCCCACTACCATCACTGAACTCTTTACTCTGTAATTCCTTTCCTGAATATTTTGTTTTATTGTCTAACGCACCCGCCGCTTTTGAACTTATACCACTCATAACTAAGCCGAACGGATAATAATGCGTCTCCTCCGCAACCCTCCCCGGCCGGTGTACCACCTGAAAGTTATCTATAAACACCGGATTTCGGCTCTCGTTGCTCACATAAATGTATGCATAACCGTTAGCAGGAGCTGCTATCATCGATGAACCAAGTATGGTAACGGTTTGTGAGCTGCCCATAACGCTTAATTGTACATACTGGCTTTGTTCACATATAAAGTTAAAGCCTTCATCGAAGAAAAGGATGTTAAGATATGCCTTCACATTATTTGATGGACTTGATGGCCCCTGCGACTGCAACAGGCTGTTTAATGCTATATCATCATTAATACCATGAGCCACATTCTCTCCCCCTCCGTGCATCGCGCCGCTGTAACCCGTGTTGTTCAGTATCGCTATAATGGATTCTATCAGGTGCCCCATCGGGTTGGAGCCTGTATTATCCACCGGAGCCGTTGGGATATAATAATCTAATTTCACACCCACTTCATCGGTAACCATCACCTTTAGCAGCTTGCCCACACCTACGGGCGCTTCATTATTCTTTATCACCTGGCACTTGACTCCCGTACCCTCGCTGGTATTAAATCCCGGTGGCGGCGTTATCAAATAAGTTTCGGGGCCTGCATTCAGGTAATAGGTTTGGTTCTCTCTAGCATGGTCGTCCTCAAAATCACAGTTCGGATAGCTTTGCTGCGGCTGCTCCTCTGCGTTAAGCAGCATCCTCACATTTCCCAAGTGATCCTTTATCATGTACTGGTAATGGAATTTATTATGGGCTGTCAGCATGTTTACCATTTTTCAGCTACGGTTCCGGCTGTACGCTATACTTCCTATGCTGTCTAAAATCTCTTTCCACACGCCTGATGATGAACGTAACAGCATAGAAAGTGCCGCTTCCATCCGGCAGCCGGTACAGCTAAGAATCTTTATTCAATGGTAGTCCGGCTTTTGTTTATATACTAAATATCCGTTTCCAAAACAATATAAGAAAAAGGACAATGCTAATTCCTATCTTGATGACAGCGGATTGTGTTCCATAAATCCAATTTGCAAACAAAAACTCTATTACAAACAAAATAATGAAAAGAGTATAAATAGAAATTTTATTAGTATTGGTCAGTTTATTTAGTCCGAAATTCATCGGTAAACCAATGACTAAAAATTCAAGCAAAACAGGCAAACCAAATAACCACAAAAACATAAACCAATCTTCTTCTTTTTTAAGATTTGACCAATTCCAACTAAGTTTTTTTGTATTAACAAGAATAATAAAAAATGTTACATAACGTAAAAAGATATATCCCGCTATTTTGATAATCATATTTCCCATTGCTATTTATTTGCTATAACGTTGATAAAATGTAGGTACAGGACGTAGATGATTGTATTGATATATCGGGATTAGCCCATCATCTAATTTATTCATTGGTGTTCTGTACCCTATTAAGGTTTTTTTTAATACCATGTGTCGCTTTAAATGACGGCTGATTATATTGGAACAACTGTCTTTCATTAACCGACAATGTTGCGGACGGAAAAATATCTATAGAACCTGTTACAGAAAGATTATTACCATTTAACCCGATTGTAAGTTTTTGAGCAACGTTTACTGCATCGTAACCTCCTAAATTAAGTCCTATCTCCTCTAACAGATGAACCAAGTTACCGGGCTTTAATGCTATTTGTATTTTATTGTCTTTAAAACTTTTCCTTTTTTCCAAATCTTTTTCATCGTTAATCTTCCCTGCTCATTCCAGTAAAACCATTCCCCATCTTCATATCCATTAATAAAAAAGCCTTTTTCTTTAGGCATATTTGACGGGATATAAAATGAAAGATAAATGCCATTATCTTGATTATCTTTTTTCTCAACTATTTGTGAGATTAAATAAGGGTCATCGTACACATATAACTTTAATCCTTTGTCAACATATACATCTCCAATATCAGTTCCTTTGTGCATATTATTGCGCTCATAAGTAGTATCATATTTTATTATTACATTTTTTAATCCTCCCTCTTGAGAATAGGATTTAAAATATACAAAAAATATTAGGCAGAATGATAAGACTAATTTCATAAGTTTATCTGTTTAGAACACTCCGGTATATATTAATATCATCTCTATAATAACGTGGGTTGTTTTTTATAATGGCATCAAACCTTTTTTGTTCGGATGGTGATAACTGATTGCGTATTTGTACTCCTGTAGTATTGTAATTTCTATTTTGCCCTAATGCTGCTTGTGCATGAGGAATAGAAGGGCCGTTATATCTTAACGCAATTGTAGAAGCATTATCAGTACTGCTGAGTTTAGCTGAGCTTTTCCATTCTTGCATAAAAGCTGCACCACCTTGATCCCTTAAAATAGATAAAGTCTTTAAAAACGGAGTTCCATGAACATTCGCTTCATGATTTATTACATCTGCAATTTTTACTTTATCATTTCCTAATTGTTTGGGATTGATAAATATATTAATATTGACTTTGCTATCGCTATTTAAATTTTTACCATCTGCAGTTGGCACATTTTGCCAATTACCATCTTTATCCTGTACCTGGAATTTAGTTACACCTCCACCATCTCCTGTTTCACTATAAAGATTCAATGTAACATTAGTATTAGCAGATTGCGCCCCATCTTCCGTACCCCCAAAAAAACCACCTGCAATATCAAACTGTCCATAAGTATTTTTAAAATCATCTGATTGCCTGAATAAATTAAATGCAGCCATTGCGACTTTATTATTTCTAAAGGCTTCCGGAATTACAATTGTATCACCCAAGGGATCATTATTAAAAATTGGGTTATTGCCCATTGCTGCATAAGGACTTTCCATATCATTAGGCTTCGGATCTATTTGCCACCATCTACCTAATTGTGGATCAAGACTTCTAAATTCTGTAGAGTATAATTCTAAACCTGAGCCATCGGAGAACTCTTGTGATTGTAATTCACTGCCATCGTTGTATTTCTTTTTATTTTCTATTCCACCAGCTGCTTTAGAAGATATCCCGCTCATAACTAACCCAAAGGGATAATAATGTGTCTCCTCCGCAATCCTCCCCGGCCGGTGCAGCACCTGAAAATTATCTATAAACACCGCATTGCGGCTCTCATTGCTCACATAGATGTATGCGTAACCGTTAGCAGGCGCCGCTATCATCGATGATCCAAGTATGGTAACGGTTTGTGAGCTGCCCATAACGCTTAATTGTACATACTGGCTTTGTTCACATATAAAGTTAAAGCCTTCATCGAAGAAAAGGATGTTAATGGATTTTATGAAGGGCTGTCGGCATGTTTACTCTTTTCAGCTTCAGAACCGGCTGTACGCTGTACTTCCTATGCTGTCTAAATTCTCTTTTCGAACGCCGATAATGAACAGCAATAGCATAGGATAGTGCCGCTTCCATCCGGCAGCCGGTGCAGCTAAGAATCTTTATTCAACTAATAGCCCGTAGTTTGGAAACTACGGACAGCATGGGGTGGTTCTTTCGAACTGCCCTTTTTTATCTATAATTTAGTCGGACAATAGTGATAATTTATCTAAAAACTTTATTCGTTACAAGCTGCTGTACTATTATTTCATAAACGAGAAACAATACTAATATAACAAATATATTTATAGATTATTGGATGTATTTTCATAAATTTATTTGTGTGTTTTATACAAAAAGAATATTATTCTAACGTTCATATAAAGTATTATCGGACATATCTTACAAAACGTTAGGCAATGCCTAAACATCGGCTTTAAGAAGCTGTAAAATTTACCGCTATTGAAAACTATTACTTAGTTATGGTATATTAGAAATTGATATTCAAAAATACATTTCAAATCTTAAAATGGAACACCTTGAGGTCTTATTAAAGTTACCATTAAACAAACAGACTGCCTTTGCATGGTTAACGTGTGAAAGGCTTTTTAGAAATTATTTATATTTTTACAACATAACTGGTTTTGGTGATCCTTCTATGATAAGAGCCGGTATAGAATATCTTTCCGCTCATGTTTTAAACGATCAGATTAAAATTTCAGAAATTAAAGACTTACTAGTCCAGCTTGAAAAAAATACTCCAGAACCTGGAAATTTTGATAGTTGGTCAGCTTCTGCTGCTTTGGATACTTGTAGTGTTCTTTTTGAAAGTCTCAATTTTTTAGTTGACCATTTACAAAAGAGATTAACCACTATTTCTACTTTAGCTATTGATAGCGTTGATATGTATATTCAGGAAATTGAAAACTTAGATTTTTCCATAGATAAAGACTTTCAATGGAAAATTGATAACCATCCACTAATGAAACAAGAAAAAGCAATTCAATCTGGATTAATAAAATATCTAAATACAATAAAAGATCTTCAAATTGACGATTTAAATACTTTAATTTCTCTTCAAAATAGTGATAAGCATAGCAACTTATTGCTTTAGCATTCCTTTGGTTAATATTCACTTTTGTATGGTAAGCGGTTTTGGCAAATAACTCCCATCAGCTACAGCTTGTGAAGGCAGCATCTTTAATAAACTAGCTGGTTGTGCACCACTATTTTGAATAGCTGTAGCACAGGTCGGACAAATAGGCCTACTTGCTGCGATCTGAGAAACCTGTATTCCATTAGTGGCGGCATGATTGAGAATGGTTTGTTCCGCGTGTCCAGGCCCTGTTACAGGTATTTCACCCTTTTGTAATATTGCCCTTTGTGCCGGACGTAAACGATTCTCGCTTGAAGCAACAAGTGTAACAGAGTTTCCTTCAGATGTTGTTGCTGATGCTACTGCGGTGGTTGTTTTTGATTGTGTATATTCGGAAAGAACTCCATGAATTTCTTTTGCTCTTTGTTCAAGGTTAACCACACCTTGTTTTTCTATTCCATAGCCAGCCTTGGAAACTAATGAAACGCCGCTCTCTGGTATTTCTAATCCAGTAGCTATATTACCAACCATTTCTGCTGCTTCTAAACCTGGCTTCACCATCTGCGCCATGCCAGAAGCCTGTTGAACACTTCCTTGAACAGCGTGCATTTGTTCAGAAATAATACCTTGCTCATGATAATCACCTTGATTTGTTTGAGCGATTGTTCTCGAACCATCTCTGAAATCTGCTGCTCCAACAAAAAAATCGGAAACCCAAGTACGAACCATGAACCACTCCGCTTCCAGTCCTTCTAATTCAACATGTCCTGTTACTTTATTTTCACTAAAAGCATAAGTGCTGTTATGAACATATTTATCAGCAAGCGGGTCAATCTGTATAAACCGTCCTATTTGAGGATCGTGACTTCGGTATTTAAATTGAACATAGTTTATACCAAAGTCATCATCAAATCTTTGGCCTTGAAAAGTTTTCTCTTTGTTAGGCGTAATGTTTGCAGCACTTGAGCTAATTCCTGCTTGAACTAACCCGAACGGATAGTAGCTCACATCCTGCACAATCCTCCCCGGCCGGTGCAACACCTGAAAATTATCTATAAACACCGCATTGCGGCTCTCGTTGCTCACATAGATGTATGCGTAACCGTTAGCAGGAGCTGCTATCATCGATGATCCAAGTATGGTAACGGTTTGTGTACTGCCCATAACGCTTAATTGCACATACTGGCTTTGTTCGCATACAAAGTTAAAGCCTTCATCGAAGAAAAGGATGTTAAGATATGCCTTCACATTATTTGATGGACTTGATGGCCCCTGCGACTGCAACAGGCTGTTCAACGCTATATCATCATTAATACCATGAGCCGCATTCTCTCCCCCTCCGTGCATCGCGCCGCTGTAGCCCGTGTTGTTCAGTATCGCAATGATGGATTCTATCAGGTGCTCCATCGGGTTGGAGCCTGTGTTATCCACCGGAGCCGTTGGGATATAATAATCTAATTTCACACCCACTTCATCGGTAACCATCACCTTTAGCAGCTTACCCACACCTACCGGCGCATCGTTATTCTTTATCACCTGGCACTTTGCTCCCGTGCCCTCACTGGTACTAAAGCCCGGTGGCGGCGTTATCAAATAAGTCTCCGGGCCGGCATTCAGATAGTAAGTCTCATTCTCTGTAGCATGGTCATCCTCAAAATCACAGTTCGGATAGCTTTGCTGCGGCTGCTCCTCTGCGTTAAGCAGCATCCTGGTGTTGCCTAAGTGATCCTTTATCATGTACTGGTCTGTATTGTATTTATTATGGGCTGTCAGCATATTTACTCTTTTCAGCTTCAGTACCGGCTGTACGCTGTACTTCCTATGCTGTCTAAAATCTCTTTGCACACCTTATGATGAACGCAACAGCATAGAAAGTGCCGCTTCCATCCGGCAGCCTGTGCAGCTAAGAATCGTTACTCAACTAATAGCCCGTAGTTTAGAAACTACGGACAGCATGGGGGATTGTATCATTTATTTACATTCCTTAAATTCAGTAAACCCTTTTTCAATAGGAATAATTTTCCTTTTTCGTATAAGCCATATTCTCGACACATTAAATGTGTTCATTTTTCTAAAATCAATATTGATATTTACTGTTTTCCCTGATATATCAGCAGATAGCACTTCATCATGCAAGTTCATGTAGCTGATATATAAAATTTTTGGTAAAAGTCCATTTAATACTACTTCACCATTCTCTGCTGTTTCAAATATTTTATTGCCAACTCGTACTATTATTCCTTCTATAGGTCGGCTTCTTTCAATATCAATAAATTTAATAACTGAAGTGTCATCAGTATTTGTTGAGGTAATTTCCTTACTATCTATTAAGGAGTATCTATCTGGTATTAAAAATAAAGTATCGCTATTCTTTAACCATTTACCTCTAGTTATAAACTGACCTGCAACATCAGAACTGGAATATCCAACATAAGTAGCATTAGAGCTAAACGATAATGTAGTAATATTCGATGATGAACTAACCATACAATACTTACTACTTAAATGTTTAGTAGATACACAACTAGTAAACCCAATAATAAGTGATAACCCTTTCAATATGTTGTTACTCTGGCGCATATGTTGTATTGTTTAGCCTAAAAGCCATATTAATGTTATTAGAAATTAATTGTAGTTGGGCATGAGGGCTATTGCTATTTACTGCTGTATTTATACTCGGAACATCCAAATTACTGATGGGGCCAACAGGAAAAGTTACCCCGCCTATCGAACGTGATGTATATTCAGTTGGTAATGTCTTCTCAGAAGAACTAAACAAACATTGAACTTTATAGGCTGCAATCTCATCTGATTGGTCATATGATAGCCACCCTCTAACACCTTGTACTTCTAATGAACCATCATGCACAGATAGACTAAGTTCTCCCTGGTCAAATTGAAACCCATGATGAAATTCATGAGCTGCCAAACCAATATCTCTTGAAGGAAGTATTATATCAACAGCACCTGTAGATTTATTATAAACCGTTGCAGCAGCATCTCTCTCAGCATTACTAAAAGTGTTATTTATTTTAAAATCGTAAACTTGAGAAGAATTACGAAGTGTACTTATCTCTGACCCAAATGAAGCAAGCTCTTTTTTTGACATTTCCGCTCTTTGCATTCTTCTTTCAAAACGAGCCTTTTGACTATCATTTTTTGCGATAGCCAGTTTATTTTTATTTTTCTCTATGGTTTTATCCAGTTGCTTTGTTCTGTATCCTATATCGTTTTCAATTTGCTTTGCCATTTTTTCTGCACCATCCGTAAATTCCATTCCATTTATGTCAAAATTTCTAATGGGGTTATTTGCAGCATAATGATATGGTGAAGATGATATGTACTTTTCAGATTTAGGATCAATCGTCCACCACCTTCCCAACTGCGGGTCTTGCATCCTTGCTCCAAAATCATATAGCTCTAAGCCACTGCCATCAGCGAACTCCTGCCTTTGTTCTTCTTTGCCGTTGTACTTGTATTTGTTTGTAAGTGAGCCTGCTGATGTTGATGATATCCCCGCCATTTGCATGCCAAATGGATAGTAGCTCACATCCTGCACAATCCTCCCCGGCTTATGCAGCACCTGAAAATTATCTATAAACACCGCATTGCGGCTCTCGTTGCTCATATAGATGTATGCGTAACCGTTAGCAGGAGCTGCTATCATCGATGACCCAAGTATGGTAACGGTTTGTGAGCTGCCCATAACGCTTAATTGAATATACTGGCTTTGTTCACATACAAAGTTAAAGCCATCATCAAAAAACAGGATGTTTAAATACGCTTTTACGGTGTTGGGTGACGGGTTGCCTGCGCTTTGCGGATACAGCAGGCTGTTCAATGCTATATCATCATTAATACCATGAGCCGCATTCCCACCCCCTCCGTGCATCGACACGATGTTTGAAGTATTATTCAGTATCGATACAACGGATTCTATCAGGTGCTCTATTGGCTTAGAGCCTGTATTATCCACCGGAGCCGTTGGGATATAATAATCTAATTTCACACCCACTTCATCGGTAACCATCACCTTTAGCAGCTTGCCCACACCTACGGGCGCATCGTTATTTTTTATCAACTGGCACTTGACTCCCGTACCCTCGCTGGTATTAAATCCCGGTGGCGGCGTTATCAAATAAGTTTCGGGGCCTGCATTCAGGTAATAGGTTTGGTTCTCTCTAGCATGGTCGTCCTCAAAATCACAGTTCGGATAGCTTTGCTGTGGCTGCTCCTCTGCGTTAAGCAGCATCCGTACATTACCCAGATGATCCTTTATCATGTACTGATCTGTATGGAATTTATTATGGGCTGTCGGCA
>Ga0206107_1000642_pt1 | contig 12467 bp, 10 predicted proteins | sample 2B0metagenome_FD_148652 | JGI IMG/M metagenome (GOLD analysis project Ga0206107, IMG submission 148652) | Enriched microbial communities from leaf-cutter ant dump, University of Wisconsin, Madison, United States - 2B0 | ecosystem: Environmental > Terrestrial > Nest > Insects nest > Nest dump...
GGTCGCGCAGCAGGTTGAGGATGCCGAGCCGGATCGACACGTCGAGCATCGAGATCGGCTCGTCGGCGAGCAGCACCTCGGGGTCGGCGGCCAGCGCGCGGGCGATCGCGACGCGCTGCCGCTGCCCACCGGACAGCTCGTGCGGGAACTTGTCGACGTAGCGGGCCGACGGTGTGAGCTGGACGCGCGTGAGCAGCTCAGCGAGCGCGGTCTCCAGCGCCTCACCGCGCAGCGCACCCCGGTGGATGCGCAGGGACCGCGTGAGCGTGTAGCGCACCGTGTGCACGGGGTTCAGCGACCCGAACGGGTCCTGGAAGATCATCTGGACGCGGCGCACGTAGCTGCGGAACGCGCGGCGGCCCTTCGCGGTCGCGTCCTGCCCGTGGAGCAGGATCTGGCCGCCCGTCGCCGGCATGAGCTGCGCGAGCAGCCGCGCGATCGTGGACTTGCCCGAGCCGGACTCGCCGACGAGCGCGACGACGCGTCCGCGGTGCAGGTCGATCGTCACGTCGTCGACGGCGTGCACGACGGCCTTGGACCGCAGCCCGCGCACCGGGAAGTGCTTGCGCAGGTCGACGGCGCGCAGCACGGGGACGTCGGAGGGTTCCGGCTGAGGCGGGTCGACGGCCTCGTCGGGTGGGGAGGTTCGCATCTTTCACCTTCGCAGGGCACCGCGGGGTGACGAGGGGGGAGCCCCGTCACCCCGCGGGCGGCGGGGGACCGGACGGGCGCGCTGGGGCCCGGCGTGCGGGCCGGGCCCCAGCGGGCTCACGCCACCGGCTTGAGCTTCGTGAGGATGAGCGCCGCCTGCGGACCCGTGGGCTGCGGGTTCGCGTACGGGTCGTCGTCGGTCGGGAAGCCCGTGTAGTTCGCCGTGGAGTACTGCGCGACGGCGGGACGCGACCAGATGACCAGGCCGGGGACGTCGTCGACGAAGTGCTTCTGCACGATCGCGAGGGCGGCGGCACGGTCGGCGTCCGAGGTCGCCGACTTGAAGTCCGCGAGCGCGGCCGTCACGTCGTCGTTCTGGTACCGGCCGAAGTTCCAGTTCGCCTGCTCACCGAGCGGCGCGTACGACGCGCCGTCCATGATGTTGGCGTACAGGTTCCACGGCGTGGAGCCACCGTCGGTCCAGTGCAGCGACGCCTGGAAGTCACCGAGGTTGATGATCTGGTTCGACCACGTGTCGGCGACCACCGGGTCGACGCTCGCCTCGGCGCCGAGCTTCTTGGCGCCCTCCGCGATGATGCCGAGCGCGTCGAGGTAGTCGGTCCAGCCCTGCGGGTTCGTCAGCTTGAAGGACACCTTCTCGCCGTCGGGGTCGACGAGCGCGTCGCCGTCCCACGTGTAGCCCGCGTCGGTGAGCACCTGCTTGGCGCCGTCGACGTCGACGGACAGCTCCTGGCCCTGGAACTCGTCGGAGATGTACGCGTCACCCGACGGCTGGGGCAGGCCCGTGACCGACGTGATCTGCGGCCACACGCCGTAGCCGGCGGTCGCGGAGATGTCGGCACGGTCGACGACCATGTTCAGCGCCTTGCGGAACGCGACGTCGTCGAACGGCTTCTTCTCGTTGTTGAGGTACAGCACGTCGACGCCGAAGCCACCGCCCGCGACCTGGTGGAAGTGCGCCGGGTCCTGCGCGATGAACGTGTTCTCGTAGTCGGGGATGAACGTCCAGCCCCACTGCGCCTCGCCCGAGGTCAGCGCGGTCGTCAGACCGGCGTTGTCCTTGAACGCGTCGTAGCGGACCTCGCCGACGAGTGGCTTGTCGCCCCAGTAGGCGTCGTTCGGCTCGAGCGTGACCGCCTGCGGCGTGAACGTCTTGAGCTTGAAGGGGCCCGTGCCGATCATGTCGTCCGCGGTGAACGCCACCGGGTCCTCGTTCTCCCAGATGTGCTTGGGCACGATGAGCAGCCGGTACAGCTTCGCGGCGTTGACGAACTGACCGGTCGTGAACGTCACGGTGACCGTCGAGCCGTCGGTCGTGATGTCGCCGTACTGGTCCGGGAAGTCCGGGTTGAGCTCCGGGTGGTCCTTGCGGATCTGGAGCGAGTACGCGATGTCGCCGGCGGTGAAGTCCTCACCGTCGCTCCACTTCACGCCCGAGCGGGGCGTGATGACCGCCTGCGTGTACGTGTCGTTCCAGTCGATCTTCTCGGCGAGCCACGGCGTCGGCGGGTCGGCCGGCTTGACGTCGTTGACCTGCATGAGCGACTCGTAGATCGCGTACGCGTAGCCGAACGACGTCGAGCCCGAGCCGGGTGCGATCGGGTTCTGGTTGCCGGACGCCTCACCGTTGGGCATGCCCACGGTCAGGACCTTGTCCGAGCGCTCCGTGCCGGTCGCCTGGGTCTGGCTGGACGTCGGGGTGTCGCTCGTGCCGTCGCCGCCGCCGGAGCAGGCGGTGGCGAGCAGCGCGACGACAGCGACGCCGGCCGCTGCGGTCGAGAGCTTGCGGATCCTCACGGGAGTGCCTCCTTGCACTGGGTGAACTGCGTCTGTCGTGCTGGCTGGTTCAGGTGGTGCATCAGGTGGAGCTTCAGGTGGTGCTGGTGGCTCGGCCGCACTGCGGAGACGGTCGAGCCGTGGTCCACGAGCGTTCGGGGGGCTCGCGGACCAGCTCTCAGGGGCCGGTGTCCGGGAGCACCAGGTCCGCATGGACGCGCAGGTCGGTCGACGAGCGCGCGGAGTGCAACCGGTACGTGCCACCGGGCACGCGCCAGCCGTCGTCGGTCCACGTGCGCAGCGCCGTGGCGTCGAGCGGGACGCGGACCTCGCGGGTGCGGCCGGCGTCGACGTCGACGACGGCGAAGCCGCCGAGCCACCGCACCGGGCGGTCGGCCGACCCGGCCGGGGGCTCGACGTAGACCTGGACCACCTCGCGCCCGGCCCGCGGCCCGGTGTTGCGCACGGTCACGACGAGCTCGACGCCGTCGAGCGTGCCGTCAGGACCGCACGCGCCGTCAGCCTCGTGCGCCCGGCGCTCGACGCGCGCCTCGTCGTGCTCCCACGTCGTCCACCCGAGCCCGTGACCGAACGGTGCGGCGGGGGTGCGGCCGAGCCCGAGCCACGACCGGTACCCGACGTGCACACCCTCGCGGTACTCGATCACACCGTCGTCGGGCACGGCGTGCGGCACGGGCACGTCGGCCTCGTCGGCGGGGAGGGTCCACGGCAGGCGGCCCGCGGGCTCCGTCACGCCCGTGAGCACGTCGCCGACGGCCTCGGGCCATTCCTGCCCGCCGAGCCAGCCCCACACGACGCACGGGGCCTCGTCGAGCCACGGCAGGAGCACGGGCGCACCCGCGTTGACGACGACGACCGTGCGCGGGTTGGCCGCGACGACCGCGCGCACCAGGTCGTCCTGCGTACCGGGCAGCGCGAGCGACGTCCGGTCGTAGCCCTCGGACTCGATCTCCTCGTTGGTACCGACCACGACGACCGCGAGGTCGGCCGCCGCTGCCGCGGCGACCGCGTCGGCGAGCAGCACGTCGGGCGACGTCCCGGGCGTGCGGTGCACGAGCTCGGCGCGCGCGAACGACGCGTACCCGACGGGGTGCACCGCCTGCACGGTCGCGTCGAGCTCGAGCGTGCGCGGCCGTTCGACGTCGACGTGCACGGTGACCGGGGCCGGTGCGTTGACCGACGAGTCGAGGATGACCTCGGCGCCGACCGTGCGCTCGCTCGTCGAGAGCACCTCGCCCCCCACGACGAGCGTGTGCCGACCGACGGTGCCCACGCCCACCTCGTGCGGGCCGGGCTCGTCGAGGACCGCGGTCGTGCGCAGGCGCACGGCGTGCGCGTCGGGCCGCACGTCGCGCAGCCAGCCCGTCCACGTGGTCGTCACCGACCGCTCGAGCACGCCGCCGTCGGCGTCGAGCACCTCGACGAGCACGCCGGGCTCGCCCGCGGGGGTCGTGCAGCGGCCGACGAGGTCGAGCGCGGGGGGCTGCAGGCGCGCCACCGCGCCGGCGCGCACGTCGACCTCGGCGCCGAACGCGTCCCGCAGCGCGGCGTCGAGCTCGCCGCGACGCTCGGGTCGCACGTACGCCGAGCCGCCGCCCTGCACGAACGGCGCGACGGCATTGGGGCCGAGCAGCGCGACACGCGTGACCGCGCCGGGTGCGAGCGGCAGTGCGTGCTCGTCGTCCTTGAGCACGACGAACGAGCGCGCGACCAGGCGTCGCAGCACACCCCGGACGTCGACCCCGGTGGTGCCCGCGGGGTCGTCGGCGGCGCGCGACCCGGCGCCGAGCGCACCCACACGGTGCGCGAGCAGCAGCAGGCGGTCGACCTTCTCGTCGAGCGCGTCGGGCGTGACCTCGCCGGCGCGCACGGCGTCCAGCAGCCCGTCGCCCCAGGCGCCGTCCGGCCCCGGCATCTGCAGGTCGAGGCCACCGTCGAACGCCTCCCGGACCGTCTTCGTGGCGACCCAGTCGCTCACGACGACGCCGTCGAAGCCCCACTCGTCCTTGAGGACACCCGTCAGCAGCGGCCGGTGCTCGAGCGCGGGGGCCGACGTCGTGCCGTCGTCGACGCCCGAGTAGGCGCCCATGAGCGACCATGCGCGCGCGTCGCGGACGAGGCGCTCGAAAGGTGCGAGGTAGACCTCACGCAGCGTGCGCTCGTCGACGCGCGCGACGTACGAGGTCCGCTGCGTCTCGGAGTCGTTGGCGACGAAGTGCTTGACGCACATGCCCACGCCGCGGTCCTGCGCGGCGCGGACCACGTGCACCGCGATCCGACCGGTGAGCAGCGGGTCCTCCGAGTAGCACTCGAAGTGGCGACCGCCGACGGGCGTGCGCTGGAGGTTGACCTGCGGGGCGAGGACGACGTCGACGCCGTGGCGCCGCGCCTCGGCCGCGAACACGGCACCGACCTCGTCGGCGAGGTCGACGTCCCACGTCGCGGCGAGCGCGCTCGGGGCGGGGAACGACGCGGACGTCTCGTCGGCGTGCTCGGAGACGCCGCGCACACCGGCCGGTCCGTCGGAGAGCGCGACTGCGCGCAGGCCGATCCGCGGGACCGCGGTCGTCGTCCAGAGCCCGGCGCCGACGAGGAGCGCGACCTTCTCCTCGGTCGTGAGCTGGTCGCGCAGGTGCGCGAGCCCGGCGGGCGTCAGGTGCTCGGCGTGCGCCGCAGCGGCCTCGGGGGCAGGCTGCGCCGGTACCGGCTGCGTGGTGTCGAGAGACACGGTCGCGTTCTCCTCGGGTCGACATCGTCGTCGTTGTCGAGACTCAACCACAGAACTTACTAACTTGTCAGTAACCGGGTATGTCACAGTATGGTTGCGGCCATGGACGACGACGTCTCAACCGGAGTGGTGGCCCCCGACCCCTCCGTAGCCGGGTCCCCCGCACCCGGTCTCCCGGCACCGCGCCGGCACCGCCCGCGCAAGGCGACCGCCGAACGGCGCGCGGAGATCCTGCGCGCCGCGGCCCGCACGTTCGGCACCAAGGGCTACAAGACCGGCTCGCTCGCCGAGGTCGCCGAGCAGGTCGGCATCACGCACGCCGGCGTGCTGCACCACTTCGGTTCGAAGGAGCAGCTCCTCGTCGAGGTGCTCGAGTTCCGCGACAAGGAGGACGTCCAGGAGCTCGAGGGGCAGCACATCCCCGACGGGATCGAGCTGTTCCACCACCTCGTACGCACCGTGCGCGCCAACGAGCTGCGGCCCGGCATCGTGCAGGGCTACACCGTCCTGACCGGCGAGTCCGTCACCGAGAACCACCCCGCGCGACAGTGGGTGACGCACCGGTTCGAGGTGCTGCGCGGCGAGATCATGCACGCCATCCAGGTGGTCGGCGGACCGTCCGTGACCGACGACGACGCGCGCCGCGCGGCGAGCGCGATCATCGCCCTGATGGACGGCCTGCAGGTCCAGTGGCTCCTCGACCCCGAGGACGTGCACCTCGCCGAGGCGACCCGCGCCGGCATCGCCGCGATCCTGCGCGCGACCTGTCCCGAGGTCGACCTCCCGCCCCTCGGCTGACCCTCCCCCGCCGGCCCCGAGTTCCCAGGAAGCTCTCAGGTCCGGCCCAGGCCCGGCACAGGGCCGGCCGTCAGCGTGGACGCATGACAGCGACGACCATCCACGCGACGGAGCAGCGCACGCTCGTCGTCGGGGACCTCGAGCTCGACGAGGTCAGCGGCGAGGTCACGCGCTCCGGCGAGCCCATCCACCTGACCCCCACCGAGCGCGACCTGCTCACGTACTTCATGCGCAACCCGAGGCGCGTGCTGTCCAAGCGCATGATCCTCGACCGCGTGTGGCGCGACGACCGCCGCGGCGACGCGGGCGTCGTCGAGCTGTACGTCAGCTACCTGCGCCGCAAGATCGACAAGGGCCGCACCCCGATGCTGCACACGCAGCGCGGCATCGGCTACGTCCTGCGCCCGGCGATCGCCTGACCCCCGCACGACGTCGCTGCCCGGACCGCCCCCGACCCGCCGGTCGGGGCGGTCCGGGCAGCGCGTCACAGCGGGAACGCGCGGTACAGGTCGAGCACGTCCGCGACCGGCCCCTCGACCCGCAGCACCGCCGTCGCGTTGTTCCACACGACGACACCCGTGCCGTCGCCGAGGTCGACCGCGGTGAAGGTGCCCGCATGCTCGCCGGCGACGTCGACCGGACCGGTCTGCGGGAGCGCGTCACGGCCGGAGCCGGTGCCGGCCGTCGCCTCGGCCGGGAGGTCGGCGACCAGGGCGTCGCGGAACGCGACCGCCTCGTCCACCGTCGCCCACTGGCCGGACCGGACCGTGACCGTGCCCGTCCCGCCGTCACCGAGCTCGTCGGTGTACGCCTCGAGCGCGCCCGCGTCGGTCCACTGCGGGTCGTCGGCCGACGACTGGAGCGCGTACTGCAGCACCGTCGTGGGTAGCGCCGCCGCGAACGGGGTCGTCGCGTCGCGCGCGACCGGCTCGATCGATGGCGTGGGCGACGGCAGGTGGATCGTCTCCGCCGCGAGCGGCTCAGGCGGCGGCGCGTCGTCGCGGTTCGCGAGCACCACGCCCGTGACCACCCCGGCCACGACGACCACGCCCGCGACTACCGACACCGGGAGCAACCACGCGCGACGCGCGCGCTCGTCGGACGGTCGACCCGGCTTCTCGGGTCCAGCACCCGGCACGGCCCCGACCTGTCCCGCAGGCACCGACGAACCCGGCACCCCCACAGGCGCACCGATCGACGCCACCCCCGCAAGCCCACCGGTCGGCGGCACCCCCGCAGCCCCACCGGCCGGCGCCACCATCGCAAGCCCACCGGTCGGTGCCACCCCCGCAAGCCCACCGGTCGACGTGGCTGAGGGGGTTGCGGCGCGCTGGGCGCCCGTGACGGGCTGCTGCGCAGCGCGCGTCCCGCCGACCCGCGGTGTGAGGGTGGGCTCGGCCGGTGGCGGCGTCGTACGCCGGACCGGCAGCCCGCCCGCGGGCGGCGTCCGACCGGACCCTGCCTGACCAGTCCCTGCGTTCCCACCCGACCCCGGCACCTGACCCGACCCCGGCACCTGACCCGGCGCCGGTGCCTGACCCGACGCCGGTGCCGCTCCCTGATCCGGCTGCGCACCCGGCGCCGCAGTGTCCGGCGACCACGCATGCCGCGGCGGCCCCTGCTGCTCCCCACCAGAGTGCGGCTGCGTCGGCCACTGCGTCGGCCGCTGCGGCGCCGTCGCGGGCTCCGACGACTGCAACGGCGTGGCGGACGGCGACGCCGGCTGCCCACCCGGCTGCTCCGGCGTCACGGACCGCGACGGCGGCTGCCCACCCGGCTGCTCCGGCGTCACGGACCGCGACGGCGGCTGCCCACCCGGCTGCTCCGGCGTCGACCCGACGGTGGTCCCGCTCTCGCTCATCGTCTCCCCCTCGTTCGTCGGACCTCCGGACGCGGCGAAGCCTAACCCTCGCCCCCCGTCACCACCCGGCCAACGCCCCGCTCCACCCCCCACCCCAGTTCGCGGGTCCGCATCCACTTCGCGGGTCCGCATCCACGTCGCGGGTCGGTGCGCGAGTTCGCGGGCCACGGCCCGCGAACCGCCTCCCCCACCCGCGAACTCACCATCGCCGACGCGGAACTGCAGTGCCCGTGCCGATGAGTTCGCGGGTCCGCATCCACTTCGCGGGTCGGCATCCACTTCGCGGGTCCGCATCCACGTCGCGGGTCCGCATCCACGTCGCGGGTCGGTGCGCGAGTTCGCGGGCCACGGCCCGCGAACTCGCTAGCTCACCCGCGAACTCACCGTCCGGGAGCGGGAAGGGACGGGTGGGGGTGTGGGTGGGGGTGGGGTGGGTGGGTCAGGCGGTGAGGTCGCGGTGGCGGTAGGCGGCTGCACCCGCTGCCGACACCAGCAGGGCCAGCACCAGGGTCATCAGGACCGGCGGCCAGTGCATGGGTTGCGCGGGCAGGCGCGGCAGCGCGGCGAAGGGCGAGAGCACGTCGGTGCCATCGGGCAGGATCGCGCCGAACATCGTCACGACCCCGGTGTAGGCGACGTACGCCCAGACCACGCCGTACCAGCGCGGCGCCCAGCCCAGCACGACCACCGCGACGCCCAGCACCGCGAGCGCCCCCACGCTCTGCACCGCAGCAGCACCGACGAGCTCGCCGACCCACCCGCTCTCCCCCAGGGACAGGTCCGCGGCCACCCCCATGACGAGCCCGGCGACGAGCATCGTGAGCACGACGACGAGCGCGGCGAGCCCGACCTGCGCGACGAGCCAGCGGGTCCGGGACACGGGCAGCGCGAGCAGGTGCCCGACTCGGCCGGCGTCCTCCTCACCCCGCGCGGCGCCGAGCACCGTCCCCGCGCACGCGGCGGCGAGCACGGCGAGGAACGCGGTGTACATCGCGGTCGCGGACGCGACGGCCCCCGACGACCCCGCGGGGAACAGCTCCGCGATCGCCGAGTCGCTCTCGACGAACTCCGCGACCGACCCTGCGACGGCGCCGACGAGCAGCGCGGTGAGGACGATCGCGACGGACCACGCGACGAGCGACGTGCGCTGCCGCCGCCACGCGAGCCCGACGAGCGTGCCGAGCCGCCCGTGCGCGCGACCGACCCGGGCCGGCAGCAGCCCGGACCCGTGGTCGCGGCGCGCGACGAGGGCGAACGCGAGACCGACGAGCACGACGGTCGCGGCGAGCCCGACGAGCAGCGGCCACCACCGGTCGAGGACCCACGGCGCGGTGGCCTGCGACCAGCCGAAGGGCGACAGCCAGGTCAGCACGGACGTGCTGCGCGGCCCGCGGGCGTCACCGACGGCCCGCAGCACGACCGTGACGCCGATCGCTGCCAGGCCGAGCGCCGACGCCCCGCGCGCGGACCCGGCCACCTGCGCGGCGACGGCCGAGACCGCGGCGAACACGAGCCCGACCACGACGACCGCTGCGCACAGGACCGCGCTGCCCGCGGGCTCGAGGTCGGTCGCGATCAGGAGGACGAACGTCGCGGCTCCGACCGCGACGACCGCGACCACCGCCGCGACCAGCCCGGCGACGACCGGCGCGTCCCTGCCGACGGGCTGCGAGCGCACGAGCTCGGAGCGTCCGTCCTCCTCGGGCGCGCGCAGGTGCCGGGTCACGGCGAGCACGGCCATGATCGCGACGGGGATCATGATCCACAGCCCCAGCTCGTTCGCGGTCATCGCGCCGACCGTGTAGTCGTCGAGCCCGAACCCGGGACCGGCGAGCGCGGTCGCGGCGGGCGACGCGATGAGCTCGGCGCGCGCCTGCCGCGCCGCGGCGTCGACGTAGAGCGAGTCGAACGCGCGCACGGACGCGAGCACGAGCCAGGCGACGACGACCGCCCACACGACGATGCGGAACCGGTCGGCCCGCAGCGCGAGCCGCAGCAGGCCGCGCCATCCGACGAGCACACCGCGCCCGGCGGTGACGACAGGCACCGGGGCTGGTGCGACGCTCGTCGTCACCGCTGCTCCTCGGGGACGCGCAGGGTCGCGAGCTCGTCGGAGTACTCGCGCAGGAACAGGTCCTCGAGCGTCGGCGGGTGCGCGACGAGCGACCGCACGCCGTGCGCGGGCAGCGCGGCGAGGACCGCGTCGAGTGCGTCCGGCTCGACGTCGAGGGTCACGTGCTCGTCGTCGGCGGTCACGTGGTGCACGCCCGCGAGCCCCGCGAGCGCGGTCCGCGCACCGGCCGCGTCACGGACCCCCGCGACGACCGCCGTGCGGGTGAGCCCCCGCAGCTCGTCGAGGCTGCCCGACGCGACGGCCCGGCCGCTGCGGATGATCGTCACCCGCCCCGCGAGCGCCTCGACCTGGGCGAGCACGTGGCTCGACAGCAGGACCGTACGACCCTCGGCGGCCGCCTCGCGCACCACCTCCTGGAAGAGCGCCTCCATGAGCGGGTCGAGCCCGCTCGTCGGCTCGTCCATGAGGAGCAGCTCGACGTCCGCGGCGAGCGCGGCGACGAGCGCGACCTTCTGCCGGTTCCCCTTGGAGTACGCACGCCCCTTGACCCGCGGGTCGAGCTCGAACCGCGCGACGAGGTCGTCGCGCCGGGCGGGGTCCAGGCCGCCGCGCAGCCGACCGAGCAGGTCGATCGACTCCCCGCCGGTCAGGTTGGGCCACAGCGTCACGTCGCCGGGGACGTACGCGAGGCGCCGGTGCAGCGCGACCGCGTCGGCCCAGGGGTCACCGCCGAGGAGCCGCACCGCACCCTCGTCGGACCGCAGGAGGCCGAGCAGGACGCGGATCGTCGTGGACTTCCCCGCGCCGTTGGGTCCGAGGAACCCGTGCACCTCGCCTGCTGCGACGTGCAGGTCCAGGCCGTCGAGCGCGCGCGTGCGGCCGAACGACTTCACGAGCCCGTCGACCGCGACCACGTCCGTCATACGTCCTCCTTCGTCCGGTCGCCGTCCGTGCTGCTCGCGCGCGACGCGAGGAACGCGTCGAGGTACGACGAGTCCGCGAACAGCCCGTGCGTGTAGAGCTCCATGCCGGGCAGGAGTGCCCGGTCGACGAGCGCGCGCATCGCGGCGCCCGGGTCCTGCGTGGGGGACGGACCGCGTCCGACGAGCGCGTCGAGCTGCGCGAGCCGCAGCAGGCCGACCTGCATCGCGACGACGGCGCGTGCCCGGCCGGTGCGGTCGCGCGACGGCCGCACGGCTCCGGCCTCCTCGGCCGTGTCGAGGTAGGCGAGCGTGTCGGCGACGAGGTCGTCGGCGAACGCGGCGGCCGCCTCGCCGCCCTCGAGCAGGCTCCGCACGAGGTACGCGACGAGCGGGCCGTGCTCCTCGACCTGCGCGAGCGAGGCGATGACGTCGGTCGCCGCGCCGCGGACGGCCTTCTGCTTCTCGTCGCGCACCACGGAGTGGACGTGCTCGTCGCACGCGGCGCGCAGCGCGTCCTTGGTCCCGAAGTGGTGCACGACGAGCGCCGCGCTCACCCCCGCGTCGGCCGCGATCTGTCGCATCCCGACCCCGAACCCGTCGCGCCCGAAGCGCGCGACGGCGGCGTCGCGGATCCGCGCGCGGGCCGTGAGGTCGTCGACTGAACGCACGTTTCGCACACTAAACGTCTGTTCAGTCGACGGCAAGCACGGCTGTGGGCGGCCCGCACCGACCGGACCTCAGCGGTGTTTGTCAGGGTTGCGAGTCGGGTCCGGACGGGGCGCGGACTGCGCCGAGAGCGTCTGGATCACCACGGCCGAGCCGACGAGCGCCGCACCGAGCGGCATCGTCGTCCAGCGCACGATCGTCAGCACCACGTCGAGCGCGTCGAGGACCGCACCACCGCCCGGACCGATGGCGTCGGCCGCTGCGACGAACGCGCGCGGTCCGACGACGACGAAGATCGCCCCGACGACGAACAGGACGACCGCCCACCAGATGCATCGCACGGCTGTCGGGTGCACGCCACCTCCTGCGTCTCGGTCGGCCACACGGTAGCGCGCTGCACCCCGCGCGGGGGCTCGTTCCGGGTGAGATCGTGCGCCTGCGCTCGGCGGGGCGCGGCGGCGCGGCTCGGTCGGGACGGGTGTGTCGGTGGGGCTCGGTAGCGTGCGCGACGTGGCAGCGAGGAACGGGAAGACGGCACCGGCGTTCCGGTGCACGGAGTGCGGGTGGACGACGAGCAAGTGGGTCGGCCGCTGCGGCGAGTGCCAGGCCTGGGGGTCGGTGGTCGAGGGGTCCGGGCCGACCGGCGGCGCCCCGCGCACGGCCGCGGCCGCGCCTGCGCGCGGACCGGCGCGCCCGATCGACGAGATCCCCGCGGAGACCGCACAGGCCCGGCCGACGGGGGTCGACGAGCTCGACCGCGTGCTGGGCGGCGGTCTGGTGCCCGGCGCCGTCGTGCTGCTGGCCGGCGAGCCGGGCGTGGGCAAGTCGACGCTGCTGCTGGACGTCGCGGCGCGGGCCGCCCGCGGCGGGCGACGCGTCCTGTACGTCACGGGCGAGGAGTCGGTCGCGCAGGTGCGCCTGCGCGCGGGCCGCATCCGCGCACTCGAC
>Ga0206107_1000645_pt1 | contig 12386 bp, 10 predicted proteins | sample 2B0metagenome_FD_148652 | JGI IMG/M metagenome (GOLD analysis project Ga0206107, IMG submission 148652) | Enriched microbial communities from leaf-cutter ant dump, University of Wisconsin, Madison, United States - 2B0 | ecosystem: Environmental > Terrestrial > Nest > Insects nest > Nest dump...
AAATTTTTTCCCAAGGATATAAATAAATCATAGCAAAAACTACTGCGGCCACACCGCCGGAAGCACCGAGAGAACGATAAGCGGCATTATTTTGATGTCTGATATAAGAAGGAATACAGGAAATAATAATACCGGTAAGGTACAATAACAAAAAATACGAAGGACCGATGCCATGTAATTTATCGGCTAAAATTTCTCCGAAAAAATAAAGCGTAAACATATTAAACCCGAGATGGGTATAGTCGGCATGTACAAAACCCGCAGTTAATAACCGGTAAAACTGTTCCGGCTTTCCTTTCATCTTCTGCGGCCATAACAACAGCTCTTCTAACAAATGTGTATTGCGGAATGCTATAATGGAAATAATAGCAGTAAGAATAATGATAATGATATTAATGCTCATAGCTTGCGAAAATAAGTAAATAGCCGTTCGCTTTTATGCTGCTAAAGCGCTTATTTTTGCGCTACTCAATTTGTACGCTAATGAATGTGTTGGAATTATTTGAAAAAATTACCGTATTTGTTTTTGATATAGATGGCGTTTTGACCGATGGTATGCTATTGGTGCAGGAAAACGGTGAATTATTACGCCGCATGAATATTAAAGATGGTTATGCGCTGCAATTAGCCGTCCGCAAAAGATATAAAGTCTGGGTAATATCCGGAGGCCGCTCTGCCGCAGTAAAACTCCGACTTGCCAATCTGGGCGTTACGGATGTGTATATCGGGGTGAAAGATAAAAGAACATTGTTGGAAGGGTTGATGAACCGTTATAAAGTAACCGCAGAGCAGGTATTATATATGGGAGATGATATGCCCGATATTGAGGCGATGCAAATAGCCGGATTGCCTTGTTGTCCGCAGGATGCCATTCCGGAAGTGAAACAAGTATCCCGCTATATTGCCCGCCAAACCGGTGGTGCGGGATGTGTAAGAGAAGTTATAGAAAAGGTTTTGAAAATCGCCGGCGATTGGAATGAAGACGATCTGCCGCATCGTTAGATAACGATTTATATCACTTACCTTTGCAGGTTATATGTGGCAATCTCTGAAAAAAGGCTTTTCGTTACTGTTCCTGCTGTTTGCGATTTCGGGTACTGCCCGGGCTGCCAACGCTTATTATTTTGAATATAATGAGCGTTGCAAAAGCGCTTACGAAGCGATGATTTCTCTGCGTATTCACGAAGCTCAACAGTTGTTGCAGCAGGAACTAAAAGAACATCCTCAAAATCTGATACCGGTCATGATTGCCAATTATGAAGATTGTCTGGTATTGCTTTTTAACGGAGATGCGGCCGAGTATAAGAAAAGAAAAAATAATTTTGATCAGCGACTGGCATTAATAGAACAAGGCGATTCCCATTCGCCTTGGTATCGTTATTCTAAAGCCGTTTTGTATTTTCAATGGGCGGCGATTCGAATACGATTTGAAGAAAATTTTCAGGCAGGTGTAGAGTTTCGTAAATCTTTCCTTTATCTGAAGGAAAACCGCAAACGTTTCCCTTCTTTTAAATACAACCAATTGTTGTTTGGTTTGGAACAGGCTATTGTAGGTACTGTTCCGGAAAAATACAAATGGGTAGCGAATATGCTTGGTCTGAAGGGAAATGTAAAAAGCGGTACCGCTCAGGTAGTCAATTTTTTGAATACTCGCGATGGCTCTACGGCGCAAATGCGGCAGGAAGCGGTCTTGTATTATTGTTACCTGAAATTTTACCTTTTGTCGGAGCGCGAAACGGTATGGAAATATTTAGATGCCAGCAATCTTGATTTAAAAAATAATCACTTGTTTGTTTATCTGAAAGCCAGCCTTGCTTTAAATGATAATAAGGCCGAACTCGCGGAGCAGGTGTTGTCTTCCCGTACCGGTGGACCGGATTATTTGGAGGTGCCGATATTGAACTATATGATGGGAAATGCCCTGCTTTTTAAGTTGGATGAAGATTGTATCGTTTATTTTCAGCGCTTTCTCTCTAAAAACCGCGGACGCATTTATATTAAAGATGCTTTTCAGAAAATGAGCCTTTATTATTATGCAACGGAAAATCAGGAGCGGGCAGATCATTATAAGAATAAGATATTGAAATCGGGCTCTACCTTAACGGATGCCGATAAGCAGGCGCAGCGTTTTGCCTTAAACAGTATTGTGCCTGATCCAAATTTGCTAAAAGCCCGGCTGTATAGCGATGGAGGATATTTTAATAAAGCATTGGAAGTATTTGCCACAATGCACGAGGAAGATTATACAGCCGATGCCGACCGGCTGGAATATCGTTACCGGTATGGAAAAATTTATCAACTAACCGGACAGGATGCTAAGGCTATTCCCTTGTTGGAAGCTGCGGTGCGCCTTGGCGCCGATCGTCCGGAGCAATTTGGCGCAAGGGCGGCATTGGAATTGGGACAGATTTACGAAGATCGCGGGCAGCGGTCAAAAGCCATTGACTATTACCGGCAATGTCTGAATATGAAGGATCATGATTTTGAGTCTTCGTTAGAGCAAAAGGCCAAAGCAGGTATTAACCGCCTTGGAGGCAACTGATGATTGTATCTTTCAGGTTTTTCAGGACTTGTAGGTTTTCAGTATAGCTTCCCACAACTGATCTGCGGAAATATCCCAGTTGAATTTTTTCTTTTGAATAATGGCTTCTTGGATGAGTTGGCTGCGCAGCACTTCGTCTTTGTACATCAATCCCATTTTTTCCGCAATGTCTTCCGGTGATTCCGGATTGACCAGTAGTGCGGCCTTTCCGCCTACTTCAGGCATGGAGGAGGTGTTGGAAACGATGGCCGGAACATGACATTCCATAGCTTCTACAATTGGAATTCCAAATCCTTCAAATACCGAAGGATAGACCAAAGCATAAGCGGCGGCGGTAATTTCCGTTAGTTCGTTGATGCCTAAATAGCCCGTCCAGATTACGTCTTCTTTGTAAGGCATTTTTTCTTTCGCTTCCCGGATTTCCTCAAACTGCCATGCCATTCTGCCTGCAATGACTAATTTCATATTGCTGCGTTGCCGGCGTTTGAACTGTACGAAGGCTTTCAGCAGGTTAATGATATTTTTGCGCGGATGAATAGCGCCTACGAAAAGGAAATATTCATTGCCGCCGGTCAATTTCTCTTTAATCGCCTCTTTATCGGAATAGGGCAGCGGTACAAACCCTTCCCGGCCTGCATTATATACCACGTCTATTTTCTCCGGATTGATTTGGAATTGCTGAATGATATCCTGCCGGGTAAATTCAGATACGGTAACTATTCGTTTTGCGCTGCGGGCATAGCGGGGATAAAAACGCCGGTAATGCCATTGATGCAGGCGATCCATAAATTGCGGATAATGCCGGTAGGCCAAATCATGCAGTGTAATGCAAACCGGAATTTTAGTATGCAGACAGCCCAAGCCTTCGGGTGAAAAATATACATCTGCCTTATGCTTTTTTAAAGCATAAGGAATGATTTTTTCTGCCCAAATATAATATAGAAAAGGATGACGCGCCTGAGGAGGCAGCACCACCGGCGTTACATTATCACCAAAAATAAAAGAAGAATCGTAAGGCCGGTCAAAGAAAAAAATAAACTGATGCTCCGGATGATTGCGAACTATCCGGGACAACGTCTCATGAGCAAACCATCCGATACCTTCCAGCCGGTCTTTGAGTAATAATCGTGTATTAACAGCAATACGCATATTGGTCTATGTAATTGCCGTAATGTCAAAAATGAATATCAATGATGCTTTTTAAAGGAATGTTGATCCCGCCTTTCAGTTGAATATAGTGCTCGGTAACCGACCATACTGTTGTTTCTACTGTTTTAGAACCATCCGTAGTTTGAAAGGTGATGGCTGTTTTTCCTTTAAATTCATTACCCAAACGAGTTGCATAAGCTAATTCTTCATACCAGCGAAGGCTGTTGTTTTGAGGAGCTGTTGTAATGGTGTAGTTTTTGATCTCTTCTTTTAAAATGGGTGTGTTTGCCATGAAGTATATTTAACCGTGAAAATACGGGAACATTCAGTCAAAAATAGGAATTATTTTTGTCAGTACTATTTTCCGGCGATCTTTTTTATTTTTTATAATATCCAAACTATTTAATTACTTTTACTGTCTTATTGAATTGTTAAACCTATTTATATTCAGGTGTTTTAGTGTGTAGTTATTTACTGTAATCTTAAAATCATCTCCGGTATATGAAGAGCATATTACCCTTCTTTCTATGGTTTTCTGCGTTGCTGATATTAGGCCATGCTTCCCGTGCGAATCACCTTTTAGGCGGAGAATTAGGTTATACTTATGTATCCAGTACCGGTAATGTGCATACCTATAAGGTTACGCTCAGTTTTTTTGCGGATTGTGCCTCAAATTTTCCAAATGGCGCCTATGCCGCTTTAGAAGTAGCCAATCCCCAAATCCTTTTGTATAACGGCAACTCATTGATAATTGCCCAAAATCTTGCGATCAATAATGAACTCAGCGGTGTTGAGATCACTCCGGTTTGTCCGGATGAAGCCGGTAACACCACTTGTAGTAATATCAATAATCCAATACCGGGTATCCGGTTGTATGTATATGAGGGTAATTTTACGCTGACGGGGGAATCGGATCAATGGCGCTTTGCTTTTGAAGGGCAGATCAGTACGATACCGGCTACGAATGCCGGTCGCAGCAATATTATCGGAAATGCCAATATAGCCGGCGGTAGTTCTTTGATGTATCTGGAAGCCAGATTGGATAATACGATAGGAGCTAATAGTACACCTGTATTCAGCTCATTGCCAACTCCGTTTTTTTGTGTCAATAAAAATCAAAACTACAGCCTTGGCGCCATTGACCCGGATGGTGATAATATGACATTTGGGTTGGTGCCTGCCATGGAAACTGCTACAACTAATCTTCTTTATTATACGCCTTACACTGCGACAAACCCTTTGCCCACACTTCCCGGTGATTTTGCTTTTAATAATACCAATGGCCAAATGACCTTTATACCGAGTCAGGCGTTGAATTGTGTAGTGGTAAATCGCGTGAATGAATACCGTGATGGGATATTAGTGGGAACAAGCATGCGCGAAATGACATTTGTGATATTGGATAACTGTAATAATGATGCGCCGGAAGGGCCAATTACCAATACGGAGAATGTTAGTATTGTGGATATTAACGGACAGGAAATGTTTCAGGTATGTGCCGGGCAAACAGCAGTAGTATCCTACGATATCAATAGTTTTGATCCCAACGGAGATAATATTACCGTAAGCTGGAACAATCTGCCCGAAGGCTCCGCTATAGTGGTGGATAACAACGGCACGCCCAATCCTGTAGTGCATTTCTTATGGAATGTGGTGAATGCCGAAGAAGGCAATTATACTTTTTATATCACCTATACAGATGACGGTTGCCCGCTGGCCAGCAGTCAGACTTTAGCTTATACGCTGCAAGTAGTACCTTTTGCAGAGCAATTTACAGGCGGCTCTATTCCTCCCTGTCAGGATACGATGAACGGCCTTGTATGGTTGTTGCCTCAGGATAATACCGGCATTGAGTACGATTATTATTGGTATGATATTGATGGAACACTTTTGCAAACTACAATTAACAGTGTGGAGGGAGATACGTTCAGCGGTGCGGATGTTGATGTATATACCGTAAAAGTGGTCAACCCGGATGGCTGCCGCAAATTTTACAATATTGTGGTGAGTCCCTCGCCTTATGAGGTAGGCATTAATGCCAATGATACCTTAGCCTGCGTAGGTACACCAATGATCTTTAATGCTAATAATACCGCAGATATTGATACTTGGACTTGGGATTTCGGAGATGGTACGCCTCCGGTAGCCAATCAGCAAATTACCACACATACTTATGCCGGAGAAGGAACTTATACGGTAACGCTTAGAGGTTATACTGTATTAGGATGTATGGATACCGCAACGGTTCAGGTTATGGTGGATGCTCCGCAGATGCTAACCATTATTGCGGATAAAGACAGTGTCTGCGTAGGTGAGCGAATCCACCTGACGGCCTCCGCCGGTAACTATGTGGATACACTGTACTGGGATTATGGTAATAGCTGGCAAATCAGCTATCCGGATGAGGGATCAGTATCTTATGTGTATGAAACGCCGGGTATCTATACGATATCACTTAATGCAGCCTACCGGGCATGCCCCGATAAAGCAGCGGAGACAACCATAACGGTATTCCCCTATCCGGTAGTAAACTTAGGTAACGATACTTCATTATGCTTAAACGGCCAGCCCATAATTTTACATAATCTGGTTTCCCAATCCGCAGCATACAGCAGCTTATGGAATACCGGCGATACTACGGCATTTTTAAAGGTAGTTCATCCGGGTACTTACAGCCTAACCGTAGCTTCCCGAGATGTAGTATGTAAAACAACGGATGAAATTGTCGTTAAGAAAGCCTGCTATTTAGATATTCCCAACAGCTTCACCCCGAATGGAGATGGTGTGAATGACTACTTCCTGCCGCGTCAGTTATTGGGTGCAGATATTACGGTATTTCACATGCAGGTGTTTGATCGCTGGGGGCAGATCGTTTTTGAAACCAACAGCGTTGACGGAAGAGGATGGGATGGTACTTTGAACGGAAAAGCTCAGCCTGTGGGGGTGTATATTTATCAGATCACGGCAGTTGTAAACGGCGATCAGCAGGAAAATTATACCGGAAATGTTAGCTTGCTACGCTAAAGACGGTATAAAGTTGATATCTTTTCTCCAAATCCTTTTGAAAATTTGCGAAGAATAATTATTATTGTGAGTTTTATTAAAATGAAATAATGAATCTGATTAAACGCCTTTTGTCTTATTCGGCTATTGCGGCTATTGCTGTTGCATCCCTGAGTTCATGCAGCAAAGAATATAGTGCAGACCAGCCTTTCCCCGATGTATATACCAGCACAATTTTTGTAAGTAGTAATAACAGGATTGTGTACGCACTTGATCGGGAAACCGGCAAACGCAAATGGGAGTTCCAAACCGATGCTCCGGTACATGCAACGCCTGTTTTGTTTAAGGATCGCTTGTATATCGGTACCACCGGAGGAACATTGTATGCTTTGGATCCTCAGTACGGTACGCAATTAACTAAGCGGAAATTTCATTCGGGAATCTATGCCACTCCATTAGGCTATGAAGATCGGCTGATTGTACCGATACTGAACGATACCGTTTTTGCACTTAATCCGGATACCTTAACCGGAGATCCCTTTTGGATTCGTGCCGTAGAAGGCCAAATCTATGCCTCTCCCACAGCTCATACTATAGAAGGCTTGAGCGAAGTAGGACTGTTTATTGCTACCACCGGTAATAAAGTTACCGCTCTGGATATGGTTGATGGTAGTGTACTTTGGACTTATACCCCAACTACCGCTGGCGCCTTTTATTCTTCGCCCTGCGTAGTCAATGATAAATTTCTGTATGTCGGTAATGATAACGGCAACCTTTATTCCGTAAATACTAATGACGGTACGCAAAACTGGGCATTTTTAACCGGTGGTCAGGTGCGCAGCTCACCTATCGCTATCGGGGGAAATGTGTTAGTAGGAAGCAATGACCGCTATTTCTATTCGATTGATTCCACTACGGGATTAGAACGCTGGAAGGTGCAAACTAATGACCGAATTGTATCCTCTCCTGCGGTGGATAATCAGTATGTCTATTTTGGTTGCTATGATTTCAATTTGTATTGTGTGGATATTATTGATGGTACCGTAAATTGGAAAAAACTGACTTTCGGCCTGATTCAATCTTCGCCATTAGTGTATGGCGGTACGGTATATGTAGGCGGATTTGATAAAAACTTATATGCGCTTGATACGGCAGACGGCGGCACCAAATGGGTTTATAATATCAACGGGCAAATGGAATGCTCGCCGATTTTAGACACCGTTGGCGGTGCAGCAGTACCCTCTATCAGCGGCTCTTATAAATTTTAATGATTGAAAATTTTCCCTAAAAAGCCCCGTGGATTTTTCATGGGGCTTTTGTTTTGATTATAATGCTTTGCCATTACTTTTGTCCAAAGCGTTCCTTTTTATATATGCTGACCATACAAGAAAATTTCCCGCTGCAATCCCTGAACACTTTCGGCATGAAAGTATATGCCGAAAAATACTCCGAACTGACTCATCAAGATGATTGGGATGCTTTGTATGATTATGGCGATAAACTTCATAAGATTTTAGTATTGGGTGGTGGCAGCAATATGCTTTTTAAGGGAAATGTCAACTACTGGGTATTGCATAACCGGCTAAAAGGTATTCAAAAGATCAAGGAAGATGAGAATGCCGTATGGTTGCAAGTAGCCGCCGGAGAAATTTGGCATCAGTTTGTGCTGTACTGTGTGCAGCATCAACTTGCGGGAGTGGAAAATCTGTCGCTGATTCCCGGTACGGTGGGTGCAGCGCCCATACAAAATATCGGTGCTTATGGGGTGGAAGTAAAAGATGTAATAGCCTCGGTAAGCTATTGGAATATCGCCGCACGGTGCAAAGAAACGCTTAGCAATCACGATTGCCGTTTTGCTTATCGCGACAGTATTTTTAAGCAGGAGCTGAAAGGACAAATTATTATTACGGATGTTGTATTTCGATTAAACAAAAAGCCGCAGTTTCATTTGTCTTATGGCAATATCCGTCAGGAGTTGGAACGAATGGGAATAACAGATTTAAGCATTCGGGCGGTAAGTGATGCCGTGATTCACATCCGAAAATCAAAATTGCCGGATCCTGCCATTACAGGTAATGCCGGTAGCTTTTTTAAAAATCCCGAGATAGGCATAGAGCGCTATAATACGCTGATTGCTGCTTATCCCGATATGCCCGCTTATCCGGTAGGAGATGCTATAATGAAAATTCCCGCAGGTTGGTTGATTGAGCAATGCGGATGGAAAGGATTTCGTAGGGGAAATTATGGCGTGCATCCGCTGCAAGCCTTGGTATTAGTGAATTACGGCGGTGCATCCGGTAAGGATATTTACAATTTGTCTTCAGAGATCGTACAATCGGTTGAAGACAAATTCGGCATCAGGTTGGATCGGGAAGTGCAGATCATCTGACAGCCTAAAATTTTTTACAGAATATTTTTTAATTCACTCAAACAACTGATTTCGTAAGTTACCGTTGCTTCATGTTGCGTTCCGGCAGGATTGAAATATACCTGATCCATACCAAACTGTTGTGCTCCCAATACATCTACTTCTAAGGTGTCTCCGATCATCAGACTTTCCGCCACACCGGCTCCTGTAAGATCCATTGCATATTGGAAAATTTCCCGATGTGGTTTTAAGCTGTTGCTGCCTTCGGAGGTAATTACCGCATTAAAATAATGATCAATGCCGGATTGGCGCATTTTTTGCCACTGCGTAATTTCAAAGCCATTTGTGATGAGATGAATATGATACTCTTTTTTCTTACAATAATCCAAAACCTCCGCTGCAAAAGGCAGTAGCAGTTTTTGGTTAGGCAAATGGCGGAGATAAATATCGCTCATGGCATGTGCTAATTTCTCATCACCTATTTTGAAGTCTAATAAGGTATGCCACATCCGCTTCCAACGTAGCGCATCTCTTCGGATAAATCCTTTGCGGTAGCGCTCCCACAGCCGTTCATTATGTCCTTCGTAAATAATGCGAAAATGCTCGAAGGGTTCAATGCCTCGCTCCGACAGTTGAAGTTCATCGTATAAAATCCGCAAGGTATTGGCGGAGTTTTGTTCAAAATCCCAAAGGGTATGATCCAGATCAAAGAATAAGTGCCGATATTGTTTCATCGTTGGTGTCATGTTATTAGCAGTCTGCTGCTCCAATCATTTCAGGGATGTAATAACTCCATGATGGTACGGAATGCTATCATTTTATTGCCAAATTTATCTAATCCTTTTTGACGCATGTGCGGGCTGTACTCTTCCACGTAGCGTTGATAATTTTCCATATTATCGCAATGGTACTGCACTACATAAGTGATGCCCTCCGGATCTTCCGGCTCCAACAGCCGGCATAAACGGTAATTGCTGAACAGGCCGGTTTGCATCATGTCCTGTGCATGTTCTCCTTGAAGCCATTGCAGATATTCCTCCGCTATCTCAGGCATTACTTTTACGGTTACGTTATAAATGATCATATTGTTGTTGTCCTGTGTTTATTTTGAGGATTGGTCTAACTGTTTTTGAAGTTCAAACATTCGATCTCGAAGTCGTGCCGCTTCCATAAAATCTAAATCCTTAGCCGCTTTTTCCATGTCCTTTTTGATACGCTGAATAGCTTTTTCCAAATCGCGGGAATTTTCATACACCACTTCCTCCTCAGCTACAAGAGCGGAAGAGTCATCCTGATTGATGCTGTAAGTATCTTCCTCATAATAACCTTTGATGTCCAATACGGAGGTTTGCTTCATGATTTGCTCTATGGATTTTGATACCGTTGTCGGTGTGATATGATGTTCTAAATTATAAGCAATTTGCTTTTCCCTTCTCCTTGCGGTTTCGTCAATGGTGCGCTGCATACTGTCGGTAATTTTATCGCCATAAAAAATGACTAAGCCGTCCACATTTCGTGCAGCCCGTCCGGCCATTTGAGTCAGGGAACGTTCATCTCTTAAAAAGCCTTCTTTGTCGGCATCTAAAATAGCTACTAATGATACTTCCGGAAGATCCAAGCCTTCGCGCAGCAGGTTTACGCCCACTAAAACGTCAATATGGCCCAATCGTAAATCCCGTAGTATTTCCACGCGCTCCAATGTATCCACTTCGCTATGGATATAACGAGAATTGATATTGATTCGCTTCAGGTATTTGTCCAATTCCTCCGCCATGCGTTTGGTCAGCGTGGTTACTAAAACACGATCGCCTTTTTTTATCCGTCGATCAATTTCATCTAATAAATCATCTATTTGATTTATGGATGGCCGCACTTCAATTGGCGGATCCAATAAGCCGGTAGGGCGCACAACCTGTTCTGTTACCACGCCGCCGGTATGTTCTAATTCGTATTTTCCCGGCGTAGCGCTGACAAAGATCACCTGATTGAGCATGGATTCAAATTCATAAAAATTAAGCGGACGATTGTCTAATGCTGAAGGTAAACGGAATCCGAAATCTACTAAATTCATTTTGCGGGAGCGGTCGCCACCGTACATTCCGCTGATTTGCGGAATGGTAACGTGGCTTTCATCAATGATCAGTAAATAGTCTTTTGGGAAATAATCAATCAGGCAAAACGGACGTTCGCCGGGCCTCCGGCGATCCAGAAATCGGGAATAATTTTCAATACCGCTGCAATAGCCTAATTCCTGAATCATTTCCAAATCATAACTGACTCTTTCTCTGATGCGCTGGGCTTCTATGTTTTTTTTAATGCTTTTAAAATACGTTTCCTGAGCATACATTTCATCCTGTATTTCTCTAACGATCTGCCCCATCATATCGCGTGGCGCCACGTACATATTCGCAGGGAAAATGGCTGCATTTTGCATCTTGCTGATGCGTTTGCCGGTGTGGGGTTCAAAAGTTTCAATTCCTTCAATTTCATCCCCGAAAAAAGTAACTCTGAATCCGAAAGTGCCGGCATCAACATAAGGCAGATTGATGTCCACCGTATCGCCTTTCACCCGGAAGCTGCCCCGCTCAAAATCCCCCTGACTTCTGTGATACAGGGCATTCACCAAACCGTGCAGAAAAGCATTTCGTCCGATACGATCGCCTACATTAATGCGGATAATGCTGTTTTCGTATTCGGTGGGATTACCGGTACCGTAAATGCAACTTACGGATGCCACAACGATGATATCTCTGCGTCCGCTCAGCAGATCGCTGGTGGTGCGCAGGCGCAATTTTTCCAATTCCTCATTGATGGCCAGATCTTTCTCGATATAAGTATCGCTTACCGGCAGATAAGCTTCCGGCTGATAATAATCGTAATAAGAAACGAAATACTCCACCATGTTTTCCGGAAAAAACTGGCGGAACTCACCGTACAGCTGTGCTACTAAGGTTTTGTTATGGGTCAGCACAAGGGTAGGGCGCTGCACCTGCTGAATGACATTGGCCATTGTGAAGGTTTTCCCGGATCCCGTAACGCCCAGCAGCGTTTGGAATTTTTCTCCTTCAATAATACCTTCCGACAGCTCCCGGATGGCGTTGGGCTGATCGCCAGCCGGCTGATATGGACTTGCTATCTGAAACATCATGCGAAGTTAAGGAAATATGGATGCCGATAGTATGTCGGTAATCGAAAGGCGGTATTTCCATTTTTCGATTACAGAACATCCCTGCAAATTCCAAGTCATGCTGAAAGCATCAATAGGAGCGGTTTTAAATCCAATTCTATTGATGCCTATGGAATGACAAGAAAGCGTATGTGGGT
>Ga0206107_1000650_pt1 | contig 12338 bp, 10 predicted proteins | sample 2B0metagenome_FD_148652 | JGI IMG/M metagenome (GOLD analysis project Ga0206107, IMG submission 148652) | Enriched microbial communities from leaf-cutter ant dump, University of Wisconsin, Madison, United States - 2B0 | ecosystem: Environmental > Terrestrial > Nest > Insects nest > Nest dump...
CCTGATGTGACAGAGACAGACGCCTTCGCCGCGGACCTGCTCCGCGGCAACACCGACACCATCGTGCTCGGGGTGCTGCGCCGCAAGGACAGCTACGGGTTCGAGATCCACAAGGCCATTCGTGACGCGACAGGGGGCAGTCACGAGATCAAAGAGGCCACCCTCTACGCCACCTACCGGCGCCTCGAAAAGGACGGGCTCGTGGAGTCCTACTGGGGCGACGAATCCCAGGGTGGCCGCCGCAAGTACTACCGCATCACCGACGCCGGCCGCGCGGTCTACCGCGCCCGCGTGGACGCCTGGGTTGCCACGCGCCGCATCATCGACTCCCTGCTCAACGTGAAGGACCAGTAATGAACATGCACATCCATCGCCTGCTCGACGAAGCATTCACAGGGGTCGAGATGACCGCGGATGCTCGAGACCTCAAAGAGGAGATTCGTGCCAACCTCGTGGCCCGAGTCGCCGAACTCGAGGCCGACGGCGCGGCCCCCGCCGACGCCGCACGCACGGCTATCGCGGAACTGGGATCCATCGCGGACCTGCTGGGCAGCTCGGCAGCCCCCGCGGGCGCGAGCGCTCCAGCCGCTGGCGCCGGCGCCAGCGGCGGCGCCGCAGGCGCCGCGTCTCGCACTGTGAACCACAATGAGCTCATTTCCCGCCATAAAGTGCGCCCAAAGCCCGGATTTGTGGTTCGGACCACTCTGCTGAGTGTTGCCGCGGCCGCAGCAATCGCACTGGCAGTGCTCGCGGCCTTCGACGTTGTGGGTGGCGGCGCGGCGAGCGTCGTTGGGCTGGGCCTCGCGGCAGCGGCCGTGCTGGGCTTTGTCACCGCCGATTCCCTCTCTCAAGAGACCTCCAGCAACTACGCGATGCCCCTGGGCCGCGCCGCGTTGTGGGGCATCGCGACCTTTGCGGGCATCGGTGCGCTCGCACTGTTCGGCGCGTTCGCGGTCAACACATCTGCGGTGGCACTCGTCGTTGCGGGCAGCGCGCTCGCCGTCGCGTCCATCGGGCTGTTCTCGTGGCTCGGGGCCAGCCAGACCAACCGGCACAAGGCATGGGTGCGCGAACTCGGAGAGGACTACTCCTCGCACACCGCGGCGTGGGCCAACTCAGAGACCTCGGCACGCTACGGAATGTACGCGGGGGCGATCTGGATCGCGGGCGTCGCAACTGCGGTGGTGCTGGCGATCGCCGTTGCGTGGTGGTGGGCGCCCATCGTGCTCGCAGCCGCCATCGTGCTCACCATGCTGGTGCAGGCCACGATGATGCACCGCTCAAGCAAGGACTAGCTCACGCCAACCGGGTCAGTGCTTGGCCGGGTCCGTCATGTTGTGCAGCAGCCTGGCGGCCTCGGCCACCGAGCCGCTCAACGACGGATACACCGTGAAGGCGCTCGCGATGTCATCCACCGTCAAATGGTGGGTGACCGCGAGCGCCAAGGGGAAGATGTGCTCCGAGGCCCTGGACCCCACAAGCACCGCTCCCAGCACCTGACCCGTCACCGTGTGACCAAAGATCTTGACGAAGCCCTCATCGATGCCCAGCATCTTGGCCCTGGGGTTGCGGGCAAGGTCCAGCCGCGACACCTGATAGAAGATGCCACGCGCTTTGAGCTCATCCTCAGTGGAGCCCACCGAGGCGATCTCCGGCGCCGTGAACACGTTCTGCGCCACCGACTTCAGCTCGATGGGAGCCACCGCATCGCCCAGCGCGTGAGCCATCGCAATGCGACCCTGGGCCGCCGCCACCGATGCCAACGGCAGCACCCCGGTGCAGTCGCCCGCGGCGTAGACGCCGCGGGCCGTGGTGCGCGAAACCCTGTCCACGGTGATGTAGCCGCGGGAATCCAGCTCAACCCCAGCGTCGGCCAGGCCCACGTCACCCGTGTTGGGCGTGGAACCCACCGCCATGAGGCAATGCGAGCCCTCCACCACGCGGCCGTCCTCAAGGAAGACCACCACGGAATCGCCTTGGTTGACCACCCTCTCGGCACGCGCCCTGCCAAGCACGTCCATGCCGCGGCGCGCGAAGGTCTCGGTGATGAGCATCGAGGCCTCGATGTCTTGCGATGACAACACCCGATCCCCGGAGGACACGAGCGTCACGCGCGATCCCAACAGGTTGTAGGCACCCGCAAACTCGGCTCCCGTGACGCCGGAGCCTACGACGATGAGGTGCTCAGGCAACTCGGTGAGGTCGTAGAGCTGCGTCCAGGTCAGAATGCGCTCGCCATCCGGCTCCGAGCCGGGGATGACGCGAGGGGAGGCGCCGAGCGCAAGCAGCACGGCGTCGGCCTCAAATTCGTCATCATCGGTGGCCACGCGCGTGGACGACACGAGGCGGCCCGTTCCCTGCACCACCCGAATGTCGTTGCGCTCCATGCGCAGCTCGATGTCCCGTGACTGCTTGAGCACGAGCGACCGGATGCGCTCGTTCACCGCGTGCATGTCCACGCGAGAGCGCAAGAGGTCTGCGGTGCCCTCGGAGCCCGCAATGCCCAGTTCGGGGGCACGGCTGGCTATCGTGAGCCATTCCGCGGTGGCGATCACGGTCTTGGACGGGACTACGTCGGTGAGGACGGCGTTGCCACCGAGGCCCTGACGCTCAATGAGCGTCACCTCGGCTCCCGCTTTACGGGCGACAAGTGCCGCCTCGTAGCCGCCGGGTCCTCCCCCAACGATCACTACGCGTGAGGTCATTGCTCCATTGTCCCAGGCCCACGCCCTCGCGCGGCGCACGCGGCTACGCTGAGCGTATGGACACCGCCCTCACCGCCGCGGCGGAAGCCGCCGCCGTCCTCGCCGCCAAGACCGGCGTGGATCACCACGACATCGCGCTCATTCTGGGCTCCGGCTGGGGCGGAGCCGCGGACCTCATCGGCGAGGAGGTGGCGTCCATCGACGCCTCCGATATCCCTGGCTACGACGCCCACGCCGTGGCCGGCCATTCCTCCGCGATGCGCTCGCTGCGCACGCCCGGCGGCAAGAACGTCCTGGTATTGGGCGCAAGGCAGCACTTCTACCAGGTGCGCAGCGCCACCAAGGTGGCTCACGGCGTGCGCATGGCCGCCGCCGCTGGCTGCACCACCCTGGTGGTGACCAACGGCTGCGGCTCCACCCGCCCTGAGGTTGGCCCAGGTTCCGTTGTCCTCATCACCGACCACATCAACCACACGGGCGCCACCCCGCTGGAGGGGGCCACCTTCGTGGACCTCACCACGGCGTACTCGCAGCGGCTGCGCGCCATCGCGCACTCCGTTGACCCCACCCTCCCCGAGGGCGTCTACATCCAGTTCACCGGCCCCCAATACGAGACCCCGGCAGAGGTGCGCATGGCCACCGCGTGGGGCGCCGACCTCATCGGCATGTCCACCGCCCTGGAGGTCATCGCCGCTCGCGAGCGCGGCATGGAGGTGCTGGGGTTGTCACTCGTGACAAACCTCGGCGCGGGAATCGGCGGCGAGTCGCTTCACCACGGCGAGGTGCTCGACGTTGGGCGCGAGTCCGGCCCGCGCATATCGCGCCTTCTCGCGGACATCGTGGGGCGGCTGTCGTGACTGCCTCCTTGCCGGAGACGGCCCGACGCTGGCTCGCCGACGATCCAGACCCCGTCACTCGTGCGGAGCTTGAGGCGGTGATCGTCGCCGCCGAAGGCGGCGACGACGCGGCTGTCGCCGACCTCGCCGACCGCTTTGCCGGCACACTCGAGTTCGGCACCGCCGGCCTGCGCGGCCGGGTGGGGGCCGGGCCAAACCGCATGAACCGCGCCGTGGTGATTCGCGCAGCAGCGGGCCTTGCGCGCTACCTCAGCGACAGCGTTGGCCCGTCGGTCGTGGTGATTGGCTACGACGGCCGCCACCGCTCCACCGACTTCGCCACGGACACGGCTGCGGTGATGACCGCGGCCGGGCATACGGCGCTCCTCATGCCGCGCATGCTCCCCACCCCAGTGTTGGCGTTCGCCACGCTCGCGCTCAACGCGGACGCCGGGGTCATGGTGACGGCCTCTCACAATCCCCCGCAAGACAACGGATACAAGGTCTACCTGGGCGGACGTGCGGTCACGGACTCTGGCCAAGGCGCGCAGATTGTGCCGCCCTTTGACGCCGACATCGCCTCGCGCATCGCGGACGTCGAGTCCGTGCTTGGCGTGCCTCGCGCACAAGACGGGTGGGGCACCGTCCCCGAGTCCGTTATCGACGACTACGTGGCCGCGGCCGCCAACGTTGGCCCCGATCCCGACGGCCGCCGCGCCAACACCCGCGTGGTCATCACGAGCCTGCATGGAGTGGGGTCCGAATGCATGCGGCGGGCTCTTGCCCAGGCGGGATTCACCGACGTCCACGAGGTGGCCGAGCAGGCGGTGCCGGACCCCGACTTCCCCACCGTCGCCTTCCCCAATCCGGAAGAAAAGGGCGCGATCGACCTCTCACTCGCGCTCGCCCGCGACGTGGGCGCCGACGTCGTCATCGCCAACGATCCCGACGCCGACCGCTGCGCCGTGGCCACCGTCATCGACGGCGAGTGGCGCATGCTGCATGGCGACGTCACCGGCTCGCTGCTGGGCGAGAAGATCGCCCGTCACCGCGCGCTGCTGCGCATGGCGCCTGGTTCGCAGGTGTTCGCCAACTCCATCGTGTCCTCACGCCAGCTAGCGGCCATCGCCGCGCGCCACGGCCACAGCCACGTCAACACCCTCACGGGCTTCAAGTGGCTCTCGCGAGTTCCGGGCCTCGTCTTCGGCTACGAGGAGGCGCTGGGGTACTGCGTGGATCCCACTCATGTGCGCGACAAGGACGGCATCAGCGCGGGCACCCTCATGGCCGCCTTTGTCGCCGACCTCAAGTCAGAGGGCCGCACCCTGGCCGACGCTATTGACGACCTCGCTCGCGACTACGGCGTCTACCTCACTCGCCAGGTGTCCGTGCGCTACACCGACTTGGCTGAAATACCAGCCACGATGGCTCGCCTCTTGGCCTCCCCGCCCCACGCTCTTGGCGGCTCTCCCATCACCGCAACCGACGACATGGGTGAGGGATTTGCGGGACTGCTGCCAACGTCGGGCCTGCACCTGGCCACCGAAAGCGGTGCCCGGGTCATCATTCGCCCGTCCGGCACGGAGCCCAAGGTGAAGGCGTACCTCGAGGTGATCGTGCCCGTGACCGGTGACGACGTTGCGGCCGCGCGGGCCGCGGCCGAGGAACAGATGGCCGCCCTCGAGGGCGACGTGAAGGTGGCGCTGGGGGTGTAGGTGCCGCGGTGTCTGGTTCCTGCAGCGCCTAGATGAGCGCCTTGGGGTGCCAAACCGTCTTGGTCTCGGTGAAGAACGTGATGCGCGCAAGGCTCGGCTGCGGAACACCGTGCTCAGGCGGAAGCACCCGCTTGAGTGTGTCCGCGGCGGTGACCTGCAGGTCCACCCAGTCCAGGGTCTCCGCGCCCGCGAGATCGAGAGCGTTGACGTCGGCGTGACCGGCAAGCCACGGGGCAATCTCGGCTGCGGAGCCCGTGAGCACGTTCACCACACCGGCGGGCACATCGCTCGTGGCGAGCACCTCGGCCAGCGTGATGGCGCTCAGCGGTGACTTCTCGCTCGCCACCACCACCACGGTGTTGCCGCTCACCAGCACCGGCGCTATGACGCTCACGAGGCCCAAGAGGCCCTCGCCCTCGGGAGCGATGACCGCCACCACGCCCGTGGGCTCCGGGGTGGAGATGTTGAAGTACGGGCCGCTCACGGCGTTGGCGTTTCCCGCCACCTGCACGTACTTGTCCGCCCAGCCCGCGTACCAGACCCAGGTGTCGATCGCTGCCTCAACCTGCTTCACCGCAGCGGCGGCCGTGATGCCATCCGCGAGCCGCAGCTCCTCCACGAATTGTGCGCTGCGCCCCTCGAGCAGCTCCGCGATGCGGTACAGCACCTGGCCGCGGTTGTACGCCGTGGCGCCGGACCAGCCGCCGAGCGCGCCGCGCGCGGCCACGACCGCGTCACGGGCATCCTTGCGCGAGGCCTTCGCGGCGTTCGCGAGGAACTCACCCTTGGCGGTGGTGACCTCGTAGACGCGGCCGGACTCGCTGCGCGGGAACGCGCCGCCAATGTAGAGCTTGTACGTCTTGGGAACGGCGAGATGCGTCATCGAACTGCCTTCCGAGTGGAGGTGCGGGCGGCGCCAACGGGAGCGCTCGTGAGGTAGGCCGCCAGGCCGTGACGGCCACCCTCACGCCCATAACCCGATTCCTTATAGCCGCCGAACGGCGAGGCCGGGTCAAAGCGGTTGAAGGTGTTGGCCCAGATCACACCCGCGCGCAGCTTGTCCGCCACCGCCAGAATCTTGGAGCCCTTGTCAGACCAGATGCCCGCCGAGAGCCCAAACGGGGTGTTGTTCGCCTTGGCGATTGCCTCCGCGGGGGTACGGAACGTCATCACGCTCAGCACCGGACCAAAGATCTCCTCCCTGGCGATGCGGTGGCTTGTCTCCACTCCCGTGAAGATGGTGGGCGCAAACCAAAAGCCCTTCGCCGGAATCTCGCACGGCGCGGACCAGCGCGTGGCGCCCTCGGCCTCACCAGCGTCGGACAGCGTGCGAATGCGATCCAATTGCGCGCGCGAATTGATGGCGCCAATGTCCGTGTTCTTGTCCAGGGGGTCACCAAGGCGCAGTGTGGTGAGGCGGTCCTTGAGGCGCTCCACCACCTCCTCCTCGATGTTCTCTTGCACCAGCAATCGCGAGCCAGCACAGCACACGTGACCCTGGTTGAAGAAGATACCGTTGACGATGCCCTCGATGGCCTGGTCAAGCGCGGCGTCGTCAAAGACGATGTTCGCGGCCTTGCCGCCCAGCTCCAGGGTGAGGCTCTTGCCGGAGCCGGCCGTGGACTTGGCGATGAGGCGGCCAACGGGGGTGGAGCCGGTGAAGGCCACCTTGTCCACGTCTGGGTGGTTGACGAGCGTGGCTCCCGTGTCCCCGGGGCCCGCAAGGATGTTGACCACGCCAGGGGGCAGGTCCGCCTGCTGCAGGATCTCGGCAAAGATCAGTGCGGATAGCGGCGTGGTGTCCGCGGGCTTGAGCACCACCGTGTTGCCCGCAGCCAGCGCCGGCGCGATCTTCCACGCGAGCATCAGCAGCGGGAAGTTCCACGGGATCACCTGCGCCGCCACCCCCAGCGAGCGCGGATTGGCGCCAAGGCCCGCGTGATCGAGCTTGTCCGCCCAGCCCGCGTAGTAGAAGAACCATGCGGCAACAAGCGGCACGTCAACGTCGCGGCTTTCCTTGATGGGCTTGCCGTTGTCGAGGCTCTCCGCCACCGCGAGCTCGCGCGCGCGCTCCTGCACCAGGCGCGCGATGCGGAACAGGTACTTGCCACGGTCCGCCCCGCTCATCGTGGACCATGTACGGTCATACGCCTTGCGGGCGGCGGCAACGGCACGGTCAACGTCGTTGGCATCCGCGGCGGCAATCTGCGCGATGGTCTTCTCTGTGGCCGGCGAAATGGTCGCAAACGGCGTGCCGCCACCGTCCACGAACTCACCGTTGATGAACAGGCCGTAGTGCTCGCGAAGGTTCAGGATGGAGGTCGACTCCGGCGCGGGCGCGTAGTCCAAGAAGCGCTGCTTCGATGCGGCCATGTGTCAGTCCACCGTTACGTAGTCGGGGCCGCTGTAGCGGCCGGTTGTGAGCTTCTGGCGCTGCAGGAGCACGTCGTTGAGCAGGCTCGACGCCCCAAAACGGAACAGCTCCGGGGTGAGCCAGTCCTCGCCAACGGTCTCCGCAACGGTCACCAGATACTTGATCGCGTCCTTGGACGAGCGGATGCCGCCGGCGGGCTTCACACCGATGCGCTCTCCCGTGAGCCGATGCCAGTCCCGCACCACCTGCAGCATGAGCAGCGTCACGGGAAGCGTCGCCGCCGGGGAGACCTTGCCCGTGGAGGTCTTGATGAAGTCGCCGCCCGCGAGGATCGCCAGCCACGATGCCCGGCGCACATTGTCATACGTGGTGAGCTCACCGGTCTCGAGGATGACCTTGAGGTGGGCGTATGAGCCGTCATCGCGTCGGCAGGCCTCTTTCACCGCCACGATCTCGTCAAATACCAGGCCAAAGTTGCCCGCGAGGAAGGCTCCGCGATCGATCACCATGTCGATCTCGTCTGCCCCCGCGGCCACCGCATCCTTGGTGTCTTGCAGCTTGACGGCAAGCGACGAGCGGCCAGACGGGAAGGCGGTGGCCACCGCGGCAACGTTCACGCCGCTGTCCTTACCCAGCGCTGCCACCGCGTGAGGGACCATGTCGCCGTAGACGCACACCGCCGCCACGCGGGGCGTGGTGAGGTCGGAAGGGTCCGGGGTGAGCGCCTTCGCCACGAGCGACTGCACCTTGCCGGGCGTGTCCGCACCCTCGAGGGTTGTGAGGTCGATCATCCCGATGATGGCGTCAAGCGCCCACGCCTTGGAACTGGTCTTGATGGAGCGCGTGCCTAGGCCCGCCGCGCGCGCCTGCAGGCCCACGGCATCAACCCGCTCAAGGCCCTCGAGGTGCGCCCGCAGGCTCTTCTCTGTGAGATCGCCGCCAATGACGTCGATGGCGCGGGCGGCCGGCGCCAGCATTCGCGGCGCAACCGGGCTCGACGTCGATACCTCTGTCATGACCTAAGCCTATGCCGGATGGCGGCGGCTCGTGCCCGTTGCCCGCCCAGCGTCGGGCGGGCTCGACAGCGCCCGCTCGCCCCCGCGCGCCGCGTACCCGCCGCGCGCTGTGAGTACGTGGGGCCGGGATCAGGGGTCAGGACCGGCCTCACGTACTCAAGGAACGCGCGGGAGAGGGCGCGGCACGGGTGAGCGCTCGGATCGCGTGGCCGGGCCGACGCTGGGGCCGGCTAGGGCCGGCTGGGGCCGGCTCCGCGCGCTGCGAGTACGTGGGGCCGGTATCAGGGGTCAGGACCGGCCTCACGTACTCAAGGAACGCGCGGGCGGGGCCGCGGCGCAAGTAGTGGCCGACGCTGGGGTCCCGCTTGCTCGCACAGCGGGCCGACGCTGGGGTCCTAGCTGCCCCGGGCTACGCCTCCAGGCCGTACGCCTCGAGGATCGTCTCGGCGAGTTCGCCGCGCTCCTCATACGGCAAGAACGCCGACCACGCCGCGGTGAGGGTCGCCTCAAGGAAGTCCTCACGGGTCCACCCGGCTCCCGCGAGCGCCTCGAATTCTCCGCTGAGGGTCACCCCAGACACCAGGCGGTTGTCGGTGTTGATGGTCACCGCGAAACCCAGGTCACGCAACCCATGAATGGGGTGCTCAGCAATGGACGCAGCAGCAGCCGTGTGGACGTTGGAGGTGGGGCTGCACTCGAGCGCAACCTGCCGGTCCAGCGCGTCCTGAGCAATGACGCCGAGCACAGCGTCATCCGTACCAAAGCCCTCGATGTCCTCCCAGATGCGCACCCCGTGACCCAGCCGGCGAGCGGAGCCAAGGCCGAGCGCCTCACCGCAACTGGCCGCGCCGTCGGCCTCGCCGGCGTGGATCGTGACGGGCACGAGCGCCTCGCGCAACAGCTGGAACGCCTCGCGGTGAAGGGACGGGCGGAAGCCCAACTCTGGGCCCGCAATATCGAAGCCCACACAGCACGTGCCACGGTTTGCGAGCGCCAGTTTGGCGATTTCCAGCGAGCGATCCAGATGACGCATCGCGCACAGCAGCGCGGCCGCCTTGATCGCACGGCCCTCCTCGAGCGCTTCGGCAACGCCCTCATCGATTCCCGCCTGCACCGCCTCAACCACCTGCTGCAGCGACAAACCGCCTGCTAGATGCTGCTCAGGTGCATAGCGAAGCTCGGCGTAGATCACCCCGTCGCGCGCCAGGTCCAGCACGGCCTCCCGCGCCACGCGCCGCAGGTTCTGCTCGCTCTGCATCACCGCCGTAGTGTGCGCAAACGCCTCGAGGTAGCGAACGAGATCGCCGGAGTTGGCATTGTCCGTGAAGATGCGCTGCAACTCCTGGGGATCGGTGGAGGGCAACTCGTGGCCGATCTGAGCGGCAAGCTCGATGACGGTGGCGGGTCGCAACCCTCCGTCGAGGTGGTCGTGCAGCAGCACCTTGGGCAGGGCGACGATCTCGTCGTGGGTGAGGGTCATGCGTCAAGGCTAACGCGAGGGCTACCCTGGACGGATGGCGGACCGCATGCACAAGCTCGTGGCAATGCCGGTGGCGAGCGTCTACCCGCACTACGTCGCCAAGCTGGAGCGCAAGGGCCGCACCACCGAGGAACTCACCGAGGTCATCACGTGGCTCACCGGCTACAGCGCGGCCGCCGTGGCCGAGCACCTTGAGGCGGGCACCAGCTTCGAGGACTTCTTCGCGAACGCACACCTCAACCCCAACGCCAACAAAATCACGGGGGTGATCTGCGGGATGCGGGTGGAGGAGATCAAGGATCCGCTCACCCAGCAGATTCGCTACCTCGACAAGCTCGTGGACGAGCTGGCACGTGGCAAGGCCATGGAGAAGGTGCTGCGCAGCTAGCCTCGCCGCCTCAGAGCACTCAGAGCACTAAGAGCGCGGCGTTGGCAGCACGAGCCACACGAGCCGCGTCCAGTTCCCCAGCGCCGCGAGCCTGCCGTGAGGCGGCGACAGCTGGGACACGGGAACACCGTGCACCGCACCCGAACCAGGCTCATATACCCGCAATGAGTCCCCGTCGCGCCCCACAATCAGCACCACATGCCGGGGCACCACGGTGTCCAACCCGAGCGACACATCCCCGCCCACGTAGGCGGGCACGGGGATGCCGTCCTCCACGGCCGCAGACGCGTGGGCGATGCCCGCGGCGAGATCATCCGGCCGGCCATCGTCGATCACGAATCCGCGCAGCCGCAGCCCCGCGCAGCGCGCCACATTGTCCACGCGCCACGGCGGCGTCCCGAGTGACTTGGGCCACGGCAGCGGCCCCACGGCCCCCTGCGTGGTGGCGGTATGGGTGGCGCGCTGGAGAGCATTCCACCGATCGCCGAGAGTGTGCGCGGGCAACCGGGCCGCCTCGCAGCGCAGCACCTCGGGAGGCATGTACCCCGCAATGGTCTGGCCGGTGGCCACCCACAGCGCCACGAACGGATCGGTGACCATCGCCATGACCGTCATGCTCGCCGCGCCGCAGGTGGTCTGGTCCACCTGCACGGCGTGCGTTGTGCCCCATTTCACCGGCCCGACGCTCCCCGCCTTCAGCGGCGCCCTCACCAGGGCGCGGGCGGGGGCCGGCAACGTCTTCCATCGTGCGGCGAGCCCCGCCACGGCCGCGACGGGGGCCCCGGACGCAACGGCACGCTCCACGACGGCGCGATCCACGCCCACTTCGGCGATCGCGGTCTCGAGGGCCTTCCTGTCGGCGGGATTGGCGCCGGCGAGCGTGCGCGCAAAGATACGCGCGTAGATGTTGCCCTCACCGCCGCTCGCGCGGTGGGCAAGGCCCACCGCGCGGTCGATGGACTGAGGGGTCGTGAACCGGCGTCGGCCACCAACAGTGTCCGCGATGCGGGCCGCGATGGCGGTGACGTTCCACGAGCTCAAGAGCGTGTGCCCACCTCGTCGAGCACCAACTGCCGCTGCACGGGCTGCGTCGCAATGGCGAGCGCTCCCGTGCCGTCGCAGGCCTCGTCGAGCGCTGCGAGCCCGCGGGCCATGCGGTCGGCGTCTTCGGCGTGCAAGGTGGCGATGAGGTCGCCCTTGCGTACAGGGTCGCCGAGCTGCTTGGCGAGCATGATGCCCGCCCCGGCGATCACGGGGGCGCCCTGGCGTTCGCGCCCTGCCCCTAGCCGCCACGCGCTGATGCCAAAGCCGAGAGCGTCGAGCCTCGTCACGTAGCCGTCGGCGTCCGCACGCACCTCCTCTACCAGGGGCGACATGGGAAGCGGGGTGTCGGGGTCGCCCCCCTGTGCCTCGATCATGCGCCGCCAGGAGTCCATCGCGCGGCCGTCGCTGAGCGCCTCGGCGGGGTCAACGTCGGTCATGCCAACGCCCGCGAGCATCTCGCGGGCGAGCGCCACGGTGAGCTCAACCACGTCCGCAGGGCCGCCGCCGGCGAGCACCTCGATGGACTCCGCCACCTCGTTGGCGTTGCCGATCGCGAGCCCCAGCGGAGTGGACATGTCCGTCAGCAGCGCCGACGTCACCACGCCGGCATCGGTGCCGAGGTCCACCATGGTGCGGGCCAGTTCGCGCGCCTGGTCCAGGTCCTTCATGAAGGCGCCGGACCCCACCTTGACGTCGAGCACCAGCACACCCGTGCCCTCGGCGATCTTCTTGGACATCACCGAGGCGGCGATCATGGGGATGGACTCCACGGTGCCGGTG
>Ga0206107_1000651_pt1 | contig 12318 bp, 12 predicted proteins | sample 2B0metagenome_FD_148652 | JGI IMG/M metagenome (GOLD analysis project Ga0206107, IMG submission 148652) | Enriched microbial communities from leaf-cutter ant dump, University of Wisconsin, Madison, United States - 2B0 | ecosystem: Environmental > Terrestrial > Nest > Insects nest > Nest dump...
TACATAGATATCAGCATTTGGAGAGAATTTAACTACCGAAGGAAGGAATTCTTCCAATAATTTTCGTCCGTTCCAGTTCAATATGGCGATCGCGGTTTTCAATAATCGATTCCTTTTTTGTATTTCCAGCGTTTGTGGCTCCAGAGCCAGTTATCGGGATTCTCCTGAATGGTTTCTTCCAGGTTTTTAAAGAATTTCTCCACGATTTCCATTTCCCGGTAATTTTCTCCTTCCGGCAAGATTCTTTCAAAAGTCGTATGGTAATGCCCTTGTTTTATTTTGACCATTTTACAGAAAATCACAGCCATTTCCTTTTTGATAGCGATTTTATCGAATCCGACGAAAACCGGTGTTTCCTGATTTAGAAAATTCAGAGAATAATGAATAGCGGACTTTTTCGGGCTTTGGTCTGCCACAAAAAGATAAGCGTGTTCGCCATTATTGGGCGTGCTCATCATATAACGCGGAATACTTTTCATATCAATCGGGATGGTTCCGAATTTCCCGCGAATTTGGTTAATCCGGTCATTCCAGAAATTATTTTTGACTTTATGGTAAACAGCAACGGTTTTTTCGGTATAAACATTGGGCGCTAATCCTACAAACCACTCCCAGTTGAAAATGTGGCCGGCCATCAGGATGACGTCTTTTTGTTCATTTTCACATTCTTTGAAAATTTCTAAATTGCTGTAAGTGTGTCTTTTATTTAATTCTTTTTGTGAAATGGAAAAACTTTTGAGGGTTTCCACCGCATAATCAGCAAAATTTTTGTAGAATTTTTTCCTGATGGATTTTACTTCGGCTTCGGATTTTTCCGGGAATGAATTCCTCAGGTTCTTTGTGATTGTTTTTTTCCGGTAACCGATCAGGTAATTTAAAATGACATAAATGAGCCACGAAAATCCATAGAGGATACCCAACGGCAGAAGGGAAAAGGAGTAAAGTATTCCGTAGAAAATCCGGTTCATTTAAATGATGTTAATCGGCAAATTTAAGACATTCTTTCCAAAGCGAATCATTCGGTGGCGGCGCGATAATGGTGATGTCTTCTTTTTTTACCGGATGAATGAAACTGATTTTCCGCGCGTGAAGCGAAATGCTTCCGTCCGGATTCGAACGCTTCGCGCCGTATTTCAAATCACCTTTGATGGAATGCCCAATGAAACTCAATTGTGAACGGATCTGATGTGAACGTCCTGTAAATAAATCAACTTCGAGCAGCGAATAATTATCCAGGTTTCCTAAAACTTTGTATTCCAGAATCGCAATTTTAGTATCGGAAGTTGGCTTTGTGTAAACCGTAACTTTATTGTTTTTCGGATTTTTTTTCAGGTAATGTTCCAGCCGTTCAAATTGCTTTTCCGGTTTTCCTTCCACAATTGCCCAATAGGTTTTTTGCACTTCCCGGGTTTTGAATAATTCGTTCATCCGCGCCAGAGCTTTTCCTGTTTTGGCAAAAACAAGGATTCCGCTTGTCGGTCGGTCAAGGCGATGGATTAAACCTAAAAAAACATTTCCGGGTTTGTTGTCACGGATTTTGATGAATTCTTTAAGCAAATCAATTAACGGAACATCGCCCGTATTATCACCCTGTGCCAGCTCACCTGGTTTTTTGTTGATGATTAACAGATGATTGTCTTCGAAAAGTATTTCAGGAATTGTTTTCAAAAAGTATAAATGAGAAATAAACTAATTACTGATCACTAATTACTATTCACTAAAATTAATATTGTTCCGATTCATTCGGAAAATCAACATTTTTCACATCTGAAACATAGTTTTCAACTGCTTTTGTGATTTCATCGTATAAATTCAGATATTGCCGCAGGAATTTCGGTTTGAATTCATGAGTCATCCCCAGCATATCGTGGACAACCAGAACCTGTCCGTCACAATGTGGTCCGGCGCCGATACCGATGGTTGGAATCGAAATGCTGTCCGTTACTTTTTTGGCTAATTGGGCAGGGATTTTTTCCATGACCAAAGAGAAAGCGCCCAATTCTTCCAGTAATTTGGCATCGGAAATTAATTTTTCGGCTTCGGCTTCTTCCTTTGCACGTACTTTATAAGTCCCGAACTGGTAGATGGATTGCGGAGTCAATCCCAAATGTCCCATCACGGGGATTCCCGCATTGATGATCCTTCTGATCGATTTTTCAACTTCCATTCCGCCTTCCAGTTTCACTGCGTGCGCACCCGATTCTTTCATGATCCTCACAGCGGAATCCAAAGCGCGCTGCGGATCGGACTGATAAGTCCCGAACGGTAAATCCACGACGACCAGGCAGCGTTTTGCCGCACGGACAACGGATTGCGCGTGGTAGATCATTTGATCCAAAGTAATAGGCAAAGTGGTTTCATGCCCGGCCATAACATTTGATGCGGAATCACCGACCAGGATTACATCGATGCCACCGGCATCAACCATTTGGGCAATGGTGAAATCATAAGAAGTCAGCATGGAAATCTTTTCTTTTCCTTTCATGCTCCGGATGGTTTCGGTGGTTATGCGTTTTATTTCTTTGTTGACGGACATTTCGTAATTTTCCGCTAAGATAAAGTTATTTCAGTTTAATGTGTTATTTTTACGGATTCAAATTCGACCTATGCGTGATTTTCAGAAGACCATAATTATCACCGGTGGTGCGGGTTTCATAGGCTCGCATGTTGTGCGGGAATTTGTAAGCCATTACCCCGGGTATTTAATTGTGAACCTGGATGCACTGACTTATGCCGGCAATCTGGAAAATCTGAAAGATGTAGAGAATTTACCAAATTATTTGTTTGAAAAAGCGGACATCACCGATGAAGATCTGATCCATCGGATATTTGAAAAATACCGTCCGGACGGAATCATTCATTTAGCGGCTGAATCACACGTTGACCGCTCGATTTCATCACCTTTGGAATTTGTGAAAACCAATGTGCTGGGGACGGTCAATTTACTGAATGCCGCAAAGCGAATCTGGACGGATGCTTCGACAGGCTCAGCACAAGCTTTTGAAGGAAAGCGTTTCCATCACGTTTCGACTGATGAAGTCTATGGTGCTTTGGGTGAAACCGGATTCTTTACGGAAGAAACGAAATACGATCCTCATTCGCCTTATTCAGCTTCCAAAGCGGGTTCTGATCATTTTGTAAGGGCATATTCCGATACTTACGGAATGCCGGTTGTTTTGACGAATTGTTCCAACAATTACGGTCCGAATCATTTTCCTGAAAAACTAATTCCGCTTTGCATTCATAACATCATCAACCGAAAGCCGCTCCCCATTTATGGCGACGGGAAATATACGCGCGACTGGCTGTATGTGATTGACCATGCAAAAGCGATTGACCTGGTTTTTCACAAGGGGCAAACAGGGGAAAGTTATAACATCGGCGGATTTAACGAATGGCAAAATATTGATTTGGTGAAGGAACTTTGCCGTCAGATGGATGAAAAATTGGGAAGAGAAAAAGATGAAAGCGAACAGTTGATTACGTTTGTAAAAGACCGCCCGGGGCATGATTTGCGCTACGCGATTGATGCTTCCAAAATCAATAAAGAATTAGGCTGGAAACCAAGTGTTACATTTGAAGAAGGTTTAAGTAAAACGATTGACTGGTATTTGGAAAATCAGGAATGGTTGGAGCACGTGACGAGCGGAGATTATCAGAAGTATTATGCTTCGCAATATACGAATTGACACGAATTAATACGAATTTCGCCAATTCTGATGGAAGAAAAAATCCTTTTTAAAGAAGAAAGTTATCAGATAATAGGGATATGTATGAAAATTCATTCTACTATGGGAAATGGTTTTCTGGAAGCAGTTTATGGTGAAATTTTGGAAAAGGAATTTGATAAAAACAATGTACCTTATAAAAGAGAAGTGAAATTGGGCCTGTTTTTCAATGGTGAAAAGTTAGATAAAAAATATAAAGCTGATTTTGTTTGTTATGATGAGATTATTTTAGAAATAAAAGCAGTTTCTTTTTTGAGTGAAAATTTCACAAAACAAACTTTAAATTATCTGAAAGCAACAAATAAAAATTGGGATTACTCATTAATTTTGGTGAGAAATCCTTAAAATATAAACGTATCATTAATCTATAACCGCGAAAAGATTTGAGTAATTCGTGGTAATTCGAGTAATTAAAAATACAGAATGAAGGGAATAATTTTAGCAGGTGGCTCAGGAACAAGGCTTTATCCGTTGACGATTTCGATCAGCAAGCAGTTGATGCCGGTGTATGACAAGCCGATGATTTATTATCCGCTTTCGACACTGATGCTGGCGGGAATCCGTGATATTCTGGTGATCACCACACCACAGGATTCGGAATCTTTCCAACGATTACTGGGTGACGGCTCCCAGACCGGATGTAAAATTGAATACAAAGTGCAGCTCAGCCCGGAGGGACTGGCGCAGGCTTTTGTAATTGGAGAAGAATTCATCGGCGATGATTCGGTCGCATTGGTTCTGGGCGATAATATCTTTTACGGAACTGGGTTGAAACATCTTTTACAAAGCAAAAACAATGTAAAAGGCGGATGTGTTTTTGCTTATCAGGTTTCTGATCCTGAGCGATATGGCGTAGTGGAGTTCGATGAGAATTTTAAAGTGCTTTCGATTGAAGAAAAACCCGAAAAACCCAAATCCAACTATGCCGTTCCGGGATTGTATTTTTATGACAACCGCGTAGTGGAATTTGCCAAAAACCTGAAACCATCGAACCGGGGAGAACTGGAAATTACGGACATCAATAAAATCTATCTGGAACTGGGCGAGCTGGAAATCGGAATCATGGGGCGCGGAACTGCCTGGCTTGATACCGGAACTTTTGATTCGCTTCATGAGGCTTCCGAATTTGTTAAAATTATTGAAAAACGGCAGGGCGTAAAGGTGAGCTGTATTGAAGAAATTGCTTTCCGGTTAGGATATATCAATAAAAATGAACTTATGAAATCCGCTGAGAAGTATGGAAAAAGCGGGTATGGGGAATATTTAAAAAAATTAATCAAATAAAATGCAGCATCACCCAACCAAAGAAAACTGGACAGAAACGATCGGCCGGGAAACCGGGCTTTTTTCGCTAAATTTTCGTGAAGTATGGCGGTACAGGGATTTGGTCTATATGTTTGTGAAGCGTGATTTTGTTACGTTTTACAAGCAGACCATTTTAGGCCCTTTATGGTTCATCATTCAGCCGGTTTTGTCAACGCTGATGTTTTATTTTGTTTTTGTGGTGTTGGCGAAAACCCAGGGAAAAGGCCTGGAAGCAATGCTTTTCATTCTTTGCGGACAGGTCATCTGGACTTATTTTTCTGATACACTCAACAAGGTTTCCACCGTTTTTACAAGCAATGCGCACATGTTTGGAAAAGTATATTTCCCGAGGCTGATCATGCCTTTGTCCATCACTGTTTCGGGGTTGATGAAATTTTTTGTTCAGTTCATTATTTTCATCACGCTTTTGCTAATTGCCTATTTCAGAGGGGCGGAAGTAAGGCCGAACTGGTGGTTGCTGCTGTTTCCTTTTTTGGTTTTATTAATGGGGACATTGGGATTAGGATTGGGGATGATTTTCTCTTCGCTTACCACAAAATACAAAGATTTGACCTTCCTTCTTTCATTCGGAATTTCATTGTATATGTACGCGACTCCTGTGGTTTTCCCTTTGTCCACTTACGGGAAATACCAAAAATATGCGGAGTTAAATCCTTTGTCCGGTATATTTGAATGTTTCCGGTACGGATTTTTAGGAAAGGGAGATTTTGAACCTGTAATGTTGATTTACAGTACAGTTTCAGTATTGGTAATTTTAGTTTTGGGAACGCTGATCTTCAACAAAGTGGAAAAATCATTTATGGACACGGTTTAAAATCAGTAAATTTGTAAATCTGTATTCAACCCAACCTGAATAAATATGAGCATAGTTTTAAAAGCAGAAAATGTATCAAAGCAATATCGCCTGGGCGAAGTCGGAACCGGAACCATCAGCCATGATTTGAACCGCTGGTGGGCAAGAGTTCGCGGAAAAGATGATCCGTTCCTGAAAATTGGGGAAACCAATGACCGGACTTCCCAAGGCGAAAGTGATTATGTATGGGCTTTGCGTGATATAAATTTTGAGGTAGAACGGGGACAGGCAGTAGGAATCATCGGGAGAAATGGCGCCGGGAAATCTACTCTTTTGAAATTACTGTCGAAAGTCACAAAACCCACCACCGGCAACATACAATACAAAGGAAGAATTGCGTCACTGCTGGAAGTGGGCACCGGATTCCACCCAGAAATGACCGGACGTGAAAATATCTACCTGAACGGTGCAATCCTTGGAATGACCCGAAAAGAAATTACCCGGAAATTTGATGAGATTGTGGACTTTGCCGGAGTCGAAAGATACATTGACACACCAGTAAAAAGATATTCTTCCGGAATGTATGTCCGGCTGGCTTTTTCTGTCGCGGCTCACTTGGAATCCGAAATTCTGATTGTGGATGAAGTCCTGGCAGTTGGCGATGCGGAATTCCAGAAGAAATGCCTGGGCAAAATGGGAGATGTGACCAAAGGCGAGGGAAGAACTGTGCTTTTTGTGAGCCATAATATGGGTTCGATAAGAAAACTCTGTGACAAAGGGATTATGTTAAATAATGGCACGATTCAAGGTATGGGTGAAATTGAGGAAATCACGAATTTATATTTAAAAGGAAATTCAGATCAAACTTTAAGACTTGTAAATTTTAAATCAAGAAATTCAAGTACAATTTCAATTAATAGTTTATCAATTGCGGCAGAAGGTAAAGAAAAGAATGACATATTTGATATTACGGATTCACTTGTTTTAAGAATTTCATATGAGGTTCATAGAGACATGAAAGGAACTAATATATCTTTTGCTTTAAATAAGGAAGGGATTTTACTATTCAGATCATGGGATATTGATAAGAATCCTGAATTATTTTTAAATAGAAAAAAAGGTAGTTATAAAGCAAAAATTAAACTTCCGTCATTTCTAACTCCGGGAAATTATACAATAAATTTAAGTGCGGGAAGGACCAATATAGGCCCAATCTTTAAATACGAAGATTGTTTAAGTTTTGATGTTGAAAATGTAATAATTGATGGATCAGCCACAAGCTTTACAAGAGGAGGAATGATTAGAACCGATTTAGTTTGGGAATTAAATTAATTTTTATTAAAAATTATATTGAATTGTTATAAAAAAAGATATGAGGATATCAAAATTAAGAAATAGAATTATTGACTTTTTTTTATATCATTTAAATCGATATAAAGCTAAAATAAAGAAAAATTCAAATTTTGAATTAAGCATACCTCATATTAAAGAATACAACGAAACCAGTAAACTTGCGCTTTCTCATTTCTCTGCTTACAATTATGGAAATGTGGGTGACACTTTGCTCCCAATAAATGTAAAAGATTCCATCAATCTATTTGACGAATATGGAATTAATTGGAAAGATTTTCATGTACATAAAATAGTTGATGAGAAATTAATTAATCAAGTAAACCAAACAAGTGGAATTATTATAGGTGGCGGCGGATTGTTTTTAAAGGATACAAATGAAAATGATTTAAGTGGCTGGCAATGGAATTGCTCCATAGAGAGTCTTAAAAAAATAACTGTTCCCATAGCATTATTTGCTGTAGGATATAATAGGTTTCGCAGTCAAGAAGAATTTGCTCCTATATTTTTTAAACATATTGAATTATTGTCTGATAAAAGTTTTTTTATTGGTATGAGAAATAAAGGTTCTATTGATAATATTAAAAAGTATGTTCCCGAAAGAAATCATCATAAAATAAAATTACAATTTTGTCCAACAACTATATCTTCAAGACTTTATCCTGAAATTATTTATCCAAATAAAAAAGAAGAAAGTAAAATAATTGCCGTAAATATGGCATTTGATAGAAGTCATTTTCGTTTTGGAGAGCAAATTGGTGAAAAATTAACTGCTGTGGCTAATGTATTAAAACAACTTTATGAAAACGGTTATGAAATTCATTATTATTCACATATGTGCACAGATGAAAACTTTTTAATCTATCTTGAATCATTTGAAATTCCCTACACATTAATCCGGCTAAAAGATCCGAAAGATACTTTGATAAAATATTCAGTCCCTAAATTAGTAATAGGGATGCGTGGTCATGCGCAAATGATTCCATTTGGTTGTGAAACTCCAATCTTATCAATTATATCTCATGAAAAAATGAGATGGTTTTTACAGGATATTGATAGGGAAGAATGGGGCGTTGAAATTAATTCTGAAAATTTTCAACAGAATTTATATGAAGTAGCTAATAGTATATTAATAAACGCTGACAAAATTGAAAATCAAATAAAAACAATTCAAAACAAAATCTTTACTGAAACCAAGGAAAATGTAAGATTAATTTTAGATAAATTTAGCTAAAATGACACCTCTAATAAAAAGACTACATAAGGAAAGTAAGGTTACAATTCCGCTTTCAGAACACCAAAAAAATCATATAGCCCAAATGAAAGAAAAAATTTCAAACGGAATATATAGATTAGAAAAAAATGACTGTGTCTGTAGTGGAAATAGCTCTGACATTTTGATAGCTGAAAAAGACCGTTATGGGTTTGACCTCACCACCAAGCTTTGTCAAAACTGTGGTTTACTCCGGTCTGACCCATATTACGAGTATGAAACTTTAAATGAATTTTATAAAAACGAATTTGAAGAAATCTATAGAGGTAATTTTGATATTGACGAATATTTCGAGAAAAGAAAAAGAGTTAGTTATGAGATTTATGAATTTATAAAGGAATATTTGTACAAGGACTCAAGTAAGAAAAAAATATTCGATTTAGGTTGTGGCTCCGGGGTTTTATTAGTTGCATTTAATGAAAATGGACACGAAACTTATGGTTGTGATTTGGGTGAAAAATACATTTCATACGGAATCTCAAAAGGCCTTAATTTATACAAGGGAGATATTGACGTTTTAAATCAGTTCGGCAAAGCGGATGTTATAATCCTCAACCATTCATTAGAACATTTTATTAATCCCAGAAGTTATATAAGCCGTGTTAAACAAATGCTAAAAGAAGATGGAATAATTTACATAGCCGTTCCCGGAGTTATAGGTTCATTACCAATGCATTATAAAAATGACTACCTTCGCTTTTTTCAAAATTCCCACGTCTATCATTTTTCATTAAATACCTTGAATAAAATGATGGAATTGGAAGGATTTAAGTGTTCAAAAGGGACAGAAGAAATTCAAGCTGTATATACAAAAAATTTAAACTTTAATCCCAACCTAACAAAGAAATGGAAAGATGAAGATGAAGCAGTTAGAATTAAAACCCATATTCTAAAATTAGAAAAGCAACTCTTAACAGAAGTTAAAAGAAAGTCATCCATTTCCTATAAATTAAAACAAAAATTAAAAAGAATATACTATGCGCTCAAGGGTTAAAATAATAGCCGAAATCGGTTGCAATCACAAAGGAGAAATGGATATAGCCAAAGAGCTCATACAAACAGCGGCTATATTTTGTAAGGCAAATGTTGCAAAATTCCAGAAACGAAATAATAAGGAATTATTGTCAGAAGAAGAATACAACTCTCCGCACCCCAATCCACATAATTCCTACGGAACGACTTATGGGGAACACCGTGAGTTTTTAGAATTTGACCTGGATCAGCACAAACAACTCAAAAAATGGTGTGAAGAACTCGGAATTGAATATTCTACTTCGGTATGGGACGTAACTTCTGCCAAAGAAATAACTTCCTTGCATCCGAAATTAATTAAAGTTCCTTCTGCCTGTAATTTAAATAAAAAACTCTTAGAATACTTGTCAGACCACTTTGAAGGAGAAATCCATTTATCTTTTGGTATGACAAAGAATGAAGAAGAAGAAAAAATTGTCAGTTTTTTTGAATCTAAAAAAAGAGCGAAAGACCTGGTTTTATATAGTTGTACATCCGGTTATCCCGTTCCATTTGAAGATATTTCGTTGTTGGAAATAATCAGGATCAAAAATCAATTCGAAAACAGGGTAAAATCAATTGGCTTTTCTGGCCATCATTTGGGAATCGCCATTGATTCTGCTGCTGTGGCACTTGGCGCAGAATGGATCGAACGTCATTTTACTTTGGACAGAACTTGGAAAGGAACCGACCATGCCGCATCACTTGAACCTGACGGAATGAGAAAATTGGTAAGAGATACAACGGCAGTTTATAAGGCTCTATCCTATAAAAAACAAGAAATATTGGAAATTGAGAACATTCAAAGAGATAAATTAAAGAGAAACCAAATCAAATGGTAATATGTCAATAATCGCATTTGTACCGGCTCGTGGAGGAAGCAAATCGATTCCTTTGAAAAACATAAAGAATTTCTGTGAAAAACCCTTACTTTACTGGAGCTTAAACTCTCTGGAAAATACTGTAGAGGTTGATAAAGTAATTGTCGCTACCGATTGTGATGAAATTGAAAAGACTGTAAAGGAATTTGAGTTTTCTAAAATTCATATTTACCGAAGAAAACCGGAAAATGCTACGGATATCTCGTCCACCGAAAGTGTCATGTTAGAATATCTTGAGGATTCCGGTTTAAAAGCCGAAGATATATTCATGTTGGTTCAGGCTACATCCCCTTTTACCCAATCGCAGGATTTTACCAAAGCAATTGCGCAGTATCTGGAAAGAGGATGTGACTCGCTTCTGAGTGGTACGCGTATCAAAAGATTTTTTTGGAATAAAGATGGAACGCCACTAAATTATAACTATGAATCTCGTCCGAGAAGGCAGGATTTTGATGGTTTGTTTATGGAGAACGGAGCATTTTATATCAATAAAGTTGAAAATATTTTGAAAAATAAAAACAGGTTATATGGAAAAATAGGACTGTATGAAATGCCTGAATTTACATCATTGGAATTAGATGAGCCAGATGACTGGATAATTGGAGAACAATTGATGAAAAAGTGCTTACTGACCCGGCCGACAGACAAAAAGCAAATCAAAATTTTTCTTACTGATGTTGACGGCGTTTTGACGGATGCCGGAATGTATTATTCCGAAACAGGTGATGAATTGAAAAAATTTAATACCAGGGACGGAATGGGATTTCAACTTTTGCGAAACAAAGGAATAAAAACAGGATTTATCACTTCTGAAATTACGCAACTTGTGATAAAAAGAGCTGAAAAGCTGCAAATAGATTTTTTACACCAAGGCAAAAAAAATAAGGGAAAACTTGACGCGGCTTTGGAAATTTGTAGCAAAGAAAATATCAGTTTAAAAGAAGTGGCGTATATTGGTGATGATATTAACTGTATAGAGCTTTTGTCCAAAGTTGGATTGGCCGCCTGCCCTGCCGATGCGGTAAATGAAGTAAAGGAAATCCCAGATATTTTGATTTTAAACAAAAGAGGAGGCGAAGGGTGTGTGAGAGAATTTATTGACAAACACATATTGATTGAGTAATTCTTTTGACGGAAAGTATTCTATGGATGTGTTGAAGAATAGAAAAATTGATAAAGTCATTCTGCTGGGAAGCGGTAAATCAATTTTATATCTTACAGAAGAAGAAAAAAATTACATCAACCGATGTAAATATGTCATTGCGATAAACAAATTCATGGCGTTTTATAAAAAAGCTGGTATTCTGCCAACACACATATACTTCCACGACAGGCATGGAAATTCATTTAACTTCTATAGATATATACTCGAAATTTGTAAAAAAGACAGCCTGAGAAATTTAACCTATTTAACCAATCCGGTATTTTCCATTTCTCCGGCATTCCCCTTTTTATATGCATTTATATTGAGGTTTAAAAGAAAGTTTTTAAATAAACGAAAGGAATATAAATTCAAAGAATGGTTGAATATATATAATAACAAAGGTTGGTTTAAATATCCTCAAAAAAGCAAAATAATAAATTTTGAAGTTACTAATTATTTAAAAGGCGGTCAATGGGCAATGACATTAGAAGAACCGATTTTTCATTATAGAGGAAGCCTGACCTCGGTATTGAATTTATGCACTATATTTTTTCCCGGGAAAGAAATATTTCTGGTAGGAACAGATTTCAACCAATCGGATTATTTTTTTGAAGAGGAAATCAATCAATTAGATTTTGAATGGAAAGATTTCACACATGAATTAGTAAAAAAAGAAGGTAAACATTATAGTTATCAACCCGTAGAAGGAAAAAGTATGGATGATATATTTCCTTTTATCCTTGATTCGCTGGCGAAAACAAAAAATGAGTTATATTGCACTAACTCAAATAGTTTATTGATAAAATCAGGTG
>Ga0206107_1000652_pt1 | contig 12312 bp, 12 predicted proteins | sample 2B0metagenome_FD_148652 | JGI IMG/M metagenome (GOLD analysis project Ga0206107, IMG submission 148652) | Enriched microbial communities from leaf-cutter ant dump, University of Wisconsin, Madison, United States - 2B0 | ecosystem: Environmental > Terrestrial > Nest > Insects nest > Nest dump...
CGACATACCACCAATCATGGCATGCTCGCCGATGCGTACGAACTGATGCACGGCAGACAGCCCGCCCAGAATCGCATGGTCGCCAATCGTAACATGCCCCGCCAGCGTGGCGTTGTTCGCCAGGATGACATGATCGCCGATAATACAGTCATGCGCGACGTGACTGGCCATCATGAACAGGCAGTCACTGCCGATGATTGTTTTGCCGCCGCCGCCTTCGGTGCCCGGATTCATCGTCACATGTTCGCGGATCATATTATTGTCGCCAATATCCAGCGTCGTTTTTTCGCCGTGGAATTTCAGGTCCTGCGGGCGTGTGCCAATGGATGCAAAGGGAAAAACCTGATTATGCCTGCCGATCGTCGTCCGGCCGTCGATCACGACATGCGAATGCACTGTTGTGCCCTCGCCAATCGAAACATCGGGACCGATCACGCAGAATGGGCCGATATGAACACCGTCAGCAATTTTTGCCTTTGGGTCGACCACGGAAGATGGGTGAATGAAATTCGTCATTGTCTAACTTTAAAGACCGGCATTAAATCTGCCAGTAACAGCGGGTTACACCCGTTTACAAAACATTGATTTACGTGTGCTACACGCCCGGCTTGTCCATGATCATGGCCGAAAATGTGGCTTCGGCGCAGGTTACGCCGTCCACCTTGGCCTCACCGGTGAATTTCCAGACATTGCGCCGGTTCTGCGCCACCTTTACATGAATGTGCAAAGAATCACCGGGCACCACCGGACGGCGGAATTTGGCTTCCTCGATCGACATGAAATAAACAAGCTTGCCACCGGCATCCGCCTGGGTTTTGACAACGAGGCACGCCGCCGTCTGGGCCATCGCCTCGACGATCAGGACGCCGGGCATCACCGCCTGCGCCGGGAAATGCCCCTGAAAATGCGGCTCATTGAATGTGACATTCTTAAGTCCAATAGCGGATTCACCCGGAACACATTCGAGAATGCGGTCTACCAGCAATATCGGATAGCGGTGGGGAATCATTTTCATGATTTCCTGCAGATCGATGTTTTTCAAAACGTCAGTCATGGTTTTCAATTCAATCCTTTTAGTTTTTTTGACCAAGCAGCTTTTTCATTTTGACATGTTCGCGCCAGTAATCCTGACGCTTTGCCGCAGGAAAACCAACCCATTCCTCACCTGCCGGTATATCCTTGGTTACACCGGATTGCGCCGCGATCTTAGCGCCGGACCCAACATTCAGATGCCCTGCCACCCCCGCCTGTCCGCCGATAATAACAAAATCCCCGATTGTGCTGGAACCGGCGATGCCAACCTGCGCAGCAATCACGCAGCCACGCCCCAGTTTTACATTATGCGCAATCTGGCACAAATTATCGATGGCACAGCCATCCCCAATCACCGTATCCGGCCCCGCACCGCGATCGATTGTAGTATTGGCGCCTATATTGACATGGTCGCCAATCACGACGCGGCCCAACTGAGGCACCGGTAAATGCCCCCCTGGCCCCACGGCAAATCCAAACCCGTCCTGTCCAATACGCGCACCCGTATGAACCCGGACCCTTTCGCCCAAAATGCAATGGCTTAACACCGCACCTGCCCCAATCCAGCAACGGTTTCCCAAAACCACGCCGGGACCAATAAAGGCGCCGGACTCGATCAGGCAATCGTCACCGACCGTCGCCTCACGCGATATCACCGCATAGTGTCCTACACTGCAATCGACACCCAGAATGCCATCGACGACAGCCGTGTCGGCGATAATGCCGTTGCCTTCCGGGAATGGATAAAACAATGCCGCAACCCTGGCATAAGCACGATAAGGGTCCTTTGCGATCAAAAGCTTCATGCCTTCGGGCGCCAGCGCGACAGCCTCCTGCGGCACGATGCAGGCGCCGGCTTTGGAATTTACAAACTGATCGTGGTATTTCGGATTGCTTAGGAATGATATTTGCGTAGGGCCGGCCTGATCCAGCGACGCCACATCATCAAGGACAAACCCGGCGTCGGCCGGGTTTGCAAGAATGCCTTCTGATGCACCGGCAAGGGCGCCGAGCGTATGCGGCTGGCTTCGTGTATGAAACCGCAAGTCAGCCATGACGGATTATTGCACCTTCACACTGGGCAGATTGCTGTCCAGCTGTTTGAGCACGTCGGCAGTGATGTCCATATCCTTGTTGACAATCACAACATCGGTGCGGGCCAGCACCAGGTCCAGATCCTTGTCCTCGCCTATTTTGGCCACGATCTTCACGATTTCGGCGCGCAGCGTACCCAGGGCCGTTGCAATGGATTTATCCAGCGTGGCCTTGCGGTCCTGCACCTTTTTCTGACCGGCGGCAACCTGCTTCTGGAATTCCTGGGCCTTGGTTTTCAGCTCGTCTTCTTTCAGCTTGTCTTTTTCGGCAATGATCGCGCTTTCCTTGGTACGCAAATCCTTTTCTTCTTTTTCCACTTCGGACTGGAAGGATTTGCGCATGGTCGCAATCTGCGATTCAATGCTTTGCGCGGCTTTTGAATTTTTAAGCAACGACTGGATATCGACCACGGCAATCTTGATCGGGTCCGCAGCCTGCGCTGCCGGTGTTATAAATATCAGTGCGGCAAAAGCCAGCACCAGAGCTGAGGTAAAAGTCTTCATGTTTTTTCCTATATGTAATTAAAATCTTGTCCCGAACGAGAATTTGAAATTCTCTTCGTCATCGTAATCTTCCTTGGCATACGGCGCGGCCACATCCAGACGGATCGGGCCGAACGGCGATTTCCACGAAACCCCCAGCCCCGCAGCCGCCCGAATGGAATTTTCATCCACCAGGCCTGCGCCCGTCTCGTCGATCGACCACAGCGAACCGAAATCGGTGAATGCATGGCCGGCGATCCCCATCTCTTCAGGCATCCCCAACGGGAAGCTCAGCTCGACCGAACCGCGATAGAACATATTGCCGCCCATCGCATCATCCGTCGTCAAGTCGCGCGGACCAATGCCGCCATAACGGAAACCGCGCAACGTGGACGATCCAATCTGGAAGCGTTCGTTGATGCGGACATCCTCATCACCCCATCCTTCGATCGCGCCGGTTTCCGCCGTACCGCTTAATATCCAGTTATGTGCAATCGGATAATACGCCGATGTCCCCAGCTTGCCTGAAACATATTGCGCATCACCGGCAAGACCAGCGAATTCCGCATCGAGCCATACGACATAACCATCCGTGGGATCCAGTGTACTGTTCCGGCGGTCATAGGTCAGGCGTTGCGAAATTGCGGATGTCAGACGCTCGCCGGCCTGGTCGCGAATGAATCGCGAGGCGTCGGCCTGGACGTTTTCAATGTTGTTGTTTTCCAGGCGATAGCGCAGCGTCTGGCGCAGGTATTTGCCCAGAGGATACCCCAAGCGTAACGCGCCGCCCGTGCGTTGCTGGTCAAATGAGCTTTCGTCCTGCAAATCGCGCGTAACATGGAAAGCATCCATACCGGCCGACAGGTCGCGGTCCAGGAAATACGGCTCCGTGAACGACAGGTCGAATTCCGTGCGCTCGCCCGACAACGTCGTGGCAAATGACAGGTCCTGCCCCTTGCCCAGGAAATTACGCTCGCGGATCTGGAAGTCGGCCAGAGGGCCTTCGGAAGTCGAAAAACCGGCCCCGATAGAAATTTCACCGGTGGATTTTTCAGTCACATCGACGTCCAGCACCGTCTGGTCCGGGGCCGAGCCCTGAACCGGGCGCACCTTCACCGTTTCAAAGAAATCGAGATCCTTCAGATCCTGTTCAGCCTTGGCAACCTTCGTACGGTTGAAGGCATCGCCTTCAGCCAGGTCGAATTCTCGGCGAATGACTTTATCCTTCGTACGCACGTTGCCCTTGATATCGATGCGTTCGACATATTGCTTGGGCGTAGGCGCCACACGGAATGTCACATCGACCGTCTGTTCGTCAGGATGACGCATGACATCGGGCTTGATCCCGACAAAGGCATATTGCAGATCACCAAGAGTATTGGTCATAGAATCGACCGAACGTTCCAGGGCTTCGGCGTCATACCAGTCACCGGCATCCAGCTCGACATCTTTCTGCAGCATATCCGGCGCCGCATCCTTCAGGGCGGATGTATCGATATCGATCTTGCCGACCTTATATCGCTGGCCTTCCTCCACCGTCATGGTAATGAAGAACGCTTCTTTATCCGGGGTCAATTCGGCCGTTGCCGAAATCACGCGGAAATCGACATACCCGTTTTTCAGGTAATATCTGCGCAACAATTCCTGGTCATACGCCAGGCGGTCCTGATCATAACGGTCGCTGGTGGCAAGGAAACGGTACCAGCGCTCTTCCTTGGAGGCGATGACGCCGCGCAGCGCATCGTCGCTGAAATGCTCGTTACCGACGAATTTAATACCGCGAATTTCCGATACCGGACCTTCGTTGATTTCAAAGACAAGATTGACACGATTCTGATCCAGGCGAATGACCTTGGGATCAACCTGAACGCTGAAACGTCCGGCGCGGCGGTACAGCTCGCGGATGCGATCGACATCGTTCTGTACCGTGCTGCGCGACAATACATTGCGGGAACGCGAGGCAATTTCAGAAAACAGTTCGGAATCTTCAAGCTTTTCGTTGCCTTCAAAAGCAACCTGATTGATCAAAGGATTCTCAACAACCGAAACAACCAGCACACCGTTTTTAGGTGTGATGGCGACATCAGCGAACAAACCCGTGCCATATAACGCCTTGGTCGATTCCGACAATGCCTGCTGGTCATACGCATCACCCGGCTTCACGGTCATATAGGATAAAATGGTCTGCGGATCGATCCGTTCAGCCCCATCGATCTGCACACGGGAAACAGCGCCTGCATCCTGTGCGTGGGATGCGACAGGACTGATCACGACGACAGCGCATAGTGCAAGAGCCGATGCAGCGTTTTTCAAATTCATTTTCATACAGGTAAACCCCGGTTTTGGGCCGCAGAATAAGCAGCAGAATCAATCCTGTAAAGGCTAGGTTCTTTCCAATTACCGCGCAAGCTGGAGAATGTCGTTAATGTTGGCAAAAAGCATAAGCCCGATCAGGACGTAAAACCCGAAGCGAAGGGCCGCATCCTGCACCTTTTCAGGGATTGGGCGGCCTTTGGCGGCTTCGATGGCATAAAACATCAAATGCCCGCCATCCAGCATCGGAATGGGGAAAAGATTAATAAGCCCAAGATTTATGGATAATAAAGCCGCCAGCATCAGCAATGCGGCAAATCCGGCAGCCCATGCATCCCCCGTAACAGCCCCGATACGGATAATACCACCCAGTTCGGTCGCCGACCGCGTACCGGCAATCATCTGGCCCAGTGCCTCCAGCGTCCCCACCGATACGAACCATGTCTCGCGTAACGATTCCTGAACGGCGCCCATGAAACCGAATTTGACATTTTCATCATCCATTGCCGGGGCCAGCACCAGCCCTCGGGTATCCGCTCCGGCAATCAGGTCGCCATTCAGGTCGGGCTGCAGACGCACCATCAGATCCTTGTCCGGGAACCCTTCGCCGCCCTGCATGGTCAAACGCGCGATGGATCCCATGCGGCTTTTCAACAAAGCCGCAATATCGCCCGTCTCACCGTTCACGGCACGAATGCTGGAAATGTCGATCGCGTTGCCGGCGCTGATGACGCCCAGCAAACCGCGGCTATGCGAAAAACCGAAACGGTCGGTCACCGTATCAAGTGCCGGCACGATATGTTCGAATGTTCTGATCTGGCCGTTACGTTCGACTTCAATCGTAAGCGGCTCGTTCAGCGACACCGCTACGCTGCGCTGAATGTCGGAAAAGCGGCGCATCGGCTTGCCGTTAATGGAAACAAGACGATCCATCGGCTCCAGCCCGCCAGCAGCACCAGCGCCGTCCACGACCACGGCGGCCGCTATGGGCGGTGTCACGGGTTGACCGACCGTCATGAACAAACCGGTCATCAGGATGATGGCAAAAATGAAATTGATGGCAGGGCCTGCAAACACAATCGCAGCACGGTGAGCGACAGGCTTCGCAAAGAATGCCTGGTTGCGTTCATCCGGCGTCATCTGGCGCAGTTGCTCGCCTTCGCTGACGGATTCGGTAAAGCTTGAAGATGCCGGGTCGGTATCGCCGAACATTTTGACGTAACCACCCAGCGGGAACAAGGCCACCTGCCATTCAGTGCCGTTCTTATCGCGCCGCGACCAGAGTTTTTTACCAAAACCGATGGAAAATGTTTCGACCTTTACGCCACACATGCGCGCAACAATGTAATGCCCCCATTCATGCACAAAGACCAGAACACTGATAACGGCCAGAAAAGGCAGGATAAACGCAACAGTGTTGCCGCCCAGCCAGGCGACGATGTCATTCAGATTTTCGGGCATGTTCTCAAGACCTTTTGTTACATGAGCATTGGTAAGCAACTTCGACCAGAATATATGCGTTACGCCGCCATTTTCAAAGACGAAAGCGTCCTTCGGCGAATATCGGCGTCCTGCGCCATAACATCCTCGATGGTGTTTATGGCGACACTTGGGCAATTCTCAACCATATTCCCGACCGCCCTGACAATATCCGTGAATCCGATCCGGCCGTTCAGGAATGCCGCCACAGCAATTTCATTGGCGGCATTAAACGCGATGGACTGCGCAAGCCCCGCATCCAGTACGTCGCGCACGATCTTAAGCGCCGGGAATTGTTTTAAATCCGGCGCCTGGAATGTCAGATTCGACAGGGACCGGATATCCAGGCGCTGTCCGCAGGTTTCAATCCGCTTCGGCCATCCCAGGCAGACGGCAAGCGGTGTACGCATATCCGACGCGCCCATTTGTGCCAGAATCGACCCGTCGTCATATTCCACCATCGAATGAACGACCGATTGCGGATGCATCACGACATCGATTTTTTCAGACGGCTGATTGAACAGATAATGCGCCTCGATCACCTCAAGCGCCTTGTTCATCATTGTCGCGCTATCGATGGAAATTTTGCGGCCCATTGCCCAGGTCGGATGTTTCAGGGCCTGCTGCGGCGTGGCCGCCGCCATCTGTTCAGGGGTTGCGTTTAAAAATGGCCCGCCCGAGGCCGTCAGCGTAATTTTACGCACGGCCTGTGCATTGTTTTTATCGAAGACCTGGAAAATCGCATTGTGCTCGGAATCGACCGGCAAAAGTACCGCATCCGAATGTCTGACCGCAGCCATCATTATGGGCCCTGCTGCAACCAGGCATTCCTTGCTGGCGAATGCCACGGTTTTACCCCTTGCAATCGCCGCCATGACCGGCAGCAACCCTGCCATACCGACAATCGCGGCAAGTGTGATGTCGGCATTCATTGCACCGGCGCGGATGACGGCTTCTGTACCGCCGGCCACCTCGATACCCGGCAGCGCATCAAGCAGCCGGGCTGTTTTGTTTTCATCGGCAATCGCGACAAAACGGGGTTTAAATTGCCGGGCCTGTGCGATCAGCAGATCAACATTACTGGCGGCGCTTAAAGCCTCGACATGAAAATCATCCGCATGATGCGCGATCAAATCCAGCGCCTGTGTGCCGATGGATCCTGTCGATCCAAGAATGCTGACGCTGCGGCTCATCCCGCATACTCCATAACCAGCATTACCGCGGCAAAAACAGGCAAGGCCAAAAGAAGTGCATCGATGCGGTCCAGAAGGCCGCCATGACCGGGAATGATATTGCCGCTGTCCTTGACCCCTGCCCGGCGCTTAAGCGCGGATTCCACCAGATCGCCCACTTGCCCCACGCAGGAAAGGATAAGACCGATCATCGCATGCAACGGCCAGTCCAGTTCCTCGATAATCTGATTCCCTGGCAGGCTTTCAAGCCACACATCATACGCCGTGACCATGATCACCGCGGACAATGCCCCGCCGACCATGCCCGCCCATGTCTTGTTCGGACTTAAATGCGGCGCCATTTTCGGCCCGCCGACAACTTTGCCAAACGCGTAAGCGCCGATATCGCAGGACCAGATGGCAACAAAAACATACAACAGAAGATAAAAACCAAATTCATGTCCCGCGCGGATCCAGATGGCAGTCATACAGGCAATCGCGATATAGGGAATCCCCAGCGCCAGAATCCCCCAATGCACACGCCCTTCGAACATCGACAGGCGCGACCATTCATGGATGCCGATAATAAACACGGCTGCAATCAACGCATAGAACGCATAACCGCCATACCAGATGGCTGCTATGGCAACCGGCCCGAGAACAAGGGCGGATAAAATGCGTTTGGCCAGACTAGACATGCCAGGTCCTTGGTTAAGATATCTGTTGTTTATCGGTGACGGCATCGACACCGCCGAAGCGGCGCTGGCGGCAGGCATATTCGGCCAGCGCGCGTTCCATATGTTCGCGCCCGAATTCGGGCCACAGCACATCGTCGAATACGAATTCGGTGTACGCCGTCTGCCATAAAAGGAAATTGCTGATGCGCTGTTCCCCCGATGTGCGGATCAACAGGTCCGGGTCGGGCAGATCATGTGTCATCAGATGCGCGGCGAATGTCTTTTCATCGACGGCGGCGGCGTCCACACCCTGTTCGATCAGCGCACGCGCGGCGGCGATAATGTCCTGCCGCCCGCCGTAATCGAGGGCGATGGTCAGGTTCATTTTATCGTTCCGCGCGGTCATGTTTTCGGTGTGTCGCACCAGTTCCATGATGTCGGCATCGAAACGGTCGCGGCGGCCGATCACCCGCAGGCGTACGCCTGCCTTGTGCAGATCCGCGGCCTCGGCGCGCAGATACAGGCGCAAAAGGCCCATCAGGTCGGAAATTTCGGTTTCGGGGCGGCTCCAGTTTTCGTTCGAGAATCCGAACAGCGTCAGGTAACGTACACCCAGGTCGCCTGCGGCCCTGACAGCGCGGCGCGCGGCATCCACGCCCTGCTTGTGACCCATGGTCCGTGGCAGGTTGCGTGTCTTGGCCCAGCGCCCGTTGCCATCCATGATGATGGCGACGTGGCGCGGCAATGAATCGGGATCAAGCATCGCCATGTGGCTTAGACCACCATGATGTCTTTTTCTTTGTCGGACAGAAGCTTGTCTACCTGGCCGATCGTATCGTCGGTGGCCTTTTGCACGTCGGTTTCCTGGCGCTTGGCATCGTCCTCAGACACGGCCTTGTCCTTTTTAATGGCATCCATGCCTTCGCGGCGGATATTGCGGATGGCGATGCGCGCGGCCTCGGCATATTTACCGGCGACTTTTTGCAGTTCCTTGCGGCGTTCCTCGTTCAATTCCGGGATCGGCACACGCACCACGCCGCCGTCGGCCTGCGGATTCAGGCCCAGCCCGGCATCGCGGATCGCCTTTTCCACCGCCTTGATCATGCTGCCGTCCCAGACGGTCACGGTCAGCATGCGCGGCTCCGGCACACTGATGGAACCAACCTGAGCCAGCGGCATGCGCGAGCCATAGGCATCGACCGTCACCGGGTCAAGCAGCGTGGCGGATGCGCGTCCTGTGCGCAGGCCGGAGAATTCTTTTTTCAAATTGTCCAGCGCGGCAGTCATGCGGCGCTTGATGTCGTTCAGATCGGCGGTCATTGGTTTAACTCCCTTATTTCCTGTCGTTGGCGATGACGGTAAATTTCGCCTCACCCTTTAATACCTTGGCAAAGCTGCCTTCTTCGCGAACGTTAAAGATCACGATCGGCACGTTGTTTTCACGCGCCAGCGAAATCGCCGTGGCATCCATGATTTTCAAATCCTTGGTCAGGATGTCCATATATGTCAGGCGATCGAAGCGCGTGGCGTCCGCATCCTTAAACGGGTCGGCGGAATATACGCCGTCAACCTTGGTCCCCTTGAAAATCGCATCGCAGTCCATTTCGCTGGCGCGCAGGGCGCCCGTCGTATCGGATGTGAAATACGGATTGCCGGTTCCGGCAGCGAAAATCACCACACGTCCCTTTTCCATGTGTCGTATGGCCTTGCGGCGGATATAGGGCTCGCAGATGGCATTCATATGAATGGCGGACTGGACACGCGTCGGCACATCCATTTGTTCCAAAGCGTTTTGGAGCGCGAGCGCATTGATGCAGATCCCCAGCATGCCCATGTAATCAGCGGTGGTGCGGTCCATGCCCTGGCTTGCGCCGGAGACACCGCGGAAAATATTCCCGGCGCCGACCACGATGCAGACTTCGATCCCCAGCGCGATCACTTCTTTGACATCTGTCGCGACACGTTTGACAGTCGCGGGATCCAGGCCGAATTCGCGGGTGCCCATCAGCACCTCGCCGGACATTTTCAGGAGGATGCGTTTGTAAGGAAGGACAAGAGACTGATTTGACACGGTGGTTTTGGCTTTCACGGCTGTCGGCATGACGTTTCCTTAAGACGAATTCTGTGACTTTGGTGTACCAGTGCAGCCGCTTTCATGCAACTAACAGCTCTAAACCGCTCACTCTTTTGAAATTTTCATAAGAAAAAGGCAACTATCCTGGGATGTTCATAAGTTCGCGCATCTTATGCTCCAGTGCAGGCCAACCCTTTTCAATCTCTGCCTGCGCTCTACGCATTTTAATGGCAACTGGATTATTGGGGTCGTATTGCGGAGATGGTCTCCTGACCAACGCGTTCATGCTCTCTGCCAGACGGGCATCAATCCGCACCGCACGCTCATTCGTCATGTCTGCGCTACTGCCGCCAAACATTTCGCAAACCTCAATCGAAAGATTATCGGTCTTCATGTCATTCTCCTTAAGAAAAACCCGCCGGTTAAGGCGGGTTTTAAATTATCAACCGTTGGCGGCTTTCGCAACTTCAGCGGCGAAGTCGGTTTCTTCCTTCTCAACGCCCTCGCCCAGCGCGAAGCGGGCAAAGCCTTTGAGGGTGATCGGCGAACCGGCTTCTTTGGAAGCAGCCTCGACAACCTTGCTGATCTTGGTTTCGCCATCCATGACGAAGACCTGTTCCAGCAGAACGACTTCTTCATAAAATTTACGGATGCGGCCTTCGACCATTTTGCCGATGATTTCCTCGGCCTTGCCCTGCTCGCGGGCCTGTTCGGTCAGAACGGCGCGCTCGCGGTCCAGAGCCGATGCATCGACCGAATTGATATCCAGGAACTCCGGTTTTGCAGCGGCAATATGCATCGCCAGTTTTTTACCCAGTTCATTCAACTTGTCGGCAGGTGCCGCAGATTCCAGGGCGACCAGAACACCGATCTTGCCAAGACCCGGCACGATCGCATTATGCATGTATGTGGCAACAATGCCCTGCTCGACTTCAAGAACGGCCAGACGGCGGATTGCCATGTTTTCACCGATCGTGGCAATCAGCTCGGTCAGATTTTCCTGGACCGATTTACCGCTAAAATCCGCAGCCAGCAGAGATTGCAGATCGTGCTCTTCAGTGGCGGCGATTTTTGCGATGTCTTTCACGAAATTCTGGAATTGTTCGTTACGTCCGACAAAATCGGTTTCCGAGTTCACTTCAACCACAACGGCGCGTTTGTCGCCCTTGTCGGCAGAAATGACAACCAGCCCCTCAGCCGTCGTACGGCCCGATTTTTTCGCGGCCTTGGACAGACCCTTGGCGCGCAGCCAGTCAACGGCGGCGTTCATATCGCCATTCGTTTCTTCCAGTGCCTTTTTGCAATCCAGCATGCCTGCGCCCGATTTTTCGCGCAGCTCTTTAATCATTCCGGCAGTGACTTGTGTCATTTCGATTTGTCCTTCTTGTGTAAAACGTCATCCCGGACTTGGTCCGGGATCCACTCATCCGTTATTCCGATCTGTGGATCCCAGCCTTCGCTGGGATGACGATGAATAATTAGGCCGAAGCGGCTTTCTTGGCAGGCTCTTCACCGGCTGCTTCTTCAACCACAGCCGTCGGGGCCTTTTTGCCTTTTTTCGGCAGGTCGACTTTCACGTCGACGGCTTCGCCGGCATCAGCACCGGAACGGCCCAGTTCAGCCTGGATACCATCCAGAACAGCCTCGGCAGCCAGTTCGCAATACAGTTCGATTGCGCGCAGGGCATCGTCATTGCCCGGTACCGGGAACGTCACGCCGTCAGGATTGGAATTCGAATCCAGAATGCCGACGACCGGGATACCCAGCACGCCCGCTTCCTGAATGGCGATGTCTTCCTTGTTGGTGTCGATCACGAAAATGATATCCGGCTGGCCGCCCATATCCTTCACGCCACCGATCACCAGTTGCAGACGGGCCAGCTCGCGGGCGCGATCCAGGCGTTCTTTCTTGGTGAAGCCGGTCTGGTCGGCCGCCGACGCTTCCAGTTCACGGAAACGCGCGATGGAGGACGACAGGGTTTTCCAGTT
>Ga0206107_1000653_pt1 | contig 12307 bp, 8 predicted proteins | sample 2B0metagenome_FD_148652 | JGI IMG/M metagenome (GOLD analysis project Ga0206107, IMG submission 148652) | Enriched microbial communities from leaf-cutter ant dump, University of Wisconsin, Madison, United States - 2B0 | ecosystem: Environmental > Terrestrial > Nest > Insects nest > Nest dump...
CGAATCCCTTCTCTACCTCTACCGCATTTTTATTCACACTTACCGGCTCTCAGATTCCTTCTCAGTTCAAGATACAAATCATGACGGTAACCGGAAAGATTGTGCGGGAAATTACGAAAGACGAATTAGGACCGCTTCATATCGGAAGAAATATTACGGAATATAAATGGGACGGAAGAGATCAGTACGGACAGTTGTTAGGAAACGGCGTGTATCTCTACCGCTTAGTAACCTCTATTGATGGTAAGGAAATTGAACATCGCGCCAATCAGACAGTGGATAAATATTTCAAACACAATTTCGGGAAAATGTATATCATGCGATAATCGAAAAACGGCTCATTACAATACCTCACTAAACCAAAGGCGAAGGATATTCCGGCAATGGCGTTATTGCATTATTGAACTTGTTTAAACTAATTATTATGGAACAACTTAAAATTGCAGATACCTCCGCATTAGTACTCAACTGGACTTTAACCGATGTATGGCAAACAGAAACGGCAAGACGTTATGTTGAACATTTAGACCTGAGTGAAGCCGACCGCCTATTAGCCTTATTTAACGAACAGGAGCGTCAAATGCATACCCAATGCGTTACAGGGCGCAAGTTTTTTATGCGAAAATGTGCTTTGTCTTTTATAGAAAAATATCAGCAGCAACAACAATCGCCACAAATCATCATTTTGGCTGCGGGAATAGCGCCGCTATCCGTGGAATTGGCAGCGCTTTTTCCTCAGATAAAAATATTTGATGTTGATCGTGATCTGATGGCGGAAAAAGAAAAGATGCTGCGGGATCAGTTTAGCAATATTCAGTTCCTTACCTGCGATATCAGCAATTTAGAAAATTTAACGCAGCAGCTCGTTGATAATGGCTGGAATCATCTACAACCGACCTTAGTAATTCTAGAAGGAATTATTTACTATCTGAAAGAAGAAGACCTGAAAAACATCCTGCATTATTTTGCCGAAAACCATGCAGATCTGGCCTGCGATTTTGCTTTGGAGCCGGAATGCGTGGCTATGCCCAACCGTACATTCGGCATAGAAGTTTTCAGAAAAATTGAAGCGGCCACAGGCATTCCCAAGGTCCGGTTTTACACACCCGAATATTTTATGGAAATGCTGAAAAACTGCGGATATCAAAACATACAGCTCCAAACATCAGCAGCTATTCAAATAGAAAGAACAGGTAAGGCCGTTCCATTTGAAGACTCCCATTCCAGTTGGATCAATTTTATTCAAACATCCTGACCAATATGCAACCGGAATACATCATACGAAATATGCAGCCGGAAGAGGTGCATCTTGCGATACAATGGGCGGAGGAAGAAGGCTGGAATCCCGGCCTGAATGATGGCGACGCATTTTATGCTGCTGATCCGGAAGGTTTCTTCATCGGCATTCTGAACGGCAAACCCATTGCCTGCATTTCAGCCGTAAAATACCATAATCAGTATGGTTTTGTAGGGCTTTATATCGTAAAACAAGAATATCGGGGCAAGGGCTACGGCTGGAAAATATGGCAATATGCCATGAATTATTTGGGAGCACTTGTAAACGGATTAGACGGCGTTCCGGCACAAATTGACAATTATCGGAAATCCGGCTATATCTATCAGTATAAACAAATGCGCTTCGAAGGGAAAAACATACCGGGCTATATAGACAAGGCTATTAAAACCGGTGAAATTTCTCCACAAGAGATAAAGGAATACGACACTTCGATATTCGGAACGGACAGAACGCGCTTTTTGGACTCCTGGCTAAATATGCCTCAGGCAAAAGTTTTCAGCATTCAGAAAGATCATCTGATGAAAGGATATACAGTAGTTCGTCCTTGTATTTCGGGCTATAAAATAGGGCCGCTTTTTGCGGAAGATCGGATAACAGCCGAAAAATTATTCTTAGCCTGTTGTGCTACCGCAGCGGAAGCCCCGGTTTATTTAGATGTTCCCGAAGTAAATAAAGCCGCGCTGATGATTGCCGAAAAATACAATATGCAATTTGCTTTTGAAACAGCAAGAATGTACAAAAACGGTCAGCCGGACTTCCCGATAGAAAAGGTTTTTGGCGTAACCAGTTTTGAATTGGGATAGGTTTCGTTCGGTATAAAAACGGGGCAGTTTCAAAACGGTTGGGATATTGCCGAAGGCGAGGATTTTAGCACAAAAAGTTCAATCGAAGAACAAATCTTGGATTTTGTATAAATGTCCAATCGAAGCCATTCCGCCCCCTTGGGCAATACTTTATTATAGATAGTTTTTAATATCTGTCTTTGTATGGTGAGCTCTTTATTTGTAAATCCGAATTGAAATTTTTCAACAAATCAAATTTTATATTTTGAATTTGCGTTGAACTGAGAGGGCTTCTTGTGCAAATAATATAAGCTTTTTTGTTTTTATTTTTTAAATCGTTCGACAAGCGTTTAATCGTTGCTTTAATTTGGTTTACGGCATGAGCCAGATCTTGACCTTTAAGTTCAATGTAAAATTCTATTCCTTTCGCTAACAACATATAATCACATCTTATACTGTCGTCATTTATTTCGCAACCATCCACGATTATTTTTGTTGAGACAACTTCATCTACATTTTCAAGTGTTAATTTACTTTTCCTCTCTTCAAATGTGAATAATTTCTGCGAGGATTCTATTCTACAATTCATTTGAAAAGTCAATATTTAGAAGTTTGTCAAATTCTATTGAAATCTCATCTGATACAGAATCCAATATAGTAGGAGAGATAAGTTTAGATTCTTTTTCAATTAAATATTTTTGCTCATTATTTCTTAATGAATATACACTAAACATACCGCTATCAAGCTGTTCTTTCCGAGGAATAACTTTATTTAATAGATCACTCTTTTTACCTTCTACTCTTAATTTATTATTTATATTTCCAGAATAGATTAAATTATTAAAAGAGGAAAGTATGTATGGGCTATGGGTTGTAACAAATATTTGAAATTTGTTGTCTGTACTGTTAAATGTACGAGCTAATAATTCTACTATTCGTTTTTGTGCGGTAGGGAACAAGTGAGCCTCCGGTTCTTCGATATAAAGCGTAAAACCTCCTCCCTCAGAATTAATTCTTGTGAGCGTTTTAAGAATTATAACCAATGGCAAAGTCTCCTGTTGCCCTGATGAAGCATTAGTTAAATTGACTTTTCTTTGATCTTTATGAACTAAATAATCTTTTTCCTTTTCTCTAACATAAGTACTATTCAATACTTGTGAAATTAATTCATCGTATTCTTTATCATTCTTTTCATCTGATAAAATGTCATTATGAAATCGCTTTAGATTTTCATAAAAAGAACCGAATTCGATTAAAAATGGGTCTAACGACCTATTGTCATTTAAAAAGGAAAATATACTACTTTGAATATTAGCAAAAAAACTTCTACCAGCAGGTATAAAAAATTGGTCATAGGTGGAAAAGCTTCCCAATTCTCCCTTGACGTAATTTTGAATTTTTTCGTTAATCTGTCTTTTTGTACTAAAATTAGGGACTTTTCTGTTTTCTAATAGCTTTGCTTTTTCATCTTGATAAATTTTCTTTCCTTTTTTTAGTACAGCTTTGACATTTTCCGAATAATCAAAACTTATCTTATTGTCAATTTTTTTTATATAAATAGATGTGTTTTCGTATGAATATGAAATGAAAAAATCTTCTTTGCTCCAAGATTCTTTTGGGAAAAAATTTATAAATGTTTCTTTTTGTTTTTGGTCTAAATCTCTTTTTGTTTCTTCATTTTCAATGTTTTTTATTATCTCATTGATAAAGTTTTTAAAGAAATATAATAATTTTACAGTTACACTTTTCCCAGAACCTTGTGGCCCAATAAGTATGTTGATTGACTTAAAGTCAAACTCCATATTACTTATTCCTCCAAAATTTTCTATATGTATTTTTTCCACTTTTATTTTATTCTTTTATTTTATACAAAGCTACAAAATAGAATTTAATGGTTTGCTTTTGTCTTAATAGCCTTACCACCCTGACATTTGCGGAGCGCAACTCGAAAAAAAACTTAAACGCCGGCATTTTTCTTCGGTTTTACCGGAGCAGGGTAAAATCGCCTTTTAGCTTCATGGTAGCACCATCCGCTTTATATACTATATAGTAAAAATAAACCCCCACATCGGCACGACTACCGTTATAATTTCCATCCCAACCCTGATTCGGATCAGACGTTTCAAAAATCGCCTGTCCGTAGCGATTGAAAATGGTGAGGGTAAATTGTTCTAACGTATTACAAGACATCAACGCCCGGATTTCATCATTCCGGCCATCATTATTAGGAGAAAATGCATTCGGCATCAGAATACGGCAATCGCAGTTAAACATCTGCACCTGCACGGAATCCTGTAAAATACCGCAAACATTGGTTGCCGTTACCGTATATATTCCCGCGTGGTTCACGACTATAGCGGAATCGGTATCGCCCGTGCTCCAGGTATAGCTGCTTTCAGGCGAGGCAATAGCATGCAGGGTTAGGGGTGTATCTTCACAAATTAAAGTATCCGGCTCTACAATATTTAGGGAAATATTAATGGCTGATACGATCACCGTATCGCTTAATCGGCAACCGGATTTCATGATGTACAGCCAATATCTACCGGGTGCGTGTACGGCAACCTGCGAAAGATCGGATCCGTCCTGCCATAGGTATGCGGCATCTTCCAATGTGGCATCAAGAACCAGTGTATCTCCGGGACATAAAACAGTATCCCCTCCGAGCGGAGATTCAAAGTTTACAAACTTCAGTCTGAAACTGTCGATATACACATTACAGTCTTTCCATCCATAGCACCAGTAAGTACCACTTTGATTCACCTGTATTGCAGATTCATTTGAGCCGGTATTCCATCCCGCCCATTCATAAGCCGGATTAGCCGTTAAGGTATATTCCGTGTCAAAACAGATAACGGTATCCAAAACCGTTTTTGCAATAGTATCAGTAATCGGATTAATTAATGCATCTGCGCCCAATTCTGCAAAGACGCCACTACCCATACCCGAACCATCATCCGGCAATGGAAATGAAGCTGCGGTAAAATTACAAGCCAGTCCTGCACTATTAGGATTTTGAATTACGGAAAGCACATTATCTTCCAAAAGATTTTTCACATATAGCTTACCATCCGGGGCTACCCTTGCTCCCAGGTAAAAACCCGAATCAAGCGGCGTAATGGAATTTTGTATAGCGCTGATATCGGGAAATAAGGAAATATCAGCCTGATTGTACCAGCCATTTTGAAAAAAATACATCTTACTGCCATCCGGTGAAAATACCGGGTAGGATATACTGTTGTTAGTGATCAATACGAAATCATACAAAGAGCCATTCACGTTATCAAAAGAAGCTATTTCTAAACCACCGGTGGAATTATGCAACATCATACTGCCATCAGGATGAAATGCGCATTGACCGTATTGCAATTGTGTAAGATCATTCGATCCATTAAGTCCGGACGATACTACCGGTATATTTTCAAAGCCATTCAGTCCGATTTTAAAAGCCAGAAAATCCGAGCCATAGCGTTTATGCAGAATAACCCAGTAGCCAAGACAATCTGCACTCCGAACGGCATAAACGCCTTCCACAACATCGGATGCAAACAAAACATTCATCTGATCCGTAACTACATCGCCCAAGCCATCATTCAGGGTCATGTCCACTAAGGTATGATAGGCATTATAGATACCATCTTCAATAGCATCTGTTGTTATGATGTAATACTGATCAGCATTGGAAGGGGACTGCACAATGGCCACACCATGTGTGCTGGAGCCGACATTAATTCCATTTGGGCCTAAAGGGCCATTACCGGACAAGCCCGCTCCATTCGGCATAATCTCATGATTCCGATTCCACACCGTTCCGCCTGAAGTATAAAACAGCAAATTACCTTCCGCATCCGATACGCTGGAGCAGCCCTCTACCGCAACCATACTATCCGTAAAAGCTGCGGGCGGATTGACATTAAAACTAATTCCTTTATGCTTACCAAAACACCAGTTGTTATTAGCACCCTGCTGAGCCGCTGCTGACACAGACACTATGCATAAGCAGATCAGATAAAAATAACGGTATCTATTCACAACTTGTTTTTATTAAGTGTCTGTAAATATAAGCCGCCCTTTCCTTAATTCCAACACGACAAATATATACAGTATGCCCGTATTGGTTATCGCGAAATAATCCGGGTATAATTATTGCCTTATTTAGGACTGCTTCATTTCTCTATAGGAGTGCGGGGCACTTCGCACGAAGGCAGAAGATGATGCATGCAATACAATAAACAAACGAAAGGCAATACCCAAAATGCCCGTGCCTGCAATCGCGCAATAACCGTTGAAAAATTTGCCGTTACAAAAGCATTAATCAGCAAGAACAAGATCAGCACTACGAATATGGAGTGCCAGTCAATAGGTGCTTTGTCAGAAAAATCACTTTTGTATTTACCTGCAAAAAATAAAAAGACTAACAAGATCATGCTGCATGAAACAAAAATCACGACGTTAAACATGCTTATCGGCAGTTGGTTATTTGCCTGTAGGGATGCACTATATTCTTTCAACTGATAAGGAAAAAAATTACGAACTGCTCCGTAAGGAGTGCTACCTTCTGACTGCGGCAACAATCCGTCTCCGATATAGAGTTGCGTTAATTGCCTGAACGTGGCGTCAGTAGCTTTTATGGCATGCATGGCCAGATATTTCGGCGAAGTGAGTGTACCCAAAATAATGCTGTTATATTCCCGTTTTACATCTTTATCCAACCAACCCTTTTTAACATGTGGAAAATCACCCATCCACATAAATTCCCATTGTCGATTGCCGGTTTTACCCTGATAATTGCACATTTCAAAATGTTCCGTTGGACATTTATCGGCGAGATATTTATCCAAAATACCATTTTCCGCCATTCGGCTCATCATAAAAATATGTGATGCCGGGCTTAATGTAAAACCTCTTCCTGCAATTAGATTTACGGTAGAAATCGCACCATAACACGCTAAAGCAATAATGCCAAGTGTTTTGACTTTTGAAAAATTCAGCTTAGTATTTTTAAAGCGATGATAAACCCACAACATCACGGCGAGCAAAATACTCATCAGGATATGCGAATAGTGTATAAGCATGAATACGGTTATCAACAGTTTTAAAGCTCTGTTTGCTTTTGAGTTGTCTTTATCTTCAATAAAAAATAAAAGAATGGCAATCAGGAACAAACCGGTAAAAGCATCAGGGCTTAACTGAGCGGTAAACCATGCGGCATGCGTACCGAAAGAAACGATTGCCGTTATAGCCAGAACAATAGGATTTGTAGGATTCACCTTTAGTATTTTCACACACAAGCGCCGCACCAATAAAGCGAACAATAAGCCCTGCGCTGCAATTACATACCATAATGATAGTCCCAGACTTGTCAGGACAATAAAAACACTGTAGGTAATCGGCCGATCTATCGGTAAAGACAGCGCCATGCCTTTAGACACATACGCACCACTGTCCGGTGTTACCAAAGGGAAGTTATTATATAGCGCAGGAAATATTGCAATGACGGTTGCAAGTAGGATAAAGATGACATTGTTAAAATGTATTTTTACAGAAGCCAATGTTGTATTGTTTGTTTCGTTGATAAATGAAATAGAATTATTACTCACGCTTTATCCACTTGCAATATTGTATAGCATCATTAGAAATGATCTCAATAAGACAAATACCATTGGGCAATTTGGAAACATTCTATAACTGAAGTTCGGAAAACATCATTAAACAAAAGTAGGTTTTTTACCTATATAAAAATATCCCCTCAATGCTAAAATACGAAACGAGGTGCGTTTCAATTTTTCGCTAACAGAACGACATACAATTCCCATGTCATGCTGAAAGCATCTATACACGTTTTTTAGATTTCTACGGAATAACCAGAAGGTAGGGGTGCGAAGGTTTGAAATACATTCTACGAAACAGTGTATGCGCTGAAATCAACCGGTTAGATATAGCAACGCTACAACCCGCCGCCGAAGTATATCCGGAGATATTTACAGAAAAACAGGCTCAAAAAAAATCAGCGGTATTTGTAGAAAACAAATTGCTACAAACACCGCTGAAAACATTCAGGCATATTACTATTTCACGTCCTGCATAAGTTTGCGAACAACAGGAGAGATTATAATCAGAACAGCCCCGGCAATTAATGCGTAAATACCTAATTGCTGAAAGCTGGCTGTATAGGAAATCAATTTATCTATTAAAGAATCGCCCTCATGAGCCGGAGTGCAAAATCCAAAAAAATTTCAGGAAAGCATCCTAACAATGACAAATACACACCAATATATATATACATTGAGTTTACTTAACACTACCCATTAACTTTCTCAAAACAGGAGATATAATAATCAATAATACTCCTGCCGACACTGCAATTATCCCTATTGTTTTATATCCGTCCGTATATTGTTCCAGTTTATCCCAGTTTGTTGGATTGGTTATACTGGAATCTACTTTTGCTAATGCCGAACCAATTAGACCAGCGCCATATTGGCCATAAGCAGAAGCCAAGAACCATGTCCCCATCATCATACCATGTAAGCGAACTGGTGTCAACTTAGTTATCATTGATAATCCAATAGGAGACAAACACAATTCGCCTATTGTAAGCACTAAATATGCACCTATAAACATAGACAATGGTGTCAGTCCATTTTGAGTTGCAAAAAACTTACTAGCAAAGAAAACTAAAAAGCCCATTCCAAGAAAAATAAAGCCCATTCCAAATTTAACTACTGTATTTGGCTCTGATTTTCTTTTACTCAGAGCAATCCAAATCATTCCAATTAGTGGTGCAAATATAACGACCCAAAGTGCGTTAATAGAATTATTAACCTGAGTCATATTCAACCCCTTATTATTTACATTGCCTACTGCAAAAAAGTTTAACGAACCACCTCCTTGTTCAAAGAAAGACCAAAACAATGCGGAAAAAATAATCAAAACAACGGCCACTATAAATTTACCTTTTTCTTCTGCTGAAACTTTGACCATCAAATAAATAAGGTAAATTAATATCAAGACACCAATTGTTATCATAAATAAATCACTAAATTGTACGATATAGGGTGTGCCATCCTGAGCAGTTCCGAAGAGCCATGTAAGATCAATCTCCATAGGAAAGTACACCAAGGCAAAGAAAAAGGGAATGAATAAAATGGATAAAATAAACACCCAATTATTCTTTGATACTCCTCCCACTTTTTCTTTTAGTTTATTGGGGTTGGGTGGTAACCCTATTGGCCCCAGTTTTCTTTGAGTAAAGAGAAATAAAGCTAACCCACAGAGCATACAAATACCCGCAGTAGCAAACCCTAAAGACCAACTTATAGATGTACCGATATAAGCAATAGTTAATCCACTCAATAACGCTCCTATATTAATGCCTGAATAGAAAAGAGAAAAGCCAGCATCTCTTCGAGGGTCGTCCTTTTTATATAGCTGACCAACCATAGTAGAAATATTGGGCTTGAAAAAGCCATTCCCTACGATTAAAATACTAACTCCTAAATAAAATGTAAATGCTCCATGTATTGCCATTGTAAAGGTACCAATTGCCATTAATATACCACCCCAAAATACAGATTTCCTAAAACCAAATATCTTATCTGCAAACATCCCCCCCACAAATGCCATAGCATAAATAAAAGCTTGAATTAATCCATATTGCTTATTAGATTTACTTTCGGCTTCAATCTTGTTTTTGGGTTGGGATGTTTCAATATAATATCTTGGATGACTTTTATCTAGCTCCTCTTTGTTCTGAGCTAAAAATTCCTGTTTCTTAATTTCAATTTCCGCATTCGACATCGGTTGATAATTCACTCCCGATAAGGCTAAATGCGAAATATATAATGCCAGTAATGCACGCATCCCGTAAAAAGTAAACCGTTCCCACATCTCAACTAAGAAGAGATACCACAGTTGTTTGGGATATTTCCCCTGAAAATTTTGTATTTCCTCAAGGGTTTGCTGTTGTTGATTCATAATAATTATGCTTAAATAATAAAGGTCAAATATAAATAAGGCTGATTAAAATTCTAAAGCTTCCGGCAATTTTATTTCACACCGTGCATGATGCGCTTTATAACTGGATTAAGACACATAATAATTACACCCGCAGCCGCCGGAACAATAGTAAAAATCAAAAAGAAAGTAGGCATATTGTATTGCGCCGTGATTTTTTCGATTTCTCCGCCTAATGTTCCCGCCAACTTGTTTCCAATAGCAATTGCCAAATACCACATACCAAACATAAATGCAATCATACGACCAGGAACCAACTTGCTCACATAGCTGAGACCAACCGGCTGAATACATAGTTCTCCCAAGGTATGAAACAAATAGGCCAAAATCAACCATATCATACTCACCCTAATGCTTCCAGGTACAGCACCCTGCGGAATAATTCTTGAGCCATAAGCCAGCAAACCAAAACCAATAGCGGTAATAATCAGACCAATGCCAAACTTGACAGCAGCCGGAGGATTAAATTTACTTTCCCATACCTTAGACACGAAGGAAGCAAAGGCTATAATAAAGAAAGAGTTCAAAATACTAAACCAAGATACGGTAATTTCGGTATTTCCCTGATTAAATTCCCGAAACAACATCCATAATACCAATCCCCAAACACCGGCAAACGCAAGCCCCAGTACAATATTAGAAGCTAAAATTTTATGGTGGGTTTCCTTAAATAATTTTATCAGCACCCAGGTAATAATCCCTAAAGGAATAATAGTAAGCAGCGTATTAATAACATTGAAAGTAACGGCTGCCCCTCCTTCTAATGTTCTGTCGGTAAAGTCGCGGGCAAATAATACCAAAGACGTTGCTCCCTGCTCAAACGACAGCACAAAAAATACCGTAAAGAACACAAAAATGATTACTACAATCATCCGATCCCGAACAATCCGATCGTAACGAACAATCCTGGATATAGTCAATATCAGAAATAAAATTAACCCCAGTATAATTATCACCGAAGAGCCGGAAAGCCATTCCGGATCAAGAAGAAATTTTTGAGGCAGTAAATGAATATTGCCAATCTTGGAAATAGGATCATTCAGCAAATAAAGTAACCCTACAACCGAAGTAATAGCAATGAGTATTTTATCTATCAGCGTAAAACGGTTGGGCTTATAATCCAATACTTTTTCTTCTTTCTCCTGTTTAGTTGCCTTTACCGGACGATCGCCTATCGAACCAAACAAGGGCTTAGCCAGCCAGAATTGCAGGCTGCCTAACAGCATAAATATTCCCGCCAATCCGAAACCCCAGCTCCAACCTATTTTTTCTGCCAAATAACCGCACAACATCATTCCGAAAAATGCTCCGGCATTTACACCCATATAAAATATCGTATAAGCGCCGTCCTTTTTTTCCGGCAGGTCTTTATACATTTCTGAAATGATAGAAGTTATATTCGGTTTAAAAAATCCGGTACCAATTACTAATAAAATTAAACCGGAATACAGAGAAAATTCCGTCTCAAAAGCCATAGCCACATGCCCTAAAGTCATGATCAGCGCACCAATAACAACTGCCCAGCGATAACCGGTAAGCTTGTCGGCAATAATTCCGCCCACAATAGGCGTAATGTATAAGAGACCGGCATAAGTACCAAATAAGGCTCCCGCATTTTCACTGGACCATCCCCAACCGGGATTGCTGCCCACAATGGCCATTGTCAGAAAATTGATCAACAACACCCGCATTCCGTAAAAAGAAAAGCGCTCCCACATTTCCGTAAAAAATAATACAAAAAGACCAGAAGGATGGCCTAAAACTTTACTCTTAAAAAAGTCATGCGTAGATGATGAAGACATTCCTGAATAATAATTTTATAAAGATGATTATTAAAACCCGTACAAGGTAATTATTTTACTGATTCCACAAAAAACATCATGCTAATTCCCCCGTTTTTTCCCCCTGAAAATATTTCCAAAAACGGCATTATTGCAGCCCTTTCTCCCGCATCACCCGGTTCAGCCATTTTAAGATAGACCAAGCCAACAGCGCAGAAGCCAACAACAATCCGCAATTTACCCAAAAGAAATGGGCTTTATCGGTATAGCCATACCAAAGTGTGGCCAGCACACCCGACAGTTTATTGCCTATTGCTGTGGATAAAAAGAATCCGCCCATCATCAATGCCGTCAGTCGGGGCGGACTTAACTTGGAAACGAGCGAAAGCCCCATCGGACTCAAAAACAACTCTCCAATGGTAATAACGCCA
>Ga0206107_1000657_pt1 | contig 12271 bp, 12 predicted proteins | sample 2B0metagenome_FD_148652 | JGI IMG/M metagenome (GOLD analysis project Ga0206107, IMG submission 148652) | Enriched microbial communities from leaf-cutter ant dump, University of Wisconsin, Madison, United States - 2B0 | ecosystem: Environmental > Terrestrial > Nest > Insects nest > Nest dump...
CCACACTCAAAAAGCGATATGACAGCAATTATTAAACGGGCGCTCACTATTGAAAAAGCAACAAAACGCGTTTCAGATGACGCTATCGATTACCTGGCCGAACTTTCGGGCGGAGATGCCCGCGTTGCGCTCGGCCATCTTGAACTCGCGCTCTCGAGCTACAAAAAAATTACCCCCGAAGAAATTATCGCAGTTGCCGGTAAGCGTGTTGCGGGATACGACAAAAATGGCGAAATGCACTACAACATTATTTCAGCATTCATTAAAAGTATGCGTGGCAGCGACGTTGACGCCACACTTTACTATTTAGCCAGAATGCTGGAAGCCGGCGAAGATCCACTTTTTATCGCTCGCCGCATGATTATTTTCGCCAGCGAAGATATTGGCCTTGCTGGCAATGGCGCACTCGGGCTGGCCGTTGCCGCTTTTCAGGCCGTCGAACGCATTGGCCTGCCCGAAGGCGCTTACCCGCTCTTCCATGCCGCAACAGCGCTAGCTAAAAGTCAAAAATCACGCACCGTCGCCGATGCTATGTACGCCGCTAAAAGCCTTGCCCGCGACTACCCGGCCGCGCAAGTACCGCTTCATATTCGTAATGCCCCTACAGGCCTCATGAAAGACCTTGGTTATGGCAAGGGGTATCAATGGAAAGCTGGCTTCACCCACGAAAAGGGCTTTCTTCCTGACGAAATTGCCAATAAGCGTTTCTTTAAAAGCTAAAGTTCGGATAAGTTCGGTAAGATATCGCGCACTTTACGCATTTTTCGGATAATACGCGAGGCAGCAGGTCGAAGCGGTGCCTGAGCCTGCTCTTTACCCCCACTAAGCAGCTTTCGGTACGCATTTTCGTAACCGTCAACCATTTGCTCAATGCCAAACTTTTGCTGAATATGCTTGCGACAATCGGCACGATTAATAGACTCGAGCTTTCCAACAGCCTCGACCATTTCAGAGATGCTGTGCACAACGAAGCCGGTTTTACCTTCTTCTATAATTTCACGGGCAGCACCACGATTAAGCGAAATAACCGGTGTACCACAAGCTAATGCCTCTACGGTTGTTAAGCCAAACGGCTCTTCCCACTGTACAGGAGTAAGCAGCGCCTTTGCCTTTTGGTAGTACGTTGGCAAAAGGTCACGATCCATACGCCCCAAGTAAAGAATCCGCTCGTTTAGTTCGGGACGAATATACTGATTGAAATAGTCTTGATTAACGTGGTCAACCGGACCAATAATAAGCAAGCGATGGTCAGACTCTTTAGCTACCTGAATTGCTTCTTTCACGCCCTTTTCAGGGGTAATACGACCAATAAAGAGAAGGTAATCTTCGTAGTCCTCAGAGAATGTAAACTGTTCAGGGTCGATACCATTATAAACAGTGGCAAGATAGTTAAGGTCGGGAGCGTCCCGGCGCTGGTTGTCGGAGATTGCCACATAGTTTTGGTTAGGTGCGGCAAACAGCTCGAAAAGTTCTTTGTACCATCCGTAAATTGGATCGTTCAAAGTATAAACGACAGGGACTTCCGGATGCTCGGCAGCAAGCGATAACGCCGTCTCGGGGTGATGGAAATGAAGAAGATCAAACTCGCCAGCCTTTGCACGACGAAACATTTCATTCGCCATATAACGGTCCCAAAGACCATGCACATCGTGCGCAAGATGTTCGGCGTTTTTAAGTAGCGCTGAAAATTCAGATTGGTTTTTGACCAACGGACGCAAGTTCATCGTCTCTACAGTAATATTTTGACCATGCACCTCTGTCCCCAATGGAGAAAATAGTGTTACGTGGTGACCACGTTCACCAAGGCCTTTGGCTACATCGATAGCGAGGTCAATTGGAGCGTATATCATATCGCTGGGTCGAGGCATTGGTATGAACGCCCGGACCATCATTGCGATTTTCATCGGCTTTTCCATAGTGTACCTTTATTATAGCACACGCCAGTAACACGTAAAACTTATTTTTCGCTGAGAAGGGCTGCGAGCACCCCATTCGTCCAACCAAAGCCGTCTTGCAAGGGGTATTCACCACCCCCGCCACTACCGGGGTGAACGACATCGTATTTTTCGACAAGTTTACCAGTTGCTGTATAAACATCAACATTCGTCGAAATCCAACGAGTTTTTATCTCTTCAGCCAGTGCGTGATAGCCATAATGACGCAGACCCATGATGGTCGTCCAGTGAAGCGGCGCCCAGCCGTTTGGCGCATCCCATTGTTGGCCGGTTGTTTCTAGTGTCGTGATGACACCGCCAGCCTTCAAGAAGTCGGTTTCAATGCGTGTCGCCACTTTCTCTGCCTGTTCGGCTGTCGCAATCTTGGCGTAAAGTGGGAATACTCCGGCAAGCGTTAGGCGCTCCATTGGCTTGTCGTGATGGAAATTATAATCGACAAAGAAATTATCTTTTTCACTCCAGCAGTATTTTTGAATAGCTTCAGCCCGACGATCGGCGGCATGCTCAAATTTACGCGCCAGAAGAGGCTGTTTAAGTGTACGATAACTTTCTGCAATCGTCATTTCAAGCTGATAAAGGAGACTGTTGAGGTCGACAGGAATAATATCGGCCGTATGAATGGTACGAATATCGTCCGGCTCAAGAAACCACCTCGAACTAAAATCCCAGCCCGATTCGGCCCCCGCCCTAAGATGGAGATAGAGGCGGTCGGCCATACGGTGAGGAGCCTGAAATGCTGTTTCGACGTCCTCCCAGTGAGATTCGGGACGTGGTGTTACGCGGTTATCGTAATAACGGTTTAACAGTGCTCCGTTCGGCATTTCAACCACTCGCGCAAATGCACGGTGCTCACGTTTTTTTAGTGTACTGCGGCCTTTCATCCAAAAACGATACTCGACAAGCATATAGGGCAAGTATTCTGCTAAGATGCGTTTGCCCTTTTTGCTCGCCAGCAGTTGCACCATATGCGAAAAGAACGGTGGCTGCGACCGACTTAAAAAGTACGTGCGGTTTGCCGTAGGAATAAACCCGAATTTACGAATCATGTGGGCATAATTTTTCAGCATTCCCTCAATGACGTCCCAACGCTCATCGGCAGCCAAGCCCAGCATGATAAAATAGCTATCCCAGTAGAATTGTTCACTAAATCGGCCGCCAGGCACGACATACGGGTTTGGAAGCGCTACAAGCGAACCGCGATCGAGACGATTTTTACGTTCAAGTACGTTCCAAAGTTCGGCAATGTGCTCGCGCACCGGCATACCGGGTTTGCTTTTGTAGTTGCTTTCGTATGCGCCATAGCGGTAAAAATGCCGCGTTACGAAATCTCTTAAGTCGAAATTAGGGTCTTCTTTCTCAAGCAAATACTCCTGTTGAATTTGCTTAACCCGACGGCGCGGAATGAGATCGACGAATGTTTTTCCGTCACCGTAAATGCGTTGTTTTTGCACCTCGTTAAAGAGATCGCCAAGGGCCTCATCGGGACTTTTTGAAACAGGAAGAATACCGCCCGCGGTTGCGACGATTGCCGATTTTAACTTGTTTTCTCCTGGTATCTTCATGTGTCGTCAATATGTACTATAAGTATAAAACTTATGGTAAAAACTGGCAAGGACTAGTTTTTAGCGGCGCGTTTACGCTGGTTTGGGTCGAGAAGCCGCTTTCGTAGTCGAAGCGATTTTGGCGTCACTTCAAGCAGTTCGTCATCCTCGATGAAATCGATGCATTGTTCAAGGCTAAGATCGGTAAACGGCGTAAGCTGCACCGTGCCATCACTACTGCTACTTCGCATATTTGTAAGATGTTTCGTTTTACAAACGTTAATCTCAAGATCGTCGTGACGATTATAGGTGCCGACAATCATACCGCCATAAACGGTTGTCCCCGGGCCAACGAATAGCTCTCCGCGAGCCTCGGCCATTTCGAGTGCATACGGCGTGGTTACACCAGGATCGGTAGCAATAAGGGCACCGTTACGCGTTTTTGGCAGCTTGCCACCAAGCGGCTGGTATCCGTGCGGCAGGCTGTTCATAATAACCGTACCTTTGGTTGCAGTAAGCAACAAGTTGCGAAGGCCAATAAGTGCGCGCGTTGGCAAAATATAAGTGCTTCGAGTGGTGCCGCTCGAAGTTTGCTCCTGCTTTGTCATTTCTGCTCGACGAGCACCTAGTTCTTGGCTAATAGCACCCAAAAACTCTGGAGCAACCTCAATAAGTAACTCTTCAACAGGCTCTTTCGTCTCGCCGTTCTCGACAATCGTTACTACCTGAGGCCGACCAACTTCAAACTCGTAGCCTTCCCGGCGTAGGGTTTCAATAAGCACAGAAAGATGAAGCTCGCCACGTCCGCTAACAATAAAACCAATTCCCTCTTCTTCAACACGGAGGCTAACATTGGTTTCGATTTCTTTTTTCAGGCGGTCGCCAATTTGTCGGGAAGTATTAAACTCGCCCTCTTTCCCTTTTAGTGGACTGGTGTTTGGCCCAAGGTACATGCTAAGCGTTGGCGCTTCGATTTCGATAACCGGCAAGGCTTCTGGGTTTTCTTTGTCGGCAATAGTTTCGCCAATATGAGCGTCGGCAATACCAGTAAGCGCAACAATGTCGCCCGCCACTGCTTCGGTCACTTCTTCGCGGTTAAGCCCACGGTACGTGAAAATTTTGTCGATTTTAGCGTTAACCTGTGATCCGTCGCGTTTTATAAGTACAATTTGCTGGCTTTTGCTGGCTTTTCCGCGAGAAATACGGCCAACGGCGTACTTACCAAGAAAAGAATCGTACTGGAGCGACGTAACAAGCAGCTGAAACGGCTTATCGGCCTCAACCTCAGGCGCAGGAATATCGTTAATAATGGCGTCAAAAACGGGGGTAAGATCGGCGTGTTCGGATGGGTTTTCGGGCACTTCCGTCCAAGCTTTACCGTCACGGCCAATTGCATAATAAATTGGATAGTGCAGCTGGTCATCACTTACAGCAAGCTCCAAAAAGAGATCGGCAACTTCGTCTTCTACCTCTTCAATGCGTCGTGACGGCTTGTCGATTTTGTTAATAATAACAACCGGTTTCAAGCCAAGTTCAAGCGCCTTCGAAAGCACGAACTTGGTTTGTGGCATAGGGCCTTCCTGCGCATCAACAATAAGTAGCACGCCGTCGGCCATATTAAGCGTACGCTCAACTTCGCCACTAAAATCGGCGTGTCCTGGGGTGTCGATAACATTAATTTTGTAGTCGTTATAATAAATTGAAGTTTGTTTGGCGGTAATAGTAATACCACGCTCGTGTTCTTGGTCGCCGCTGTCCATAATAAGACTCTGGCTCATTTCTGCTTGGTTGTCGCGGAATGTTTTGCTTTGCTTCAAAAGTCCATCAACGAGCGTGGTTTTACCGTGGTCGACGTGGGCAATGATAGCAATGTTTCGAATATTGTTCTTGTCAATCATAAAAAAATTAATGCCCATCAATCGAGCACTCCTTATCGAGACAATTATACCATACTCTCCGTTATTTTGTAAGGAGGTAGCCGCACAGGCTTAATTTATCATTATCATGCCAAAAATTCTTCAAACCGCCCGGACATGGTGTCGATGGCGACGTTAGCTCAAATGTGCCGATAATTTGAATAGTGTTATCACTCAAGTACTCAACATACGGCCCAAGCGTCCCTTTTACCTCTGTTCGGATACTACTACTGGGGAGTGAGCCGCTTGTAGCAAGCGCATCATTAAGCGTCGTATTAACGCTGTAGCGGTTGGGGGCGTAATAAAGATCGCGACAATCGCCCTTGCCGTCACCCGACGTATCGGGAAAGCCCGTGCCAAGGCAATAACCGCCGTTGCTCATATTGGGGTATGAGCCGTTTGTGACCTTGTAAATTTCGAATAGATTATTCCACGCTTTCACTTCTGACAGCTTTGCCGTGTTTCGTGCCGACGTTTGAACACCATTAAACGCCACAATGGTAATAGATGCCAAAATAGCAATGACCACTATAACAATAAGCAGTTCAACGATAGTGAAACCGGCATGGTGAACGCGTTTCAAATAATGCATGTGGTTACCTAACTTAAGATTACATGAGCCATGATATTTATGCAAAATTGAATTATTTTGCAGTTTATGTTTTAATATAATCTGTGCACTCCCCTAATGAAGCGAGGCAACATTGCGCACGAACCTTCTCACATATATGACAGGCAACTTGTCGGCATCTGCAGAGTGGAAAAACAGTCCCGAGCACCTTAATCTCGTAAGAGCCCTTGAGGGGAAGCGTACGGGCAATAGCTCCATTCACCTTGCTTCGATGACTGCCACCGAATCGTTTGTACTGCTTCATCCGGTAAGCGAGGCCTATCTGACGGCAACCGTACCCTTTTTGCTGCGCATGCACAGCTGCGACCGCAAAGAGTGTGCAAGGTGCGACGACCAGCGAAAGCTGTTCGTCGAGTACGGGCTCGCCGATTCGGGCAAGCTGAGTTGCGTCGACGTCGTTCGTTTTTTCAAGAACCATTATTTCGGCCTCGACCACAAACTTCCCAACGATGTCGAAGCGCTCAGCATTCCCCTGCTTGTCGATGACCTGGATACGTACATCGCCGGCGGAGATCTCCCCACCGGCACCATCCACAATCGACACGGAGCCGACTATCGATGGTGTCCCGTGGGAGAAATTCAGCCAAAAAGCTGCGTTTATATTTTCGTCAAGAAAAAGACACAGTGCTGGCTGTGGATTTTCCGCTGCGACACCCAACGGTACTGGGAGGCAACCGTCATTCGGGCTTCCTGGGCGTATGTTATGACCCTCCCGACGCCGCTGTGTATGGGAGACTTCCTGAGGTCGATGCTCCTCTGCGATATCATTGCAGAGTAGCCTTCCGCCTCTGTTGGGGCACTCCTCGTGGGTGCCCCTCTTTTCTTTTCCACAAGCACTTTCAGAATGCTTGCCATACCAAAATTGCTGCTATATTATGGAAATACGAAAGGATGTAACTAGTATGGTGAAATCAGACAGCGACGGCGGAGGCTAACTAAGGCGCGTAAGCGCCTTTTTTACTGCTTCGTATCAGCGACAAGCAGCATACCCTGATGGTCCACGCGCTGCGACGTCATTAAAGGATTAAAACCTGCTCTTACGAAAATGTCTTCTAAAATATTTGACGGCTCATTATAATGGGCACGAAACGTCAACACTTTATCATCTTTCTTAAATGGAACAAACCAACTTCCCAGCGGTGTGGTTATTTCAATAGTAATAGCCCGATTGAATTTTATGCGTGAATAGCGCACTTTTTCTTCTTCATCAAAACCGATTTCAGCGTCGTAAAGCGATCGATCGACACCCATTAAATTAAGCAGTATTTCAGCTCGCGTCTGGTAGCCGGAGATAAAAGCAAGCTGCTTTTTGACCTCGGGAATGCCTAGCTTGAAGTTAGTAATAAGAATATCGTCGGCGCTCATGCTGCGATTAACCAAACTTAGTACTGGCACTGGGTCCTTAAAGTTGCTCATTTGCCCGCCAAGCATCAACACCACGTTAATAGCACTGCTTTGCTGGGTTGCCGGATCATGCGCCTGAGTGGCAAGATCTCCAAATGTCTCCCGCGAGAAGTCGCGTACGTGCATTTCAATAGGAAGATCAGGAAACCACGAACGTAAATTAGCCTCCGTTATTTCGATCATATTTTGACTAAGATCAATACCAATGTACTTACGCAGCTTGCCGGCTTCCTGCAAAAGCGAAATAAGCGGTTTAACCGCCTGTCCATTTCCCACACCCACATCGATAATATTCACCGATTCGTACTCGCTAAGTAGCCACATAATATAACTAGAGCTGGCGCTTACGAGTCTTTCGGCGTCAAGCAGACCGCTATCTTTCCGAAATTTGTCCCAGAGACGCGCACCCTCGCCAAAATAGGTGTACTGCAAAGGTAATTCGCGCTCTGCAAGCAGGCTACGGACAATGTCGCTCATTTGATCTTGAGAAAACATTTCGTAAAAAGTTTGCGTTGGATGAAGGTGCTTGTGGCTACGCTTGTTAAGATATTTTCGACGCTCCTGGACAATATTCGCCAGACGCTCCTGGTTTTTCTCCGACTTGGCAATATAATGAATACCGTCAATCTCGATAATGCGGAGGCTAAGCTTACCGGTACTTGCTTGTTTTATCCAGTTTGTCACTGTGCGCCGACTGACACCATATTGTTCCGCGAGCTCACTGCTCTTGTAGTAATACATGTTGTTTCACCCTTAAAAATATACAAAAATGCAAAAAGTTATTGACACGTTTCCCAAAACAGCTGTATCCTGCTTAAGAAGCTGTTGTTAAGGCTACCACTATAATACCATAAAAGTGGCGTAGTCTCAATTAGTTTCGTGCCGACGGGCATGACGTATGCATACATGAAAATATTCTGCGCGTAATCAATCGCGTATCTTAAAGAAAATCAAAGAGAGGGTTTCTCATGAACAATACGAAAAATGCCGTTAATTGCCACCATGTCGAGCACGAACCTGAAGAGTGTCCAATTGTCAGCGATATTATTTTACAACCGGGCGAAGGCCGGCGCCTTCCACTCGGCATCTACGAGAAAGACCTAAAGCATCCGCCATTTGAAGTCGTTTGTGCGAACCAAGACATTGACAGCGTAACATCGACATTACAAAAAATTGAGGCGAGCGACGAATATACGCTCATGTATTTCGTGCAAAATTTCTCCGAACAAACTCAGCGTGTCATTGTACGAGAGGTGGTCGCAGACTAGGTTTCTATTGATTTGGGAAACATTATTTTTATCAAAGCGAAAGCTATGATACCATAAAGAGAGTCTAGCAAGGAGGAGTTGTGAGCGGCCATCCGAACGTAGAGTCTCTTTTGCAAGAGATCTACCAAGAAAGCGTCCCGAAATGCAACATGACGCTTCCGCCGTATCTGCACTACTGCGCCTCGAAACAAGGTGGCGAAGTGTATACCGTCGATCAACCATCGGGCGTAGCGCTTCATTGCATTAAAAGTGGCAACGAGCTAAGGCTTGCGCCCCGTGAGCCTGCACACGCTGAGGCTGGCAACCTTAGCGTCGAGCGCGTCTCCACCTACGAAAGCCCCACCCTTCAAACGCCAGTTGCGCTTTTCGAGGGCATGTTCATCAGCCCAACCGCCGGGCGTCAACCCTGTTTTGGATACTTCGACGAGCACGGCGCCTGCCGCATCGTTGAAGAAGCACCAGATGTTAGCCGGGTGAGAAATTGGACATAGCTAGCACGCCGCACGTCACAGCCGACAGTGCGACGAACTGTTGCCGCCTCCCACGCACCCCATGCGTACCAGGGAGGCGGCATTTTCTATTATAGGTCGCTACGAACTTCGACACCTGAAATTGCCATGAAATACTGCCTGTCTTCGGCGAGACTGGCATGTAAAAAGGTGAAACCAGCGTTACCAAGTTCGGATATAATATCCTGCGCCGAGATATGCCAGGCTCGAAACAATAGAATAGCTTCACCCTTCTCGAGAGATATAGTACGCTTTTTTGTTCCGCCAAGGTCAAAATTTATTTGTATGGCAGTTTTTAGACGAGCGCGTACATAGCGCATTCTTTTTTCATTATCATAACCACTCTCCACTTCATATGAAGTTTCGTCGATATTTAACAAATCGAGAATATATTTAAAAGGATTTGATGCAACTTCAAGAGGGGCGGGTGTCGATCCTAGATCGAGAGATCTACGTGATGCTTCCGTATCAGTCTTAAGTGTATGAAGTAGCAAGTCATTGCGATGCATGCTGTTAAAAATAGGCTTGAGGGCATCATCGGAAGAGCGGAAGTTCACCGGAGTGCCCCCTAAAAGTAAAACTATATTAAGCGTTTGATCGGCTTTTTCATCAAGCATATCAGAAACCACAAGATCGTCAAATTGCTCCTGGGTTATGTCGCGAACATAGCCTTCAAATTTCACCCTTTCACCATACCAGTTTTTAATGTTTCGTTCAGCAATTTGTAACATAGCAGGACTTATATCAACACCGATGTAGCGATGTAATACACCCCTCTCAAGAAGGTGCGCTAAAAGCTCTTTCACAGGCCGTGCATTTCCCACACCCAAATCAATTACGTTTACTTTGCTTTTACCTCTCAAAAATCGATCAATCATCACAAGATTGTCTGTTATAAGCTCAATTGTACTCATGAGCGAATTGTGGGCGCCCTCTGCCTCAAAACGCTTCATACGACTCTCCCAGTTGAGTGCGCCCTCGTGTAAATAGTTATATTGTAAAGGAATCTCCGCATGAACACTCAAGTTAGTAATAATATCAAGAATTTGACGTTCGCTATAGATTTCATAGAATTCAGACTTTGGAGAAATAATTTTATAGTAAGCTACATTTCTATATTTTTTACCTCTATCCGAGAGTTGTCGCAAAATAACTTCATTCTCGGGAGTGTCAGCAATATATGTATATGCGCCCTGTCGGAATACCCGAAGAGATATCTTACCCAATTTCGCGGCGTCAACCCAGTTATATACCGTCTTTAAAGATACGTGATATTTCTCTGCAAGTTCGGTATGTTTAAAATAACTCATTTTTCGCTCTTTCGATTATTTTGCTATTGCATGCTTCAAAGAAACACTGTAGCATTGTATTAGCATAGCGCTTTGCTACACGCCCATATTGCAGGGTTTTGCTGCAATTTGTCTCTATACATTATACACCCTAGAGGTATATATGGGAGCTGTTAAAGATTAGCGCACTCTCTTCCTATACTATACATTAGTCGCACTTACTTTAACACATTTTCAACTAACTAGAAAGGTACACAAAATGATTAACAAGAGTCCTCTCATTACAATGCTACGAAAAGAGTCGGAAGCATCTCAATTTCTTGAGATACATCGACACCCAAACAGTCCGCCTATTGCCGTTATAGAAGTCTATCCAAAAGAACACTCTCACACATCACTAGGTCTTTTTAACGTAGACACGGAACTAGAGGGGTTTGCTCTTGAAATTAGCCCCCATACCGTAAAAAAGAGCGTTGCCGTCCAACTCACAAAACTCAGCGCCGAATATAATGAGCATGAATTTATACTCCACATAGCAAATTACAGCGAACAATCGATTAATGTTGATGTCTCAGTTATCCAGGCCGTCCATCCAAATTAAGAAGGAATCTCAGCCGACGCCGATGTTGTGCACGCCCACGACATCGGCGACAAGGTACTATTTGGTAAAATAAAGCAATGAACAAACAACGAAATAATGTTTACATTTTGTAAAGAAGGCTTTAAATTTAGAGATAGGTTGGGCAGACCTGCCCGATTTCCGCTGTAGTGATTCATCGCTACCCAACCTCGAAAGAGGTGCAGTATGAGTGGTCGATGGGCGACCCAGGACAACAACGAGAACGCCTGGGTCGGCGTGAGCTCTGACGGCACACACCAGGACACTGGTGAGGCTGTCGCTTCCGAGTTCATCATTCAGGAGAAGGACGAGGGCGGCGCCACATCCACCTCGGCCTCAACGAGAACGGTGACGAGCTCTTCCGTTCGGAGCGGTAATACCTTTAGAGGACTCCGCCAACGAGTGACTCTCGACGCGAAAGCGTCGGGGGTCACCCCTCTTTACTTTCCGGAAATACTACTCCGTCTTCAGCAGCTACCGCATTAGACGCACTCGAGGTGAGCTCGTCAAAGTTATCAAGAATGAGTTGCCAATGTGCTATTTGTTTCTTCTCGGCCTTAAAGACGATCTGAAACCAGTAGGAAGATGGGTTTCGTATCATCTCATCGATCAACACACGAGCTTCAGACTCACTGGCGTCTTGCCAGTGATCACGAACCCGACGCTCTATGTCATCTACATGGCCTATTGGAGGTTCCTTTTCGCTCATTTTCTCTCCTTCGTCTAGTTCTCTCATGCCTCTATCTATTGCACGCAACGCTAGAGACCCAATCAGCCACAACGATTGTTGCCGAGTTGGCCATTTTTTAGGAAAGCTGGATGTCCCGAATTGATAAAATTATCTCTGGTGGAGCATATCGGATTCGAACCGATGACCTCTTCCATGCCATGGAAGCGCGCTAGCCAACTGCGCCAATGCCCCGTAACAACCGTAGTATAACAAAAATCCGCCCCTATTGCTAGAGGCGGTCGCTGCTACGCGCCCACCCGGGGCACGACTTTTGTGTTTGTTATGTTTATTTTCACGCTAGGGGCACCCCATGCGTACCAGCTTATGCTTATTATGCGCTCATCGGGGGACAATTGCAAGTACTCGCCTCTCCCATCTCCCGCTAACGTGTTCTGCGACGTAAAGTGAG
>Ga0206107_1000658_pt1 | contig 12257 bp, 6 predicted proteins | sample 2B0metagenome_FD_148652 | JGI IMG/M metagenome (GOLD analysis project Ga0206107, IMG submission 148652) | Enriched microbial communities from leaf-cutter ant dump, University of Wisconsin, Madison, United States - 2B0 | ecosystem: Environmental > Terrestrial > Nest > Insects nest > Nest dump...
ACCGATCTGATGCAGGGTCATATAAAAGTGGACAGCGAATTGGGAAAAGGCACCACCTTTACGGTCAGCATTCCTTTCGAAATAGCAGCCAGCCAGGAACGTCCTGTAAAAGAGCAGGTGATTATAGAAGGACTGAAAGAAAAATTAGCCCATCTGCATATTCTGCTGGTGGAGGATAATGAATTTAACCGCATGGTAGCTGAAGATACCTTGAAATCATTATTACCTTCCATCCATATTGATTATGCCGTAAACGGAGAAGTGGCTATTACCAAGATAAAAGAAACCCATTACGATCTGGCATTGATGGACATTCAGATGCCGGTAATGGATGGTATTGCTGCTACACGCTACATACGTCAGCGGCTACAGGATGAACACAAGAAAAACCTGCCGATCATTGCCATGACGGCAAATGTTTTGCAGGAAGATGTGCAGAAATATTTTGAAGAAGGCATGAATGCTTATATCTCCAAACCTTTCCAGCCGGATGAGCTGTTACAAAAAATGGCTTGGGTATTGGAAGAAAAAGGACCGGAAGAAATACCGGTAGTCAAAAATGAGGAACACGACATTCCTCACAGGCCGCTTCCTGACAAACTCACCAATATGAGTTTCCTCAATCAGTTTACCGGAGGCAAAACAGACAAGAAGCATAAATACATTCAAATGTTTTTGGAAAATGCTCCCCGCTTATTGAACAATATACAATCAGCATTGGCCAAAGAAGATTATGAATCTATAAAAGTGGCCGCACATTCCATGAAGCCGCAATTCTCCTACATGGGCATACCTGAGGAAGTCAGCCAGATATTCCTGACCGAGCAAACGGCTGGGCAGCCGGCGCATTATCATTTGCTGCCGGGCTTAGTACGCCACTTAGAACAGGTTTGCGCAAAAGCTTTTGAAGAATTAAAACGGGAAATGGTTGCATAAAAGAAAAATTGTTTTTACCTTTCGCAGATAAATATAAAAAATACGTCAATGGCAACAAACAAACGATATCTTTTTCTCGTAGATGACGAGCCCATCCAAAACGAGATGCTGAAAGATTTTCTAAACGAGCGTTTTTTGTACGATACCGTTGTTTTCGACAACGGAGAAGATGCGCTGGCTGAAATGGAAACATACAAGCCTGAAATTATGATCTTAGATTATCATCTCAACAATAATAATCCTAATGCCAAAAACGGTTTGGAGATACTGCAATTAGTGAAAGAAGCGCATCCCGAAACCAGAGTCGTGATGCTCTCCGGGCAGGATAAAATGGACGTAGCCATCAACACCATGAAATACGGTGCTTTTGACTATGTTGTAAAGGGAGAAAGCGCTTTTCCGAGAATTGAAAACGCAATCAATAATCTCAGCGAAATACATAAAATGCGTGCCGTTCACAGCAGTCAGCGAAAAACTATTACCTTGCTGATTACGGTCATCGGCCTGATTATCTTGTGGGCTATCTGGTTCTTCCTCATTTGGGATCCGTCCACCGCTTACATGAAATAAACAATTTCTTTTCCAAATCATAAACAGGGGAATGGTTGCAATTCTGAATTGCAACCATTCCCCTGTCAGATTCCTGCCCTACTCTACCCTAAACCGCAGCCCTTCGGTATGACTGCTAAATTCCGGAGCATACATACACTGTAGCGTTGCGATGCCATTAGAAAATGTCCCTTTCTGATTAACGAACACCGTATACTCCAACACATGTGTACCTTTAGGCAAGCGGTCAAAAAAGAAATTTGTACTGACATCCTTAGTACTTTCATAATAGCCCAAACCATTTTGATAACGATAGCCGCTTAATACATCCGAAGGCTCGAAACACGCACCACGACTATCTTTCAAATGCACAAATTCCATATCCCGATCGGTTTTCAGCACCATTCTGACTTTCACTTTATCACCAACCTTCAACGAATTACCCTCTTTGATTTCCGTCAGAACAGGCCCTTTATCCGTTTGTCGCTCTATGAATAACTGCTTAGAGAGGCTCAAGGGCGTTGCCGCAGCAGTAATCTTATCCATATCTTCAAAATACTGCCAGTACACGGCACCCCAGCTTGGCGGCGCAGTACCTTGCTGTGCAGATGCGGAATATTCCGTTTTCACGGTAATAGTTCCCATTTCAGGAAGCACATCTTTACCGGCTACTACCGTTTTGAAATAGCCCGTTCCGGCAGCAGTTTCCACTTCGGAAGAGCGGATGGTTTTATGCTGACCTAAATGAATCGTTACCTCCGGCTCATAGGCCAGCCAGTTGTTTCCGCTGAGCAAAAGCGCATAACAAGCATCGGCTGTAGCTTTAGTGCTGGGCCAGTGTTGCGTTTGTTTTTGCATCAACAGCCAGGTTTTCATTTCATCCACCGCATTATTATCCTGAGCTATTTCATGAAAAGCTTCCATCAGGAGCGCCTGAGCTTCCACCGGCGCCTGATACCAATAATAGCCATGGGGCATATCTTTCCAGTACATACCCATTTCTTCATGATGCACTGCCGTTTCCTTCAATGAAGCCATGATATCCTGAGTTGTTTTTTTATCCTTCATCCGGTGCAGCGCCAATGCCAGCATACCTTTCAGATAAGGATTGAGCCGGCTGTGGTATTGCACCGCCTGATTGCGATAATAGGCAAATGCTTTTTCCGCCCCTTTATCTATGGCAATCTGAGGATAAAAACTGCGCATATAGAGATACTGAATTTGTTCATAACCGATATGCTGCTCCTGCAATTTCGCTTTATATCGTACCAATCCGTCATAATCATTTTTCAATTCCCGGTCTAAATAAGGAAGCGCTTTATCAATAATATTTTGAATGACTTTTTGATCGGAATTGCGCAAGCCAAGCTGCTGTAAGCGTGCCAGTCCGGTAATGATATATTGGGTAATGTAACGACTACTCGTCATGCCGCGAAACCAGGGAAAGCCACCTTCCGGCAATTGCATTTGCGCCAGCTGATCCATATTTTTATTCATAGATGTTGCGAGGCGATGGGTTTCAAACAGCAGTGCGATACGATGCCTTTGCTCGGTTTCATTTTTGGCTTCCAGCACCCAGGGCGTTTCTTCTAACAGCGCGGATTTCAACTCCTGGTTTTTAGCAAGATTGGAAAGCAGTGCTGCGGTATCTTCATTTTTCCATTGATCAAATACCGCTTTTATTTTAGGAGATTGGGCAATGATATGTGCAGCGAGCGCATGTGCATAATAGCGGTTGAATGTTTGCTCTGCACATTCATGCGGATATTCCATCAGGTAGGGCAAAGCTTGTACGGCATACCAAGCGGGGTTTCCCGTAAATTCCAACGTAAGCGCACGATGCACCAATGTATTGCTATTGGCATTTTTCAGTTGATCTAAGTTAAATACCTTTTCCTCATTACCGTGCAGCAACAAAGGCAAGGTTTCGGCAACCAACATCCTATTGGTAATTACCGGAAGCGTATTTTCCTCACCGTCGGTAAAATTACCCGCTTGTGCTTTGACACGAACGATCACCGGGGTATAAATACTTTCCGGGATATGAACATTCCAGCTTACAGCGGCACTTTGGCGAGGTGCTACGGAGAAATGTTGCTCCTTATTTTGCAAGCGGAACGGCAGATCCAAAGGCTGTAATGTTTCTGCGTTCAGGATTTCGAGAACAGCGCTACCATTCAGATCCAGATCAGCAAGTGAATTGATTTTTGTGGTAATGACCATATCATCGCCCTGCCGGAAAAAGCGCGGCAGGTTAGGCATCACCATCAGGTCTTTTTGGGTTTTCACCTTCCCTTCTAAATAACCCGTTTTCCAGTCTTTGGTATGAGCAAAAGCCATCATTTTCCATTCGGTTAAGGCTTCCGGCATTGTAAAGCGAAAGCTGATATTACCGCTGCTGTCGGTTTGTAATTGCGGAAAAAAGAAGGCGGTTTCCTGGAGGTTTTTGCGCGGAACAATTTCTTCCTGCTTTTTACCTCCTGTTTTTGTTTTTATGATCAATACTCCATTTGCTCCTCTTGAACCGTATAGTTCCGTAGCAGATGCATCTTTCAGGATCATAGCCTCTGCAATATCATTAGGATTAATACTGCTTAAATCGCCTTCGTAAGGAACTCCATCAATCACATATAAAGGCGCCTGATCAGCGCTAAGTGAACCGACTCCTCTAATTCTTAATGAAGATGCAGCGCCCGGCTGCCCTCCGGCATTAGTTACCTGTATTCCCGGCGCTGCAATAGCGCTTACGACAACACTCGCAGCCCCTACAAAATTTTCTTTAGCAACACTTATATAATCATATCGGTAACCAGCAAGCTCATCATAAGATTTATTAAATACAATACTGTCGTATATCCTAAGAGATCTGTCATATTCACTTGTATTGTCAAACCCTAACCCTCCCCACTGCTTGTAATTATTCTTAGCGGCATATAGCTTATTCCAATCCCATTTTTGTGGAAGTATAGCATCTAAGGAAGCATCATACATGCCGGCTAACAGTTCTGCTGCTACCTTATCCTTATTATGACCTTTAATGGTCATGGTCCATTCTTCCTGAGCGCCGGGCAATAGTTTGTCCCGGTGAGTAGCCCATTCAATTTTCAATTCTTTATCAGTCCATGGTACACTAATCTTATATTCGCTTCCATAAATCCTGTTGTTATACACATAGCAAAAATAATAGGCAATACCGCCTTTATCTTTTTCTGAAATTATACGATCAATTTTATTTTTTCTCAGGACGGAAAGTGTATCATACTGATACATCAGCAAAGCGGCTTCCGGATGTTGCGTACGCAATTCAATATAATAGCGGTCTCCCGGCTGTCCGGCATTCCTATTACCAGTAAGCAGCATAGGCATTTCAAAACCGACATCATCATTACGCTTAGGAAGTACATATTTATATTGCCTGTCGTACACCCGGTTACCCTTTGAATCTTTTCCTTCGGTTTCAAACATATAGAATCCGGGAGTCGCTACAAGATCATGATCTATGGGCAATATACCCTCTTCTGTTGTGGTAAATGTTTTATCCCACACAACCTTTTCCACCGGGCGTTTGAGCACATTTGTTTCATCCTTGTATTCATCATCGGGAAAATATTGTCGAAATTCCTCGTAGCTCATCATATAATCCGTCAGGGTGTCCCATGTGCGGGTACGATATAAGCGGTCTAAGGGTTTCAAGCGGGAGATTTTCAGACTAAGCGTAGCAGGGATATCTACCCCGTTCAGATTTTGAGCAACGATATACAATGAATCGGTATGCTTTCCAAGCCCGGCATTCGATATATCAGCCACAATTTTCCAATCAGTATACCCTAAAGCAATGTGCGTGTTACCCTGCCTTGTTTCACCGTTGATGTCTGTAATATCCGCATTTACCGTAAAGTTGAAAACAGGCTGAATCTTTTTGTCTATACTTTTATCCGGCATTGCGGTAAACTCCAGTTCAAATTTTCCATTCTCATCCGTTGTAATTGTACCTGATGTAATTTCCAAAACAGGAGAATTAGGGCGGATGCTGGAATAATATTGCCATAAGTACGGAATATTTGCTTCTCGTTTTACCGAATACTTCACCGTTGCATTACTGATTGCCGTTCCGGCAAATGATTTTGCATGGCCGCTTACCGAAATTTTATCATCCAAAGCATAACTATTCCGTAGGGTATCAAATGTTACATAAAACTTAGGGCGTTTATATTCTTCTACATTTACGGAAACAGTATTCTCCCATCTGTTATTCCCGATGTAAATGGTCATCCTCCCTGTCAATCCTGTTTCCGGGGCAATAAAAGAGCCGCTAATGCTTCCATACTCGTTGGTGACAAGTTGTAAAGAATCTGTTTTTTGACCGTTTACATCAGTAAAATAAATCCTTGCGGTATCGTTCGGCACTACTTCATTACTGCTATTGTCATAATTTGATTTTACCGCTATCGCTTTAAAATAAATTTTTTGCCCGGGGCGGTAAATACTTCTGTCTGTAAAGAGAAAATATCTTTGATGAACTTCAAACTGATCGGGTTCATATAATTCGTTTATGTCTGCAATTCGTGATTCTCTTCCCAGGTTTACATACAAGGAATCATTCTCACGGCTAATGATAAGATCGTCCGTGCTGTATAAATCTTTTGCTTGCTTATAATCAATAAATACCAACCCATTATTGTCAGAATAGCGCTTATATTCACTGCTCCATTTGACCTGATTTTTTTTCTTGGAAAACGAGCCATAATCAACTGTTACATGCTGTAGCATTGCGCCAGATTTTCTATTCACGATACCATATTGCAAATAACCTTTGTCCCTATCATAATTATAATCAGTTATTCCAACAGCAGCGATATTACTTACCTGAAAATAGTTTTCAACATAAACATCGCTATCATCCTGATCCGAATGATCCGTAACTATTAGTGCATAAAACCCTAAGGGCAAAGGATCAATCTTAAATTCAGTAGTATGTTGTTTAAAATCTTTTTCACCCGGCAATTTTAAAACCCATTTATGCAGAGGGATTTGCGTGCTGTCATCAATATCTTTGTCGTAAAACTCGTTTGCCGAAATGCGATATAAGTGAACAAAAGCACTGTCCATATTTCTGTACCGGGCAAAGGCTTTCAGATATACCTCTGGCAGGGAAACCGATTCCGTTTTTATTTCCATATACTGCTCCTCGATACTTTGCAAAAGTTTACCGCTATTCCAGCTTCCTTCCGTTTTCGGATATTTACTGCGAATGCGCTCCAATTCGGATTTAAGCCGAGGAAGATCCTTTACTGATTTTAATTGCTCATCGGCAAATGACGCATAGCGATAATATGTTGCACTTCTCACCTCTACTCCATGGCTAATGACTGCTGTTAAATAATCAGCCTGTGCCACCAGTGAATTACCGTCATACTGTTCCGACAAATGCCTCAGCGCTCTCACATACAAGCTATCCTTATCCTCCGAAACAGCATGATCATAAACAAATTTTAATCGCTGCATATCCGCATCAATCAAGGCATCGGGACGGGAATCCTTCTGGTGAAACGCAATAATATCCTGATAAAGCCGCAATGCGCTCCAATGTAGCGACTGACTGTCGGCAGCAACAAGGGGCATCTGGGCAAAAACGGCAGCAGGCGCAAAATAACGATCCTCATCAATCTCAAACCGATAAACGGGATCAGTAATATCCTTTTCATCATTGCTGAAAAATTCAATAGCCCGAAATGCCAACAAATCGTATAATGTAGGACGTAAATGGCGGGTATGTTCCCCTTTAACAATCAATGGGAGATATTGCTCCACAGAAATGCTTTTCAGGACTTCCCCATTCGCTACGGAAGCTAAATAATATTCGCCGGTTTGGGCTACAAAGGCTTTTGCATCCCAGGTGGCAATATCGTCGGAAACCGTTTGCTCCAGCGTACTGCGGTTCAATATCTTCCAGCGGTTATTGCGGTAGTATTGCCAATACATACCGGCAGTAATGCTTTGCCATATTGCTTTTTCTGCGCCGGAACTGTTGGCAATTTCGACAATTGCCTTATTAATATTATCCGGCAAGGTGCTTTCGGTGTAGGTATTTTCCAACAACATCAATGTCAGTTTTGCCTTAATTACATTGGGTTTATCCTGCATAACGTCAGCTTCTTTTAAGATGTCCTGTACAATCTTTTCCGCAGATTGCGGCAGTCCGGAATTTAAAAATGAATCTGCCTTTTTCCATGCATGTTCAAAAGCATGTCCTGGGCGGGTGGTTTGCGCCTGCGATGCAAAAGAAAAGCTCATGAGGCAGGCCAGTGCCACCAAAAAACATCTGATCATAAAAACAAAATTTGGATTAGGATGCGAAAAAACACCGGATTCCACAACAGGAGAAATAAAATCAGCTTATTGTTCCGTTTTCCATTTATCTTCGCCTTAATTAAAACAGCAAATTTACTAAGATGCGGAAATATATTATTACGGCAATTTCGGCCATGATGGTATGCTCCATTATGGCTTCGGCTCAGCAACAACCGGCCGCTCATTCGAACGACTGTGATGACCCGATGGTGCACAGTACCATAGTATCGCTCAACAATGCAGACGAAAGCAGAGGGTTCAGCCTGAAGATGATGGAATCCTTTTCGATGCCTTACGGCAGCCTGATTCCTTTTACCGTGCAATTGGAGCAGGGAAAATTATACTCTATTAATTTTGCGGCAAGCCCTGAGTTTAAACAATTCACTTTTACCATTATTGATCAGGACAATAAAAAACCGGTGAATAAAAAAGTGAAAAGCAGCAAGACTAAAGAGCATTATCTCAATCAAAGCTTTATTGCATCTTATACCGGCCAGTATATTATCGTAGTATCGCAAGAGGGAGCGAGCAAAAAGACGGAGCATTGCGGCGCCATTAGCCTGATGCAGGCAGCAGCAAACGAGTAAAGCTGCGATTGTCGAATGATGTCAGACCTAAATTTGATCATTCTGCCGGTGCAAAACGAGAATGATTATATTTTATATATCAGCTAAACAATACTATAAAGATTTTCAGCATTGTCTGATCAGCAACGTAATATTTCATTTTTCGGAAGCGCCTTTTATATTTTTTCAGGGCGCTTTTTCAACAATGTTGCCGTGCTGGTGGTAATGTATTTCTTTACCCGTCATTTTTCCACAACCTTATATGGCATTTACGGAGGCTTATCCTCCCTATTGAATTTTTTCACCATCATTGCGGGCATCAGTTTGCCTTTGTTCACCTTAGTATATCCGGCAGAACGCTTAGCGGCATTCTTCCGTTCTTTTAAAGGAGTGCATTATTTAGGTTATGGTCTGATGCTGCTGTGCTGCGCTATATTGTTTGCCCTGCTGCAATACCGGGACATTCCGGAATGGTATCTGCTGACAGTATTTTTTATATTATTTACAATCAGCAATATTACCGATGCCTGTTTGATCGCATTAAAACATCATCCCTGGCTGGCTTTGATCAACCTGATTTATGCGTTGCTGTTTGTGGGCATACACCTGAGCGTACTACAGCTTAGCATACCCTTTGGCAGGTTGATTTTATACTGGATACTGATTCTGATTGTAAAGATTGTTTTTAGTGTTGTGATCTTTCGAAAAGGGTGGAAAACACCTGCAAGCGCCCTACCCGATTCTGAAAGCAAGCCACAGATGTTATCTCTTTGGAGACATTTGTACATCACCGATATCATACAAGTGAGCTTTTTGTGGGTGGACAAATTTCTGATTTTCTTTTTGGCGAGTAATGATACGATGGCTATTTATTATAACGGCACACTACAACTGCCCTTTATCATGACGGTATTTTCGGCGGTGTCCAATGCGGCCATTCAGATTCTTGCCAGCCATCAGGATAAAAACATTCAGGTGAATATGGTGAAAACCGTAGGGAAAGTATTGTCCGCTGTAATGTTTCCGGCATTTTTATACCTGATGTTTTTCGGAAAATCCCTGTTCGTTTTTTTCTTTTCGGAAAAATACCTGCTATCCGTTCCGGTGTTTATCTGCTCCGTTATGATATTGCCTTTGCGGGCCTATAATTTCAGTATGCTTTTACAGAAAAATGAAAAAGGGAAAATCATTACTGCCGGAGCGGTGGGCGATCTGATCATTGCTTTATTGCTGATGTATCCGCTGTATCATTTTTTCGGGCTGCCCGGCCTTGCGCTCAGCTTTGTCATCAGCACCTTGTGCCAATCGGCTTTTTATGCATTTTATACGGCAAAAACCATGCAGGTCAATATAGCAGGTTTATTTCCGCTGAAAAACTGGATAGGCAAAAGTCTGTTGTTTTTTTTATTGTGCTTCGCATTGCATTACCTGCCGGAAACGGTTATCTTCCTGCCTCAGTTTATGGCAGCCGGTATTATCGTGGCCGTAGTATCCATACTGATTTTCCTTTGGGAATTTAAACAGATTCGTTCGGTACAGACAGGAGGTTAACAGACGCAATATCAGTAACCCCGATGGATATTTTACGCATTTCGGCGTTATCCCGCCGTTAAGACTATGATGCCGGAGGAAATATTCCTATATTTGTAAAGAAATCAACTTCTTTCGAAGTGTTGTAATAAATATCGTTTCAATCCGGGCTTTCCGCTTACTCATTTGAAACATGGATCATCACAGTAAATTATACTTATATCTCTTGCTTGCTATCGCTTTATTGTCGAAAGCATGGCCTTATTTGGCAGTGTATTTTTCCAATAAAAAATCAGCAAACAAAGGACATACGGGAGGGAAAATCAACAGTTCTCCACGAAACTTTGGATACATTGCCCTGTATGATATAGTGCTTTTGTCCTGTAGCTTTTATTTCTTTATGCAATTTATTACGAACAGCAATAAATGGATACTCTATACTGCGGGTGCAATTGCTTTCCTGCTTTGGGAATGGCTGCCGCAATACATCAGATACCGCAGGCACAAGCAGGATGCTTAGCAGAGTAAAAGAATCTTAACCCTTAAACAAAATTTTGTACCTTTGTACTATATTCATTTTTCATGAAACTTATAGTAGAAATTCCTGATAATAAGCTGGCTTTTGCATTAGAGTTTTTTAAAAGCATTTCTTTTGTAAAAAAAGTACAATCTATGGATTCCGAGGAAACAAGCAATTCTGCTGAAAAATCGCTTTTGATTGAAGAATTGAAAGAGTCTATTCACAACTTAACTCTCGTAAAACAAGGAAAACTAAAAGCAAAACCTGCAAGAGAACTCCTGTATGAGTTATGATATTCTTACAATTCCACCTTTTGACAGACAGTTGAAAAGGTTATTGAAAAAATATCCTTCTCTGAAAAAAGACTTTAACGATTTTTTGGACGAACTGGAATGGAAACAAACCCTATTCAGGGAACAGAACTTGGTAAAAACTGCTACAAAATACGCCTGAAAATTTCATCTAAAAACAAAGGAAAATCAGCAGGAGCAAGAGTAATTACTAATGTAGCTGTTATAAACAAAATCGTTTTTCTTCTCGCTATTTATGATAAAGGTGAACAGGATACACTTTCGAACAAAGAACTCAAAACACTCATTTCTTTAATTCCTGATATTGAAGGCCTGTAATCTTTGGGAACCATCTAAAAGCAATTGATTACCAATATGTCAATTTATTCAGTTGCAATGTCAAAATTTTAAAACCGGATAAGAGCTAAACAATAAACCTCTATGGGCTTGCGATCCATAATTTTGGTTGCGGACTAAAATTTCGGTAGAAAAATAAAAAAACAGCAAGTCTGCATCTTACCACAGAAAGGTGCAAATAAAAACAGAGTAAATGCTCCGGGTCAACAAAAACACAACGTGAAATATAACCATATTGAGGCTAAAACCATTGCTAAGTCAAAAAACATAGTTGGTATGCTCCAAATTTTATTAATCGGATTATCAATATTATACTATTTTGCATTCTTGTCCCGATCATTCGGGGTTGACTTTTGACTTAACAAAATATCGGTTTAACAATACTCCAAAAAGAATACCATTTTAATGATTGAAACAAAAAACATCATCAATAAAGAAGAACGCGCCGTTCTTGTAGGCTTGATTCAAAAGGATCAGAATGAAACCCGGCTCATGGAATACCTCACCGAGCTGGCATTTCTGGCGGAAACAGCCGGCGCTCATGCGGTTAAAATATTTTTTCAAAAATTACCGCATCCCGACCGGCGGACATTTGTCGGAAAAGGAAAACTACAGGAAATAAAGGATTATATCCATAGCCACGATGTGAGTCTTGCCATCTTTGATGATGAACTGACCGGCTCACAGATCAGCAATATCGAAAAAGAATTGGGCGTAAAAACCATTGACCGTTCCGACCTGATTCTCGACATCTTTGCCCGAAGGGCTAAAACCGCTCAGGCTAAAACCCAGGTAGAGCTGGCGCAGTATCAGTATATCCTGCCGCGACTGAAAGGCATGTGGAAGCATTTGGAAAGACAAGGCGGCGGCATCGGCTCCAGAGGCCCGGGAGAAACCGAAATTGAAACCGACCGCCGGATCGTGAAAGATAAAATTTCCTTATTGCGCAAGCGATTGGCCGATATTGACCTACAGTCCGCTACCCAGCGTAAGGAGCGCGGCACTTTTATCCGCGTAGCACTTGTAGGCTATACCAATGTCGGGAAAAGTACACTAATGCAGGTGATCAGCAAGTCGGACGTATTTGCGGAAAACAAGCTTTTTGCCACATTGGATACCACAACCCGGAAGGTTGTTTTTGAACGCACGCCTTTTCTT